>ENA-USZI01000883-USZI01000883.1-human-gut-metagenome-genome-assembly--contig:-NODE-883-length-21340-cov-8.249024_pt1 | contig 21340 bp, 12 predicted proteins | sample MGYA00250042_ERZ773532 | MGnify/ENA primary metagenome ERZ773532 (study PRJEB29103, sample SAMN06112036) | human gut metagenome | biome: human gut; feature: ankylosing spondylitis patient; material... | reverse complement strand
GGGTTTTCATTAAAACTTACTGTCCAATGGTAAGGTTTTTTAAAACTCAAACTGTCTAATCTATAGGGTACATTTTACTGAGCCCCTTTTACATAAGAATTAAATCTTATATCCAGAAGAGATAAACCAATTATGCTTACGATTCCTGATAAAATCATAAATTTAATTACAGTAGCGTAAATGTATTTTATTTTGTCGTGTAAATTTAGTTGGTGTAATTTAGATATCATTCTTGTACATCTCCTTCTTTAAATTGATGGGGGTGGAAGATAGACGGACCCCGGACGCGTTGTTAAAGCGAATAGAAGCAACAAAGACACGTTTGCACTGCGTGTCGCTCGCAGCGGTACTAAGCTGCCAGTTGGCACTGCCAGCTAAGGACCGGCGGCTCCCCAGCGTCTTCTTATGCTTCTATCCGCTTTAACATCGCTGGCTTTCTTTCAACCCTTGGTATATTTTATTTTATTTATTAAGTAGATTTTATAGCATAGTGAAATATATTTGTCAATATGTTATATTTGAATAACTTTTAAATATATTTTAGCGGAAAGAAATAGGAATTAGGAATGGAGATATAAAAAGGGGATTTTTGCGTAAAAAAAACAGCCGGACAATAGATTTACGAAAAGAGGATGTCCCCTGTTACTGGACAAGCCAGTAAGGCGGGGACTGGGGATTGAGGCTCTATTGTCAGACTGTTGTGGTGATTGTCACCTATTTATTATCTGATTATGATTTAACTATTTGCTGGCTGTTTATGGTGGACGATAGATATTTATTATTTATCGTCTATTTCTTCTAGTTCCAGTTCCTCAGACTCATTGTATTCTTCGGGGAGATCTTTTGTGGTTGATGACTGATATGGAACGGCATCATCAGATACTTCTTCATCTATATCTTCTTCTAAGTCATCATATAAGATATCTTCTTCATCATCTTCAAGTTCCATATCGTCTAAGTCTTCCTCGTCTATATCTTCGTCTTCGTAGCCGTCCATTGCTCCTACGAAGGCTTTTTTGCTCTTTGAAAGCTTAATGCTTAAGGCTATAACTACAACTATTAATGCTATTATTACAACAGCAAGGACTGCTAATATAACGAATATATAACTGCTGACTGTATTAAATGCCTTATCACTGTCAGCTGTCTTTGTGTTGGTGTTAATTACCTGTTCATCTGCCATATTGTAACCGGCGTAGCCTTGTATTGTGCCATCATTGACATTGTATCTGAACCAGCCTGTTTCTCCTGTCGAGCTTACGCCGTAGAATAATGCGTAGTTGCCTGTTCTATCAAGAAGAGCATCGACTTCTTTGCCATTGATTACTGTTCTTCCAACATCATAGCCTTCTGGAAGTTCCATAGACGCTTCATCTATGGCAAGTATGCAGTATGTAAATTGTGGCTGGCTTACTTCTACGAATTGTGAAAATGTCTTTCTCACCGAATCGTATACATAATAACCGCTCTCACCTTTGCCATCTGTACTTTCAAGATAGACAATTGTTACTCCTGTATCAATTCCAACACCTGCTGATACCTTTGTTCCATTATAATCATACTCTGTTGGAGTATAGCCATCTGGAAGTGGGTGTTCATCATTAGCAGATACAATCTTATATTCAGCATTATCTACTGTAATATTCGGCTCTTGTATTGCTTCACTGTTAGGATCCTGCACATCAGGAATATTATTATTGTCTGTTGATCCATTAGATGAGTCCGAACCTGTTGCCTGATTATTTTCATTAGAAGCTGAATTAGTTTCCTTGGTTGTCTTTATTGTATAAGTTCTTTTACTGCCATTTTCTGCTGTTACAGTAATTGTTGTTGTGTTAAATCCTGGATCCATTCTCTTACCAGATACGCTTACAGTTGCCTTTGAATCATTAGGAACTGCACTTACTGTAAGGCTTGCACAGTCAGCACCAACAGATGTTGTATAAGTAGTTACATCTGGTGAAAATGCTGGAGATAACACACCAGGACTTATCTGTAATGAACTTAATGTATTATCTGATGAATATGAAGCTGGTGCAGAAGCTGTAACTGAACCTGACGATTTGGATATACTGCACCCCTGCATATCTATATCAATAACCTTGGAATCACCTATAACATTAAGGCTTGAAGTACCAGCTCCGATAATCTTAAATGTTATTGTCTTTGACTGGCTGCTTGCTGTACTTTCGTCCATAAAGCTGACCATCGCAGTTCCCGAATTACTTGAGCTTCCGCTTAATGCTAATATTGATGGGTCATAGGATACATATATTGTAGCTCCACCTATTCCGCTCGATGCACTGATTGACACATCTATGGATACTGTATCGCCTACCGTACCACTTGCTGAACCAATTGATACTCTTGCTGTTCCTGCCGCTAATATATCTGTCTTATTCACAAAAGCCATTACAGCACACATACATATAATAAGCAGTGCTGAAATTATCTTTTTAACCTTATTCATATATGTCCTCTCTTCTTGCAGTCACTACTGCTGGATATATCCTATATTTAATATGTGTCTTTTAATAGCAACGAAATCATACAAATCTATAACTCCGTCCCTGTTAATATCCGCAGCCTCTTTATAACTGCCCTGTGGCTGTCCAATTCCAAGAACTGCTCTCTTAATAGCCACGAAATCATATAAATCTATAACTCCGTCACCATTAACATCTCCATATATAACTATAGAATATTCATCATATACACTTCCGTCTGCCTTGTATACAACTAACTTATCACCAGTAACTACTGTGTCGCCTCTCTCGCTTCCGTCATTCTTTAATATTTTTCCATAACAGCCATTGCTGTATGATACATTATCAAGAACACTTGGTGCCTGACTTCCGACACCTATCTTAGTCATTATCTTCTTTGATGAATCGACATTATAATCTGTCTTAAAACCATCTGTATTACCACCAGATTGTGCAGACTTTCTTGTTATATTTATTACATATGTCTTTATGTCACCATTTTCAGCCGTTACAGTAATATTGATTACATTATTGCCGACGCTTAAGCTGTGGCTTCCACGTCCGCTTACTGTTGCATTGCCGTCTATAAGTCCTGCCGATACATTAACGCTTGTAACATCATTTTCTACAATAAGACTATAATCAGTATTATCAGATGAAAATGTAGGAGTTAATGTATAACCCTCTACTGATAAAGAACTAAGCCTGTTATTCGCACTCTGGTTGCCATCTGGTATTATACATCTTGACGATGGCATATTATCATATACCGGAATGTTAAACTTAAATGTTGTATTATTAAGCGTGTATGTACTATATGCCTTCTTAGCCCTTGTCGCTTCTGACCTTGGTGCAAGCACATTGGTCATATACTGGTGTGAGAAGTTCTTAACATCAAACTTCTCATAATATATAGTATCCTGACCCTTGTTAATGTACCATTTTCCAAGATTGACAGCACCACCTACAACAGCCCTGTATCGTGAATTCCAAGGTCTCATATTAGAGCTGTCGGTCTGTCTGGCATATTTCAAACCATTCTGGACTGCTGACAGACCGCCGCTTGCATAAGCGTTCTGGCTGTAATAATTATAATAGCCCTCGTATCCGCTTACATTTCCAGATATCTGGTTACCTCGTCCGTCTGCACCCTGTTCCTGAATAATTCTTGTTGCAAGGTGATATGGGCTTACCTTGGATACTTCACCTGCATACATAAGCAGTGAAGCATAGTCATAACCATCAAGATTGTGGCTTGAATTCTCCATAAATGTTCCGCTTATAATATTACGCACACCGTCTACATTGTGTACTGACGAGTCATATGAAAGACTTTCAAACATAAATATGTATGTATCATCAAGAAAGTTTCTTGGGTCAAGTGCATATTTTACAAGTCCCTCAGATGCCTGAACCCAGCCACCGCTGTCAAGCTCTGTATACTCACCTGTATTCCAGTCATAACAGCCATCAGCCGTAGACTTCCACGAAGCATCTGCCGAACTGTATATAAGACTTCGTCCTAATACATTCTGGGCATTAACCATAGTATCCCAGTCCCTTCCATTATGGTCTGCTACAAATACCCATAATGGATATGCACTGTGAAGCTGCCTTAAGCTTTCCCTGTATGAAGCCGGAAAATTCTGTGCCTCAAGATAATCTTCAAAATTATTATCCGGTGTATAATCTGACTTTGCTTCCTTAGTAGTATACTCTGATGTTATATATCCTCTTGTGTATTCACCATTGAGATAAAAACCTATGCTGTACCACTTATATGTCGCACTCGTATTCACTTCTTCGTATATATCGAACTTAAATCCACCATCTACTTTAGTAATTACACTTCCATTAACAGGTGCTGTCCTTATTCTAAGGCTTGTTACATCATAATTAACATAACCTGTAACAATAATTGTATCATCTGCTTTAGCGGTAAATGTATACGAAAATCCTGTCACCATACATACAAGAATGACTGCCATAAGTACTATGGCTACTGCTTTTTTTATAATCTCTCTGTAGCTTACGTTCATCTAATCACCTTGTTCCTTATTAAATCTGCAATTTAGTTGTTCTTTCCAAACTCAGATAACTTAAGTCCCTCATTACGTTCAAGCACCATATTAACTGACCAGCTGTTAGCAAATACCAATAACGGATTGCCCTTAAGGTCTTTAATCTTCTTCATATCAGAAGTACCGACAATTCTGTTCACATCAACTTCTTCTGGATTTTCAATCCATCTGATATGTTCATATGGAAGCGGCTCTAACTTTATATCTACATTGTACTCATTCTTAAGTCTGTATTCAAGAACTTCAAACTGAAGTACACCGACAACGCCGACAATAATTTCTTCCATTCCAGTGTTATATTCCTGAAATATCTGAATAGCACCTTCCTGTGCAATCTGGCTTATTCCCTTAATGAACTGCTTACGCTTCATTGTATCAATCTGTCTTACTCTTGCAAAATGTTCCGGTGCGAATGTAGGAATTCCATCAAACTGGAACTTCTTATTAGAAGTACATATAGTATCACCTATTGAGAATATACCCGGATCGAATACACCTATTATATCTCCTGCATAAGCTTCTTCTACAATGTGTCTTTCCTGTGCCATCATCTGCTGTGGCTGTGAAAGCCTTATCTTCTTGCCACCCTGAACGTGGTTAGCTTCCATACCGGCAGTGAACTTTCCTGAACATATACGCATAAATGCAATTCTATCTCTATGTGCCTTATTCATATTAGCCTGTATCTTAAATACAAAAGCAGAGAAATCTTCCTTAAATGGGTCTATAAGACCTACTGACGAATTACGTGGAAGTGGTGATGTAGTCATATCAAGGAAATGCTGTAAAAATGTCTCTACACCAAAGTTAGTAAGTGCTGAACCAAAGAATACAGGTGTTAAATCTCCTGCCTGAACCTTGGCAAGATCAAATTCTGCACTTGCACCATCTAAGAGTTCCACATCTTCTTCAAGCTTAGCCCAGTAATCATCACCAATCTCTGCCTTAAGCTCATCATCATCTATTGATATATTCTTAGTATCTACTTCCTTCTGTCCATTCATTGCCGCCTTAAAGAGTGATACCTCTTTCTGCTTTCTGTCATATACACCCTTAAATGCCTTACCACAGCCTATAGGCCAGTTGATAGGACAAGTAGCAATTCCAAGTACATTTTCTATCTCATCAAGAAGCTCGAATGGGTCGTTGGCTTCTCTATCCATTTTATTAATAAATGTAAAGATTGGAATATGTCTCATAACACATACTTTAAAAAGCTTAATAGTCTGTTTCTCAACACCCTTTGAAGCATCTATAACCATTACGGCTGAGTCAGCAGCCATAAGAGTTCTATAAGTATCCTCTGAGAAATCTTCGTGTCCAGGTGTATCAAGAATATTAATGCAATATCCATCATAATTAAACTGAAGTACTGAAGATGTTACAGAGATACCTCTTTCCTTCTCAATCTCCATCCAGTCTGATACTGCGTGTTTCGCTGTCTTCTTACCCTTTACAGAACCAGCAAGATTAATAGCACCACCATATAACAAGAACTTCTCAGTAAGTGTTGTCTTACCAGCATCCGGGTGGGATATGATTGCAAATGTCCTTCTTTTCTTAATTTCACTTGTAATATCTGACATAATTTCTCCATTTCTTAAATCATTTTACACTTTAACTAATCCAGTATATAGTATCCATCAATTTAATTCAACTACTTAGTGCCGGACTATTTTATAAACTACTCAGTTTATTCTATTACCTATTCCAGATAATTACTCTACAGTTAAGCTTCTTCCCAGTGCAAAGGAATATATTACTTTTTCTTTAACCTTTAAGCCTGTTATCTGTGACAGTGCCATAGCATAGTAATCAAGCTGGATAGAATATCTTCTTCTAAGCTCGTCCTCTCCTGCCCTGCCTCTTAACACCCGGTCAGTCTTATAATCAACTATAACAAGCTGTCCGTCCTCAATAAAATACAAGTCAATGACCCCCTGTACAAGCTGTCTGTCATATTCAAATACAAATGGCTGTTCCCTTTTCACCCAGCCGTAAGCATATGCACGCTTAATTCTTTCACCTATTGATGAGCCTGCAAACGTATCTATATCCTTAAGCTTTATGCACTCAGCCTGTTTTAATGACAGCTTTTCTTCTCTTACCATTCTGTCAATTTCATTCTTTATATCCTCAGTGCTTCCAGCTTTTGAATAATTCAGACATTCCATAACCCTGTGGTATGCCGTTCCACGTTCATTACTTACAAGCTCTTTTTCTTCACTGCTTATAAACTTAGGAACTGTTGGAATATATTCGTCTGCAGCTTCAGGTTCTGTCCCGCCGTCTGCTTCTTTAACACCGCCAGCCGCTTCTTTAATTCTTTCTGCCTCCATAATGCCCGCAGCCTTTTTGATACTGTCTGCCGCAAAAGCATTTTGCTCGTAATCTGCTTCATTCTGCATTTTCTTTAACTCACTGACAGTTACTTTTACTTTTCTGTCTGCATCAGGGTCTTTAATATATGGCGGAAGCTCCTTTAAAGGCGAAGTTCCATAGGCTGTTTTTTCGCCTACCTGACTTTCATCTGTTGCTTGGCTTCCGGCCTGGTCTATGTCCGATTTGTTCAATAAAGAATTAATTTCTTCCACGCCAATAAGCTTTATATTGAATTCTCCTTTATTGTATTCCTTTCCAGTAAGTACAACCGGAATTACCATATCTGCGAACTTGTCTATCTTCTCGCAGTCAGCATAAGAATATATTCCAGACATTCTAATCTCGTCAGCAATTGAATTCCAGCCTGTCATTGCCTTGTCTGTGTCAGTGACATTTCCCATCATAATAAGCTTTTCCCTTGCTCGTGTCATTGCAACATACAGAACTCTTTCTTCCTCGGATATTCCATCTCTTACAATCTTTCTTGCAATCGCCCCTTTTATAATAGTAGATGTCTTGGTCTTGCGGTCAAGATTAACATAATCAGCACCTATGCCCAGCTCTTTATCAATAACAATCCTGCTTCTTGCATCCATTTTATTAATCTGCTTGTTAAGTCCGGCTACAATTACAACCGGAAACTCAAGACCCTTGCTCTTATGTATGCTCATTACCCTTACAGAGTCGCCGTTATCCCCCATACCCTGTGAGTCGGTTATATCTATGTCATATTTCTGCAATCTTTCTATATATCTTAAAAAATTAAAAAGTCCGCTGTAGCTTGTTCCCTCAAATGAAGATGCCCTGTCAAGAAGCACATCTATATTAGATTGTCTTTTAGCTCCTGCCGGCATAGTTCCTGCGTAATCATAATAACCTGTGTTGTATACAATCTCCCACAGCAAATCATAGATAGTCATTATTCTTGATTTATCTCTTAAGGCATTAAGCTTATCAATAAATGCACTGCATTTCTTATAATCGCAATCCTCATCCTCATTCTCTGCTATGCTTTTCATCTGCCTGATAAGAAACTTCTGTGAATATTTCTTTCCTGATATTCTTATCTTGCATAATTCATCTTCCGTAAAACCTCCAAAGTATGACAGAAGCACAGAAGCCATAGGTATATCCTGCAATGGATTGTCTATGCAGGTAAGCAGGCTTATAAGGACCTTTATCTCCCTTAATTTAAAATACTGCTGTGCAGTATCTGCCATAGCCGGCACTCCGCAGTCAAGCAGTTCATTGACAAGCACATCTGCCCAGCCTGTAAGCGTTCTTGTGAGAATAACAATATCACCATATTTTATTCTCCTGTAATCTTCAAGGTCAGCATCATACACGTAATAAGCATTATCTTCTGACATAAGTTCTCTTATTCTTAATGCGGCATATCTTGCCTCTGCCCTTATTCCATCGCCGTCCTCATCACCCGACATATCAACAAGCACAATATCTGTGCTTTTCTCACTGCCCTGCCCGAAGTTTCTTTTATCCTCACACGCTGGATAATCTAACCCACAGTTAAGCTGCTGCCTATCATCATACTGTATACCACAGAAATTCTTATTCATAACACGGAAGAACACATCATTGGTACTATCAAGAACATTACTTCTGCTTCGGAAATTCTTCTGTAATTCTATCTTACAAGAACTTATATTCTGCTCACCACCGCCAAATGATGTATCTTCGCAGTCATTATACTGTGCTGTATCTTTGCAGTTATCATTCTGCGATGAATAATTATCATACTTGCTCATAAATAACTCCGGACACGCAAGTCTGAACTTATATATACTCTGCTTGACATCTCCAACCATATATACATTATTGAAATAATCGGACATTCTCTGCCTTGATACAGCAGTAAGTATTTCTTCCTGCAACTGGTTGGAATCCTGATACTCATCTATTAATATCTCATCAAAGCTCTCTGCAAGTTCATCTGCTGTCCTGGTATACTCAATAATACCAGCATTATTCTTTACAAGAATATCAAGTGCAAGATGTTCCATATCATTAAAATCTATTATTCCACGGTCTTTTTTCTGTTCTGACATTCTTTGTGCAAAATCATTAGCAAGCTTTACCATCATAGCAATCATTGGTGCATTAGCTTTCACATCTTCCATTAATGTATCAATATCTGCTGTGAACACACCACTGATAAGGGAATTAATATATTTCTTGAAATTATTTCTTTCATTCTTGACATATTCTTTTAAATCTTCCCTCGCATCAGGCATTTTCTTATTGCTTAATCTGTCAAATACCGTCTTTCTTATTCTTACCGAAAGGTCATCAAAGTCTGGTGCTTCAAGTATTCTTTTGATATTCATATAATCTGAATTGATTGCATCAAGATATGACACCGGACCGTCTACGTGCTGGCAAAGTTCAATCATATATTCATATTTGCGGCAGTAATCACTCAGCGAATTGATAATGCTTTCATACAGGTCAGATATCGCCCTGTTGTTAGAATTATCTGGTGCTTCATACATATCAAGCGTTTCCTTATACCATTCAGAAGGCCATGGATTGCTTCGTGCAAGATTATATATTTTCTTAATAAGTTCTTCTATATTCTGGTCATTACGTCCTGTTCCATAAGCCTCTACAAGATTAATAAAATCCTCATCTGCCTCTGTATAATAGTCCTCAAGAAGCTCCTGCATTACATCATTCTCAAGAAGTGTAATCTCTCCATTATCTGCCGCCCTGAAACCGGGGTCTAATTCAATCTCTGAAAAATGATTTTTTATTATCCACAGACAGAAACTATCTATTGTTGTTATATGTGCATTGTTAATAAGTGCAATCTGCTTTAAAAGATTGGTATCTGCCTCATTATTGTCAAGCATATCATCAAGCCTGTTTCTTATTCTTGCTTTCATCTCTGCCGCGGCGGCCTTGGTAAATGTAACAACAACAAGTCTGTCTATATCTGTGCTGTTCTCACCTGTAATCATATTGATAATTCGTTCAACAAGAACCGCTGTCTTTCCTGAACCTGCGGCGGCTGACACAAGTATATTCCTGTTCTTAGTATCTATTGCCTTAAGCTGTTCATCAGTCCATTTCTTTGCCATCATTACACCTCTGAATTACTGTCAGTTTCTTTGTTATATTCTTCACTATCGTTATACTTTTCTGTACTGTTATGCTCTTTACTACTGCTGTACGCTTCACCGCTGTTATTCTCATCTATTAATTTCCATATATCTTCTTTGCTTAAATTGGAAAGTCTTCGATAACTTGTACCCGGCATATCTGTGCTAAATCCACACACACTGTTATACTGACAATAAGTACAACTGTTCTCATTACCCTTAATATACGGATTGATATTAATGCTTCCATTAAGTATCTTTCCTGCGTTATTGACATTTTCTTTATCAACATATTCACCAAGCTTATCGAACTCATCAGTTGTCATAACCCTGCTGTATCGCATATCAAGTTCACCAGATTTATTGTAACTGATAGGAATATTAACAGATGAACCCTCTGTTGAATCCATCATACTTATAATATTCTTATTAGAATTAACAACGCCCTTCATTCTTAATTCTTTTCTTATAAGTGCCTCGACCTCGTCATCATCTTTCTTCGCCTCAACTATCGGGTCCTGAATATTATAATATAAAAGCCCTGCTGGAATTATATTCTTGTCACCATATTTCTTCTTTTCATATATCATTGCTTCCCTCATATATGTAAGGAGCTGGATTTTCAAGCCATAATATGTCTTTAAAAGATTAAAATCTGACTGTCCTGTCTTGTAATCCACGACTTTGACATATAAATTTTCGTCATCCTCGCACACATCTATCCGGTCTATCTTGCCCTTCATATAAAATAGTACATCGTGCGGAAGTTCTTCTATCTGTGTAAGAAATCCCTTCTCAAATGCATCTGGCCTGAATATTCCGTCAGCAAGCTGCTTTCCAATTGCCCACAGTGTCCTGTCAGCGTAATTCTTCATTCTCTGTATAAGATACTCATTACGGCTTGAGTCCTTAAGTATCGTATTGCCATAATTCTCAGCTATTGCATTGATACTCTCTGATACCATCTGGCTTCTTTCCTCATCACTTAAAAGCACGAAGGATTTATTGTTCTGCTTTATATTTTTTGACACATCTTCAATTACAGCGTGAAGAATTGTACCAAAGTCATTAACCGCAAACTGATATTCTTCCCTCTCTTTAAGCCCAAGTCCATACTGGCAGAAATATGCGAACTGGCACGAAGCGAACTGTTCAAATGATGTTACGCTTCCTGTAAGCTCCCTTCCATATAATTCAAGTGCAATTCCCTCTGCAAGCACTTTATTAAGATTGCCCTCGCTCCATACAATGTCTGCTTTTGGAATTCGTATATATGCGTGTTCTGCAAATGTATCCTCTCTTGCGTACTCTTTAACAAGCGGAAACATTTTCTTAATCATTCTTATTATGTAAGAAGGAAGAACCGCTTTCATATCCATGCCATTGCGTGCATAAGTTATATAAAGCTTTTCTGATGTCTTTGTCATAATAAGGTATAAATAAAATCTCTGAATAAACGCTTTTTCCCTGACTGACATTGATAATGATACGTCCATACCCTTAAGCCTGTCCCTGTCTGTTTCTGAAAGAACGCTTCTGTTGTCGCTTTTTTTTGGAACATACCCATCATTAACACCCGCAAAGAACATTACCTTTATATTATCAAGTCTTGTTCTCTCAATATCACCTATTACAACGCAGTCGTTAGCCGGAGGTATAAGTCCTATCTTAATCTCCTCCAATCCAGATGCTATAATATGATTGTATTCTTTTAATGTAACCTTCTCACTGCCTAACAATTCAACTATCTTATCTAATAGTTCTATTATCTTCTTATATATCTGTCCATATTCTTCACTATCCACATCTATAGATGACAGCTTTCTTTCACAATCAAGTCCGGCTATGAATTCATATAAAGCCTTGGTAATGGCAGCTACATTTCCATCTGCCTCCTTAATATCTTTGTGAAGAACATCTATTGGAGTAATGACTTCGCGTCTTAATCTGTTAAGAAGTCCAAGGTCTGTATCTTCCCTTCCTGTCCTGAACTTTCTTATCCATTCATTGTTCCACTGTTTCCTGCCCTTTATGCCAACTGCAAGACAATAATTATCAAGAATATCTATCTCATCTCTTGTAAGTTGGGTAAATCCTGTTCTTAGATATCTGAACATACTGTCATAGGCATAATTCTTCTCGATAATATCAAGTACTGCGGTAATCATTTCCACTAAACAGTTGTCTGTTATATGACGTTTCTGGTCTAAGAAAAATGGTATTTCATTCTGGGAAAATATATTAGCGGCAAGCTTTCCATACACACCAATATCACCTGTAACAACCGCTATATCACTGTATCTGTAGCCTGACAGACGTGTAAGCTCAAGTATCTTTCCTGTTATATACTGCAATTCGTCCTTCGGCGTTGTCCCTGCATACAAAGCTATATCATTTACTTCACCATTATAATGCCTGCTTCCAGCCCTGAATATATTCTTTTCAAGAAATGCAAGCTCCTTTGACGACTTAAAACGTGATATATTATCATCATCAATCATCACAGCATTTTCTATATTAATATGCTGTTCATCACATATCTTATACAAATGTGCCACTGTATCCTTAGTCATATAGAAAAGGTTCTCAATGCCCTCATTGACATTAACCTTCTCACTTGTATCTATAGTCAGTACCACCTTAATATCCGTGCATATATCAAGAAGCAGACCAATAAGCCTGTACTGTACAGGCGTAAAACCAGTAAAGCCATCAAGTGCTATCACACTGTCTTTAAGCTTTTCTGACTCCTGCACTTTCCTGCACAGAAGATCAAGTATCTCCTCTGATGTAATGTAATTATCTTTTATAAAATTCCTAAATCCACTATAAACAACATTAATGTCACTTAATTTCATTCCAAGCAGACTGTTATTATCAACAGTTTTATTAATTTCATCTATCTTATCAACAGTTATATCATACTGTAACATCTCTGATATGACTGATTTCATCTCAGCCACAAATCCGGTATTGGATATATTACCACTAAAGAATCGAAGTTCTTTCTTGTGCTGTTCTAATATTCTTCTTACTATAAGATTCTTTCCTGTATCATCAAGAACCGGATAGTCAGAAGCCCCGACCTCCTCAAATACTCTATAAGCAAGCCTTTCAAAGCTTATGACATCTATATTAAGAATTCCCTTCCGTGGGTGAAGCTCAACTACACGCTTCTGTGTTGCCATAGTGTACTGCTCTGGCACGATAATTATATAATCTGTGTCTGGATTGTTAATCGACTCCTCTATTATTGAACTATATAAATATGTTGACTTGCCAGCACCCGATCCTCCAAGTATAAGTTGTAATGACATAATAATCCTCATTTCCGTGCACATTTTTATTCAATGAAACTCATTTAAGTATACCATATATAAGTTCTATTTATATATGAATGCTCATATATTTTATCAAAATAAATGTGTGTTATATGAGGGGGATATATGAGCGGTTCAACCAGGATTGTGGTAATTCCACTTAAGAAACTGATAATTATGGTATGCGTAATTGCTGCTCTTATTATATTAGCGGCAATATTTATATTTGGCGGAAGTAGTTCAGATGCTGCCAAAAGTACAGGTGTTAATATAAGCACCAGCACTGACACAGTAAAAAAGAATACATCTTGTCCTACATATTCACCAGGTGTATACACTTCCTCAATACTTCTTAATGGTACTCCTATAGATATTCAGGTTACAGTTGACTCCGACAATATCAACAATATCGAAATGATTAATCTTTCAGAGTCCGTGCAGACTATGTATCCTATGCTTAATTCTTCATTTGATGAGATAAAGACCGCCGTTATCAACAACGGCTCAACAGATAATATCACCTACAATGCAAGCAGTAAATATACAGCAACTATGCTGTTATCAGCTATAGACAGTGCACTTGCCAAGGCAAGGAACTAACTGCGTAAGGCATTTAAGTCTTTCAGATAAACTTTTTACATCAGACACAGCCGTCTGTAACACTCTTTCTATACAGACGTATGTAAAAACTTCGGGTAATCTATATCCAGTTTGTTCATAGATTACCCGAAGTTCTATTTTAATTATTAGTTCTCAAAATAACTTATCCCGTCATCATTACTTACATTAATAAAGCCTGCATAACCTCTTTCTTCAAGCTTTCCTAAGAACTTGCCCATCTTCTTTGGCTTAACATAAAGCGAACATATCTTGCCTTCTGCCCTGTACTTTTCTGCAAGCTTATAAGCTGCTGTAAGCTCGCCCTCATCATACATTACTGCTATCTTATTGCCCTTATTAGGAAGGTCAATTCCGTGTTCCATAAGTATAGAGAATATTCTCTCAAATCCGATAGAAAATCCTACTGCACTTACCTGCTGTCCTAAGAACTTGCCAATAAGGTTATCATATCTTCCACCGCCTGCAATAGCACCCTTAAAGTCAATGCTTTCAACTTCAAATACTGTTCCTGTGTAGTATCCCTGTCCTCTTACTAATGAAAGGTCGAATACAACATCGAACTCACCATTACAAAGCTCATTAACTGACTTCATAATATATTCGAGGCTTTCTGCTGGTGCTTTATCTACAAGAATATCTTTAACTGACTCTAAAGAAATCTCCTGTGGATTGCTTACATTTGCAAGAAATCCTGTAAACTTGGCTATAGCTGCTTCTGCGAATTCCTTCTCCTCAAGTTCCTTCTTAACGCCCTCAAGACCAACTTTATCCATCTTATCAAATGTTATACATACACTGTCAAGCTGGCTTTCTTCAAATCCGCAGTCCATAAGAAATGCTCTTAAAAGTCGTCTGTCATTAACTTTAACCTTAAAGTTCTTCATTCCTATAGCTTTAAGTGCCTTAGTTGTTATAAGTATAAGCTCAACCTCTGAATCTCTTGAGTCAGAACCTATAATATCTATATCACACTGTACGAATTCTCTTAATCTGCCCTTCTGTGGACGTTCTGCCCTGTACACTCTGTCCATCTGTATACACTTCATTGGAAGTGTAAGCTTATCCTTATTATTAGCAAAATATCTGCTTAAAGGAAGTGTAAGGTCATATCTTAAGCCCATATCTGCAAGAACATTTTCATTCTGTGAAGTAACTCCGCTTGCAAGTGCCTTGTCAAGCTTGTCGCCTCTCTTCATAATCTTAAATATAAGATTAAGGTTTTCTCCACCATCACTCTTATCAAGATTTTCAATATCTTCAATAACCGGAGTTGTTATATGTTCAAAACCATTCTCTACATATACTTTTAATATTTCATTCTGGAGATAATCTCTTATCTCTACTTCATTAGGAAGATAATCATTAGTACCTTTTACAGATGTAATCTTCATTCCATTGTCCTCCATTATTACAATTATTACACAATAACTCCCACCATTATATGTGGCGGGAGTTACTTAAACACATTCAATTAACAATTATGCTTCGTCTATAGCTTTACCTATATCGTGACGCATATATTTATTATCAAAATTAACCCATTCTGTCGCTTCATAAGCATTAGCACGGGCTTTCTTTAAATCCTCACCTAATGCTGTTACGCCAAGAACTCGTCCACCATTAGTAACAACCTTGCCTTCTTCGTTGAACTTAGTACCAGCGTGGAATAAAAAGTATGAATCTTTACCCTTGAAATTCTCCATACCTGTTATCTCAAAGCCCTTCTTGTACTCAAGTGGGTAACCGTCTGATGCAAGAACTACGCATACACACGCATTATCAGTAAACTTAAGATCTATTTTATCTAATGTTCCGTCTATGCACGCTTCAAATACATCAATTATATCATTCTCCATTCTTGGAAGAACAACCTGTGCTTCAGGATCACCAAATCTTGCATTATATTCAAGTACCTTAGGACCTTCTGGTGTAAGCATAAGTCCAAAGAATATAACACCCTTAAATGGTCTTCCCTCTGCCTTCATCGCATCAACTGTTGCCTGATATATGTGTGCCTTGCAGAAATCATCAACTTCCTTAGTATAAAATGGTGATGGTGAGAAGTTACCCATACCACCTGTATTAAGCCCCTGATCTCCGTCCTTGGCTCTCTTATGATCCTGTGCAGAAGACATTATCTTTATCGTATTACCGTCAACAAATGAAAGAACTGAAACTTCACGTCCTGTCATAAATTCTTCTACTACAATTGTATTACCTGCTGAACCGAACTTCTTGTCAAGCATAAGCTCGTCTACACCGTCAAGTGCCATCTGCTTGTCTTCACATATAAGAACGCCCTTTCCAAGTGCAAGACCATCAGCCTTAAGAACGATAGGATACTTAGCTGTTTCAAGATACTTCTTAGCTTCATCAGCAGATGTAAATGTCTCATATGCTGCTGTTGGTATATTGTATTTCTTCATAAGGTCCTTAGAAAATGCCTTTGAACCCTCAAGTATAGCTGCATTCTTTCTAGGTCCGAATACCCTTAAACCTTCTGCCTCAAATGCATCAACAATACCGCCAACAAGTGGATCATCCATACCAATTACAGTAAGGTCGATTGCATTTTCCTTAGCAAATGCAACAAGCTTATCAAATTCCATAGCTTTAATATCAACACATTCCGCAACCTCAGCAATACCTGCATTACCAGGTGCACAATATATCTTATCAACCTTAGGGCTCTGGCTTATCTTCCAGCATATGGCGTGCTCACGTCCACCGCTGCCTACAACTAAAACCTTCATCTGTTCTTCCTCCAATATAATCTAGTCTTTCTAGTTATCATGTTCATTAGCTATCTTGTTAATAGCGGCAGGCAGTAACTTCCATTCTGCCTGTTCCATAACTCTCTTTTGAAGAATTTCTGGCGTGTCACCATCTTTAACTTCAACAGCTTTCTGGAATATAATCTCTCCTGTATCCATTCCTTCATCTACATAATGCACTGTTGCACCTGTAACCTTAACACCTTTGGCAAGTGCAGCTTCGTGAACGTGAAGTCCGTAAAAGCCTACACCGCAAAAAGATGGGATGAGTGATGGGTGGATATTAATAATTCTATGGCTGTATTCGTGTACCATTTCTTCTGGAATTTTAACAAGGAAGCCCGCAAGCACAACAAGGTCTACATTAAGCGAATTAACCTTTTCAAGAAGTGCTTTATTAAATTCATCTCTTGTAGCATAATCCTTAGGTGATACACAATAAGCTGGTATTCCGTTCTCTTTAGCTCTTGTAAGAGCATAAGCATTAGCATTATTACTTATAACAGCAGCAATCTGTGTATTAGTAATTGTCTTGTCCTTTACACCATCAATTATAGCCTGAAGATTAGTTCCACCTCCAGATACCATAACAGCTATTCTTAGCATAAAGTTACTCCCTTCTCACCTACTTCAATATTACCGATAACATAAGGTGTCTCACCAGCAGCTTTAATAGCTTCCATAGTTGTATCTACGTCCTCAGGGGCTACTGCAAGTACAAGACCAATACCCATATTAAATGTGTTATACATCATATCTTCTTCAATCTCGCCATCTGTCTGTAACATCTTAAAGATTGGAGGAACTTCATAGCTGTCTTTCTTTACAACAGCTCTTACACCATCTGGTAACATTCTTGGAATGTTCTCATAGAAACCGCCACCTGTGATATGGCTGCATCCCTTAACACGAACTCCTGCGTTCTTAATAGACTTCATAGTCTTAACATATATCTTAGTTGGAGCAAGTAAAGCCTCTCCAAGTGTCTTGCCAAGTGAATCGTAATATGTATTAAGTGACTCTTCTGTTATTGTGAATACACTTCTTACAAGTGAAAATCCATTAGAATGAACACCACTTGAAGCAATACCGATAAGTGTATCGCCCGGCTTAATATTCTCACCTGTTATAAGGTCTTTTCTATCTACAACACCTACAGCAAATCCAGCAACATCATATTCATCTACTGGCATAAGTCCTGGGTGTTCTGCTGTTTCACCTCCGATAAGTGCACATTCTGACTGACGGCAGCCCTCTGCTACACCACCTACGATTGTTGCAATCTTTTCTGGATAGTTCTTTCCACATGCAATATAGTCAAGGAAGAAAAGAGGTTCTCCACCTGCACATACAACATCATTAACACACATTGCAACTGCATCAATACCGATTGTATCGTGCTTATCCATAATAAAAGCAAGCTTAACCTTTGTTCCACAGCCATCTGTTCCTGAAAGAAGAACCGGGTCTTCCATCTGCTTAATCTTCTCAAGTGAAAATGCACCTGAAAATCCACCGATACCACCTAACACTTCCGGTCTGAATGTAGACTTGACCGCATCTTTCATTAATTCAACTGACTTGTAACCTGCTTCGATATCAACACCAGCATTCTTGTAATCCATTGTAATCCTCCATTCTTACGCAGCTTATCTGCGAATAACTATGTATGCTTTATAAGCACCATTTTATAATTTAACGACAATCTGATATTTTAATTACTTTGCGTAATTCTTGTATCCAACTTCCTGAAGTCTTGCATCTTTAGCCTGAACACTTTCCTTTAATTCCTTAGTATAATTCTTAAGCCTTTCAAGAAGCTGTTCATCTGATGTCGCAAGAATCTTAGCTGCAAGAATACCTGCATTAGCACCACCATTAATAGCAACTGTTGCAACAGGAATTCCTGTTGGCATCTGTACTATTGAATATAACGAATCTCTACCACCTAAAGAAGTTGTGTGCATTGGAATACCAATAACTGGCATAGGGAATATTGCCGCACACATTCCTGGCAGATGTGCTGCCATTCCTGCTCCTGCAATGATAACCTTGAATCCTTTCTGTTCTGCTGTCTTCGCATATTCAAAGAATACATCTGGTTCTCTGTGAGCAGAGATAATTGTCATCTCATATGAGATACCTAACTTGTCTAATATGTCTGCTGCCTTTGCCATAACAGGCATATCAGAATCACTACCCATAACTATTCCTACTAAAGCCATGTTTAACTTCCTCCATTCTGATAGAAATACAACTATCATCTTAAAATAATATTAAATCACTTATAATTTCATATTATCTGATAAATCATCCATCTGGATAATTAAACAGATAATATAATACAATACCTATAATATTCTACTTTGTTTTAGATATATCGTCAAGGAATTTAACATAAACCGTGTTATTGAACAAATGTCTGTTTTAATCTTCAAACGGTTCGTTAAGCATATCAGTTCCTGAAAGCACAAATCTTCCATTTTCTATTATGCTTGTTTCTTTTCCTGAATAGTCTACAACTGATATTCTTCCAATTTCATCATATGGAATTGTAATATCTGTATGACAATTGTAATATGCCTTGTCAGGCTCACTCTTTCTTAATAAAGACACCTCATTATCCCTTGAGATTATCTCCTTGCCATCAGGATTGAACACTGCAACATCCTCTGACCTTGAATAGCACGTATCACCAAGTGCAAAATGTGGTCCCATTTTCTCAACAATAAGAATTGGAAGTAGATACACAATATCATATCTGTTCGCTGACACATATGCTGTAGTATTAGTTCCTATTGCAAATTCACCGATTGGAAGTGTATTGTGGTTAAACAGGACATTTTCTTTAAATAAATCCTTGCAACGCTTCTCATCCTCATAATTATCACACATATAATCCGTGACAAAACCATCTTTAAAATGCACCTTAAGATTCTTGAAATTAATGTCGTTAAGATATACCTTGCTTACATTAAGCACGCCCTCTGTTCCCTTAAGGACTGGTGATGTAAATACTTCACCAAGCGGTATATTAACATCTGCAAGACAATTCTCAAATACTGTCTGCTTACTGCCATCATTAACCTTCATTATAGATACTTTCATATCCGTTTCATTGCCGTTACAGCCTTTGACCCTGACATACTCTGCTGTATCAAGCACATCTATAATTCTCTGCTGGACAACCTTGTACTTGTCATAATCAAGAGTATTTATCTTGACAATCTCATCAAAAATCTCAGTGAACTTATCGCCTGCCTCTGGTGATGGATAAGCTATTATAGTAAAGCTTCTCTCCTCGCCTTTAATATATGAATTAACTATAGCTCCTGATTCATTATTATATTTGACTATAAGCTTCTGCTGTTTATCATCAAGATGATAACATTCTTTAGCATCATCTGGCTCAAATGGCTTCTCACCAAATACTTCCATAACAGCAGGACCGCCGTGTACATCGGCAAGCTCTTTATGCTTTTCATACGCATTTTTTAATGCACCAAGCTTTCTCTCAACAAAATCTCCGTCAAGATATAGTGCATTATCAAATCTATGGTCAAATTCCATCTGTTTATTAGGACTTGCGCCATAATAGCCTATCTTAATATGCATACGCTTGTTAATTGAATTAACTGCCGCCCTGTATATAGTAGGCTTAAGCCCCATTGCCTCAAACTGCTTTATCTCTTCTCTTACAAGTCTTTCAAAGCCTACGCAGTATCTGATATTGACAGTCTGCTTCTTCTCTAACGGCTTATTGCCAAGAATAAATCCCTTTCGGTATCCTTCTGTAAATGTTGCCGCCATATCTTTTATCTGCTGTTCAGATAATGAGTTCAAATGCTGTGCCATTTTAATTTCATTATCAGTAATATATTCCCCATATCTGTACAGATATCTTAAATCATTCAAATCGCTGTCCATAATAATTCTTACAGCAAAATCCAGTGATGGGTCTATAAGTTCCCTTATCCTGTATTCAATATGGTCATCACTGTAATCACTTACATACCAGTAGACTGCTTCCTTAAGATGCTTATAATCAGCCTCTGTATTATCAGCCGCACAGTCCTTAACTATGCAGTAAAGCTCAATAAACAGCTCAATAAGTGCTGTTGCATCTGCTAATCTTCGCTCATACATATATACAATCAGACCCCTGATTTCCATATATACCATTGAGAATAATCTTCCGCACTGCTCTCCAAAGCACCTAACACTAACTCTTGGATTAGCATAACTTGTATTATAGGCTTCTCCTGTCACATCTTTATATAAAGCCCTGTTATATTCGCCAAGCTCCTCTAATGAAGCGTTATCAAATGCTTTGCCAGCTATATCATTCTTGAGCTTATCCATAAGCAGTATAAACGCCGATACATTTTTAAAATAATCAGCATAACTGCCAGCACCATAATCTGACAGCTCATCATCTTTATTAATCTCTGATATTCTTTCTATTGCAAGCGAATATCTTTCTTCTATATTATCATCAAACATAAGATCGGAAGAGCACACGTCTGAACTCCAGTCACATCACGATCTCGTATGCCG
>ENA-USZI01000881-USZI01000881.1-human-gut-metagenome-genome-assembly--contig:-NODE-881-length-21354-cov-6.835550_pt1 | contig 21354 bp, 16 predicted proteins | sample MGYA00250042_ERZ773532 | MGnify/ENA primary metagenome ERZ773532 (study PRJEB29103, sample SAMN06112036) | human gut metagenome | biome: human gut; feature: ankylosing spondylitis patient; material... | reverse complement strand
AGTCAGATAATATAGGATTTGTTCCAACTTCTGAACTTCTGACAAAGAATTATATAAAAAGATGGTGGCACGAATTAACGTGTCACCATCTTTTTATCTACAGGACATAATTTTAATATGTGCTCATTATCTCCTTAAATCTCTTAACATTAGCTCCTGCATCATTCTTAAACACAGCCGAACCTGCAACTATTACATTAGCTCCAGCTTCAAGCACTGATACGAGATTTTCTATATTAATTCCACCATCTATCTCAATATCTACGTTATCTAGACCTTTTTCTATAAGCTTTGCTTTAATCTGCTTAACCTTTTCTAATGACTCCGGTATGAACTTCTGTCCGCCAAAGCCAGGATGAACGCTCATAACAAGCACCATATCCACCAATGAAAGATAAGGCTCAATAGCCTTTACTGGTGTCTCTGGATTAAGTGTAATAGCTGCTTTGACACCACATTCCCGTATCTTTTCAATTGTGGCAACAACATCTTCGCACGCCTCAACGTGGACAGTTATTATATCCGCACCACATTTTACAAATTCTTCTATATAACGGATTGGTTCTTCGATCATAAGATGAACATCAAATACTCTGCTTGTACAGCTTCTTATTGATTTGATAACAGGCATGCCATAGGAAATGCTTGGAACAAACCTGCCGTCCATGACATCAATATGTATATACTCTGCTCCTGCTTCATCAATTGCTTTAATATCTTTCTCAAGATTTTTAAAATCTGCTGATAATATTGAAGGTGATAATATAGTCATTATATTCCTCATTTCTGTGTAATTAATATTATTTAACCTATACCGCCAGCCCTGGCATATAGATAATCAATTATCGCTAATCTATAATTAATATTTCTTCTTGTTCTTTACCTCGTCATATATCTCTACATAACTTGTATAACGTCTTCTGCTTATTAATCCTGCCTCAACCGCTTCCTTAACCCTGCAGTCAGGCTCATTAATATGAACACAGCCATTAAATCTGCACTGCCCTTCATATTCACTGAATTCCTCAAAATAAAATCTTATCTGTTCCTTTTCAAGTTCTGGAATATTAAGAGATGTAAAGCCCGGCGTGTCGCATATATATGTAGCATCGCTCACATTAAATATCTCCGAATGTCTTGTTGTATGCCTTCCTCTTCCAATCCTGCTCACATCACCAGTTGCACTCACTTCCTGCGGAAGTATAAGATTGGTAAGTGACGACTTGCCAACACCTGATGGTCCAGCTAATATTGTCGTCTTTTTCTCAAGTGTCTTAAGAACTATGTCTATTCCTTTATTATCATAAGTACTTATAAATATGACTTTACAGCCACATTTTTCATATATGTCAGAAAGTTCTTCTAATGTGTCATCTTCTGCCAGATCTATTTTGTTAAACACTACAACTGTAGGCACATTCTGATAATCCATCATCATTATAAATCTGTCCAAAAGATTATAATTAGGTTCTGGTGATTTTACAGCAAATATTACCATAGCCTGATCTATATTCGCAGAAGCTGGTCTTATAAGCTCATTCTTTCTTGGAAGTATCTGTATGATATTACCTGTCATCTTATCGTTATCTATTATATCTATAATAACATTATCCCCGACAAGCGGCTTTATCTTTTTATTCCTGAATATTCCTTTTGCCTTACATTCATATATACCACAGGATTCTATATGGACATAATAAAATCCTGCAATTCCCTTTATTATCTTTCCCTGCATAAGACTTCCTATACTCTAATTGCTTGTATTGCCCGTTCCTGTATTAGAACTGCCATTGCCACTTGATGTATTGCTTCCACTGCTATTGCCCGATGTGTTAGAACCACTATTATTGCTGTTACTATTGCTATTGCCGTTACTGTTGTTATTGCTGTTACTATTACTGCTGCCTGAACCTGATGCTGTAGTAGAAGTTGTTGAGCTTGTATAGTGGCTTACATATATAGTTATCGTTGTTCCAGACTCTACAGTGTCACCACCAGAGTAAGGTGTCTGTGAAGTAACAGTACCATATGATGCCTTAGATGAAGTCTCATATTTTACTGATACCTTAAGCCCGGCTGCCTCGATAGACTGATTGGCAAGGCTTTCTGTCATTCCTATTACATTAGGAACTGTGGCTTTAGTTACCTGCTTTCCACGGCTTACTTCTATTGTAACTGTTGTACCTTCTGTTACTGTTCCAGATGGGCTGTATTTAACAACCTTTCCGGCTTCTACTGTACTGCTGTATACATAATCAACAGAGACGACAAGATTAACATTTTCAATAAGCTCTTTTGCTTCTTCTTCTGTCTTACCCTTTACATTAGGAACTGTGACGTTCTTAGTTTCCCTGCCACTGCTTATTGTAAGAACAATCTGTGAGTTCTTCTCAACCTTAGAACCACCTACATTGCCCTGGTTTATTACACTGTTCTCTGCAACTGTATCTGAACTCTGTGTCACGGCTTTATAGCCAAGACCAACTTTATTAAGTGCACTTATTGCATCGTCCTTAGTCATTCCAACTACATATGGTACTGTAACCATATCTGATGCCTTTGAATTGCCAGACACAGCAGTTGTAACCTGATTAGAAGCCTGACTGTTATTGTTAGATGAACTCTTGCCACTTCCTATAAGCTTTACAACAACAAATATTGTGATAATAAGAATTATAACTGCAATTCCTATACCGATACATTTCATAATAAGCTCTAACTTATCATTACTCTCATCATCAATATCGTTATCATCTTCTTCCTCATCTATATTATCATCAATATCTGCAAATGTATCCTCACCTAATAAGCCGTCATCTTCTTCCTGCTCATCTATATCCTCATCATCTGAATCAGTCTGTGCATAGTTATCATTAACTGATGTATCATACATAGAAGCAAGCTTTACAAAATCGTCCTCCGGCATAACAAGTGACTTCTTTAAATCTACTATAAGGTCATAGGCAGACTGATAACGCCTGTCTGTCTTCTTCTGTGTACATTTAAGAACTATCTTATCAACACTTACTGGTATTCCCTCAACAAGCTGAGATGGTGCTGGTATTGTATCCTGAATATGCTGTACAGCTACTGATACTGCTGTATCTCCGTCAAATGGAACTGTTCCAGTGAGCATTTCAAATAATGTAATACCAAGTGAATATATATCACTTCTCTCATCCGAATAGCCGCCTCTTGCCTGTTCTGGTGATATATAATGTACAGACCCCATAGAAGCTGATGTATTAATTGTTGCTGTTGAAGCTACCTTGGCAATACCGAAATCAGTAACCTTAACCTTGCCCTCTTTAGATATAATTATATTCTGTGGCTTAATATCCCTATGGACAATATTATGTTTATGAGCTGCATCCATACCATTAGCTACCTGTATAGCAATGCTTACAGCCTCTTTATATGGAAGTTTGCCTCTCTTTTCAATATACTTCTTAAGGGTAACTCCCTCAACAAGTTCCATAACTATGTAATATATGCCATTCTCAACACCGACATCATACACATTTACAACATTAGGATTAGTAAGTCCGGCAGCTGACTGGGCCTCAGCCCAGAATTTGCTTACAAATGTCTTATCCTGGCTAAATTCTGACTTCATAACTTTAATTGCAACATATCTGTTAAGCTTGTGGCATTTGGCTTTGTATACATCTGCCATTCCGCCTGTACCAATCTGTTCAATTATCTCATATCTGTCAGCTAAAAACATTCCTTCTCTTAACATCATTAAATTACCTCTCTGCCTATGGTTCAATTAAAATCACTGATATGTTATCTCTGCCACCATTATCATTGGCCCTGCTTACAAGCCTTTCTGCGGCTTCCCTGATATCGTGGCTGCTCTTTATTATATGAAATATCTCCTGGTCTTCTAACATATTAGTCAATCCATCAGAACACATAAGTATCATATCTTCCTTTTTAAGATCAACTGAAAACATCTCGGCTTCGACGGTGTCATAGCCACCTATTGCCCTTGTGATAACATTCTTTTTCTCATGGGTTCTTGCAGCTTTTCTGTCAATTTCGCCCCGCTGTACCATTTCTTCCACCCACGAATGGTCTCTTGTAATCTGGATTATATCTTCTCCGATTACATACAATCTGCTGTCACCCACATTGGCTACTCTTAAAGTATTGTCAAATATGCTGGCTACCACTAATGTAGTTCCCATTCCATTATATTCTTCCGACTCGCCTGCCTTTCTAAGAAGCAGTGTGTTGACAAGCTTAATGTTATTATCTATTGTTGCTAAAGGATCTTTGCCTTCTGACTCTTTTAATAATTCAACAAGCGTTTCAACTGTATATCTTGACGCTGTGTCACCAGCTTTATGTCCTCCCATACCGTCTGCCACAATAAACAGATTAGGCAGACACCCTATATCATCAAGCTTTGCATAGACATAGTCCTGATTGACATTTCTTTCAATTCCTACATCTGTTGTTGCAAATGCGTTCATTTCATTCTCCATCCATTCTTTAATGTATCAGTTTTACTATTAATGAATAGTATCCCATATCAATATATATTATCATACCAGCTATAAAAATGCGACATATTTCAGCCACTTTTTATGCAGCTGGCTCTATATGGCAGAATTCTCATCTATATGATTCTGCCTCAACTGTCCACAGGCACCGTCTATATCGCGCCCCATCTCACGTCTGACAGTCGCATTAATTCCTTTTCTTTCAAGCATATCCTTAAAATTCTTTATAGAATTCTTCTCTGACTGCTCATAATCTCTTTCCTTAATCGGATTAACCGGTATCAGATTAATATGACAGTTAAGCCCTTTTACAAGCTCTATAAGCTCATTGGCGCATTCTTTAGTATCATTAACGCCCTTAACCAGACTATATTCAAATGATATTCTTCGTCCTGTCTTATCAAGATAATACCTGCACGCATCCATAATCTCTGCTATGCTGTATTTATTAGCAATAGGCATCATAGTCTTTCTTAACTCATCATTAGGTGCGTGAAGCGATATTGCAAGTGTTATCTGTAACTTAAGATCTGCCAGTTCTTTTATCTTAGGCACAATTCCACATGTTGATACTGTTATATTTCTCTGGCTTATATTAAGTCCTCTTTCACTGTTAAGCAGTTCTATGAATTTAATAACATTATCGTAATTATCCATAGGCTCACCAGAACCCATTATAACAACATTGCTTACTCTCTCATTAGTATCCCTGCTTATTCTGTATATCTGGTCAAGCATTTCTGATGGTGAAAGATTTCTTACACATCCATTAAGAGTTGATGCGCAGAAACGACAGCCCATTTTGCAGCCCACCTGTGATGAAATACATACCGAATTGCCGTGATGATACTTCATAAATACACTTTCTATAAGATTGCCGTCATAAAGCTCAAAAAGGTACTTTCTAGTGCCGTCTATCCTTGACTCCTGCATTTTTACAATCTTAAGACTTGTATACAAGGTATCTTCCTTTAAAGTATCCTTAAGCTTATCGGAAATATTGGTCATCTCATCATAACTTTCTGCCAGTTTCTCGTGCATCCACGAATATAACTGGGCAGCTCTGAATTTCTTTTCATTAATACTCTCGACATATTGTACAAGTTCATTGTAATTCAATGATTTTATATCAGTCTTATGCGGCATAGCCATACTCCATTCCATTTATCTGTTATTTCTTAAATATATTTACATTCCCCTGTTTAATTCTTAATAAGACGAGCGACAAAGAAACCGTCCATTCCTGAATTATTGGCAGGAAGCAGCTGATGATACTCTCCGTCTTTCGTAAAGCCTGATTCTTTACATATCCAGTCGGCATTATCCTCATTTTCTGCCCTGTTAATTGTACAAGTACTATACATTAACACTCCACCACTCTTAACATAGCGTGATACAACCTTTAAAATATCTCTTTGAAGATCTACAAGTGACTGCAATTTTTCAGGAGAAGCATTATATTTTATATCCGGCTTTCTTCCTATTATCCCAAGACCTGAACAAGGAAGGTCAGCTATAACAATATCAGCTTTATTAATCAGACTTTCATCACAATCAAGTGCATCATATACCTGTGTCTGTATATTAGTGATATTAAGCCTCTTAATATTCTCATCAATAAGTGCGACCTTGTAATCTGACAAATCTCTGGCGATTACCCTGCCGCAATCCCCCTGTTCTGACATCTTAAGTGCGGCATTAATTGACTTTCCGCCCGGTGCACCGCATACGTCAACTATTGTATCTCCCGCTTTTGGTGCTGTGTATTCACCTGCAAGCATTGAGCTGATATCCTGAATCTGATACATACCGTCCTGAAAGCTTTTAAGCCCTGCGATATAATCATAATCGGATATCTCATACGCATATGGTATATTCTCTACTTCTTTTACTGTCACATTCTCACGCTGAAGAAGTTCTTTAATCTGTTCCCTGGAAGCCTTTGATGTATTACATCTTATATATGTCTTCTTCTCACACTTCATACCCTCAAGCACGGATTTAACAGTATCTATTGACATCTGCCCTGACCACAGCTCAATTATCCACATTGGCATAGAATACTTAACAGACAGATATTCATATGGACTTTTATTATAATCTGGATATTCAATATTGTCTTTATTGCGTGATATATTTCTTAACACACCATTAACAAAACCCTTAAGCCCCGCAAATCCCCTCTTTACAGCAAGCTTGACAGCCTCATTACAAGCTGCACTATCAGGCACATTATCCATATATATTATCTGATATACACCCATTCTTACAATTCTTCTTATAACAGGCTTCATCTTCTTAACTGGTGTCTTTGAATACTTGTTAATAATATAATCTAATTCTATCTGGCTCTCTATAATGCCTAAAGACAGCTTATTGATAAATGATCTTTTACTCTTATCAAGATACTGGTACTTTAAAAGTGCATTGTTGATTATTATATGTGAAAATTCATTGTTACTCTCTATTTCTTCCAAAATATCGAGTACAACCGCTCTTAAATTAACTTCCATACAGATTATTCTCCATTATAATATAACTAATTACCCTAATGCAGTCCCTTCTTCAACGTGGCTTCCAAGAAGAAAGGCATCTGTTGACATTCTCTTCTTACCCTCAAGCTGAAGTTCATTAACCTTAAGATAATCTTTTCCGCATTTTATAATAAATGTCTTCTTATCTACATAACATACTGTTCCAGCTTCACATTCCTTTGAAACATTATTGTTATTTATAATATCATCACTGTCATTCACAACATCTGCATCCCATATTTTTAACATTTTGCCATTAAGATGTGTAAATGCACTTGGCCAGGGATTAAGTCCTCTTATAAGGCACTCAATCTGTCTGGCACTCTTAGTAAAATCAAGCTCTCCCATTGACTTTTTAAGCATTTTGACATATGAGCTTTCAGCTTCGTTCTGCTTTTCTGGTATAATGCTTCCAGTCTCAAGTCCTTCAAGTGTCTTAATAAGAAGCTTAGCACCAACTATGCTTAATCTGTCAAAAAGGCTTCCGCCTGTCTCTTTCTTATCAAGTTTAACCTTATCTACCAAAAGAATATCTCCTGTATCAAGCCCCTCATCCATCTTCATAGTCGTAACACCGGAATACTCACATCCGTCTATTACTGCCCACTGGATTGGAGAGGCACCCCTGTACTTAGGAAGCAGTGAAGCGTGTACATTAATACATCCAAGACGTGGCATATCAATAATACTCTTAGGCAATAGCTGTCCAAATGCAACAACAACAAACACATCAGCATTATATTTTCTTAATTCTTCAACAAATGCTTCATCTCTTGCTCTTTCTGGCTGAAGAACCTGTATATTATTCTTAACAGCTTCTTCCTTAACAGGTGAAAATACAAGCTCCTTGCTTCTTCCCTTTGGCTTGTCCGGCTGTGTCACAACAGCCACTACATCATACTGGTTATCAATAAGTTCCTTTAACGTCCCAACTGCAAAGTCAGGAGTTCCCATAAATACAACCTTCAATATTAATCTTCCTCCGTTTCAGTTTCCATAAGTGGACCTTCTGCCTTATCAACATACATTACTCCGTCAAGATGATCAATCTCGTGTAAAAGACATCTTGCAAGAAGTTCTTCACCCTCAACGATAATCTCTTCCATATCTTCATTAAGTGCCTTAACCTTGGCATAAGATGGTCTTGTCACGATACCAACCTTACCCGGAACACTAAGACAGCCCTCCTGTCCTGTCTGTGAACCACTTGTCTCAAGAACTACAGGGTTAATAAGCACTATTGGATCATCACCACAGTCAATTACTACTAATCTCTTTCTTATTCCTACCTGTGGAGCTGCAAGTCCAACTCCATTAGCCTCATACATTGTTTCAAACATATCATCAATAAGTTCCTGTATTCTAGGTGTCATCTCAGTTATTTCTTTTGCTTCTTTTCTTAATATCTCATCACCTAATGTTCTTATATTTCTGATTGCCATAACTTCCTCCATAATCAAATAACATATGCGTATGTTTAATTAACATCATATGCAATGTTAATATTCTTGTAATCTGAACTGCCATTAATATTATTATCCAGCATATCCATAATTAGTTCAAGTGCTTTAAAGCTTGAACTTCTTAAATATATCTGCTTCGTGTATATATCTTTAATCTTGTATATAGAAGCATTTGATGGACCAAGTACTATAATCTTGTCATCTTTAACAGTATTGTTATCCTGAATATACTGCTGTATCAAAGCTTTAATATTTCCTGCACGCTCTGATAACAGCTTCTCATTAATACTGCTTATGTTAATCTTTACCATATTATTAACAGGTGGATATGAAAGCAGCTTCCTGTAAGACATTTCCTGCTCATAAAAACTCTTATAATTCTGCTCCGCCGCACATAACAAGCCATAATTATCAGGTGAATATGTCTGTATTACAACTTCACCCTTTCTTTCTCCTCGTCCAGCTCTTCCTGCCGCCTGTGTTATAAGCTGGAATGTACGCTCAACAGCCTTATAATCACTTGCATACAAGGATATATCTGCCGCTACGACTCCGACAAGAGTAACCTTTGGAAAATCGTGTCCCTTTACTATCATCTGCGTGCCTATAAGTATATCTGCCTGTTCTGTCGCAAATGCACTTAATATATTCTCGTGTCCGCCTTTGCCTTTGGTTGTATCCATATCCATTCTTAATACCCTTGCCGCAGGAAACATCTTCTTAACTGCATCCTCTACAGCCTCTGTTCCTGCCTTAAAGCCAAGGATATACTTAGAACCACATTCAGGGCATAATGATACATTATGAGTCTCGTATCCACAATAATGACATACAAGCTTTCCATTCCTGTGAAGTGTCATAGATACATCACAATGCGGACATTTCATAACATAGCCGCACGATCTGCACGAAACAAATCCGGCAGTTCCCCTTTTATTAAGAAACAGCATTATCTGTTCGTGTTTATTAAGCCTGTCACTGATAAGCTCATACAGCTTTCTTGAAAATATTGTCCTGTTACCTGTCTTTAACTCCTGTCTCATATCAGCTATATATACCTGTGGCAGGCTTGCCTCTCCTGCCCTGTTATTAAGCTCTATAAGCTTATACTCGCCTGCTTCTGCCCTGTAATAGCTGTCAATTGACGGTGTTGCAGAGCCTAGTATAACAGAAGCTCCCGCCTCCTTTGCAATATGTATTGCAAGGTCTTTGGCGTGATATCTTGGGACTTGCTCTGATATATACGCACCCTCGTGTTCCTCATCTATAACAATAAGTCCAAGATTAGGAAACTGTGTAAACAATGCCGATCTTGGACCTATCATAATACTTATTTCACCTTTAAGTGCTCTTACGAACTGGTCATATCTCTCACCTTTTGACATTCTTGAATTAATAATAGACACTTTATCCCCAAATCTGTGATAAAATCTCTGAACAGTCTGAAATGTAAGTGCTATCTCAGGTATAAGCATTATAACCTGCCGTCCGGAATTAATAGTATGTTCAATAACATCAAGATACACTTCTGTCTTTCCGCTTCCGGTTACTCCTCGTATAAGATATGTATTGAACGCTCTATTATCATAATCCTCCACTATTGTATCAACGGCTCTTTGCTGTTCCTCGTTAAGCACAACCTTTTTATTAAAAATGTGCTTATCAGACACAGGATTTCTATAGTAACTTTCAACCTTGACATTTATAATTCCGTCTGCTTCAAGTGCCTTTACTGTTGCTGGCGAAATATTAAGCTTGTCTTTTACTATCTCCATATCAATAACAGGTTCATCAATAAGTGCACACATAAGCCTGTACTTAGCTTTCGCTTTTTTCTCATATATGCTTATAAGTTCTTGTGCCTTTTTAGTATCAACCAAAAGGCAGACAGACTTTTTCTGCTTATGTCCGACCTCGTCCTTAACAGGAATAACCGTCTTTAATGCCTGATTCATAGTACAGCCATAATGCCGTTTCAGCCACGCTGCAAGCTTTATCATACTTTTAGCGACATTTACTTTTCCTGTAACAACACTGTCAATGCTCTTTATCTTATCAACAGGATATGATGGCTTATCAGTTAAACCAATTACATATCCTGTTATAATTCTGTTACCTTTTCCAAAAGGCACTCTTACAGATGTTCCGATATCAACACTACCATCCATATCATCAGGCACAGCATATTGGAATGTCTTATCAAGCTGTTCGTGTGAAATATCTATTATTATATCAGCGTACATTTTTCTCCTTTAATTCTTCAAGAACTTCTGATATAAGAACACGTTCGTCCATAGGATATTTAACGCCTTTTATCTCCTGATAATCTTCGTGTCCCTTACCTGCAAGCACGATAATATCTCCAGGTTCACCATTCTCAATAGCATATTTAATAGCTTCTTTTCTGTCTGCAATATCAATATGCTTACCTGTAGTCCTGTTAATTCCAGTCTTAATATCTTCCATAATAGCAAGAGGCTCTTCAAATCTTGGATTATCAGATGTTATAATCGTAAGGTCTGCTAATCTTCCAGACACTTCACCCATCTCAAATCTTCTCTCTTTAGAGCGGTTGCCACCACAGCCAAACAGGCATACAAGTCTATGTGGATTGTACTCTTTAAGTGTCTTTAAAATACTCTCTAAGGACATCGCATTATGAGCATAATCAATCATAAGAGTAAACTTATCAGATACTGGAACAAGCTCTATTCTTCCTTTAACCTTTACATCTTTCAATACATTTTCAACAATAGCATTATCCACATTAAAATGTCTTGTAACAGCTATTGCACACAATGAATTATATACTGAGAACATTCCCGGAAGTGAAAGTTCCACATCCATATTGACAAGACCACTACACTTATAAGTAAGACCTATCTTTCCTCTCTCATGGAACAACTTGATATCACTTGCCTTTATGTCTGCATCTTCTGATATGCCATACTTCTCAACACTGCATACAGAGTCTCTTAATATATCAGCTGTATGCTTATCATCTGCATTGACTATTCCTGTCTTGCACTGCTTAAAAAGCTTAGCCTTACATTCAAGGTACTCCTCAAATGAAGCGTGCTCATTAGGACCGATATGATCAGGCTCAAGATTAGTAAATACTCCGATGTCAAATACAATACCTGCAGTTCTGTCAAGCTTTAAGCCCTGTGAGGATACCTCCATAACTACTGCCTTACATCCCTCATCAACCATTTTCCTGAAGGTTTTATGAATCTGTATTGACTCAGGTGTTGTATTACAGGACGGAACAGCCTCATCTCCTATAACTGTCTCGATAGTTCCGATAAGACCTGTCTTTATTCCACACGCACAAAGAACATTCTTTATCATATAAGTTGTAGTTGTCTTACCCTTAGTTCCTGTAATTCCAATTGTAAACAACTTCTTATCAGGATTGCCGTAAAATGCTGCTGACATAAGTGCAAGGGCAAGTCTTGTATTATCACATTCTATAACTGCTGCCGGTATCTTCTCTGTATTATACTGTGATCCCTTCTGTACAACTATTACAGCCGCCTTATCCTTAACCTGCTCTATATATTTATGTCCATCGCTTACCGAACCAACTATGCAGACAAAGATACCTCCGTCTGTTACTTTTCTTGAGTCAGAAGCAATACCTGTAACAGTTGTATTAATATCACCATTAACAACTGTATATTCAAAATGTTCTACTTCATTAGCTCTGCATATATCCAAAATATCTTTTAACTGCATAACTGCTCCTTTCTTTTCAAGACACCTAGAATAATCCTGTTATCTTCTCATTCTCTTCATCATAATCAATGCCTTCTGCCGCTGGCACTTTAGGAAGTCCTGGCATAGTAAGAACTTTTCCTGTAAGTGCTACAACAAAGCCTGCACCAGCATCAACATACACTTCTCTAATATTAATTGTAAAACCTTCTGGTCTTCCTAACTTAGATGCATCATCAGACAAAGAATACTGTGTCTTAGCCATACATACAGGAAGATTTCCAAAGCCCATCTGTGTAATATGGTCAAGTTCCTTCTTAGCCTTAGAATCATATGTAACACCATCTGCTCCATATATTTCTTTAGCTATTGTCATAATCTTATCCTCTAATGGAAGTTCATCTTCATATAAAGGCTTAAAATCGCTCTTCTTATCAAATGAAGCAAGCACCTTATCTGCAAGTTCTATTCCGCCTGCTCCGCCGTCTGCCCATACATTAGATAATGCAAATTCACAGCCTAATTCTTCACAGTGCTTCTTTATGAATTCATATTCTTCCTCTGTATCTGTCACAAATGAGTTGAGTGTAACAACTACAGGTACACCATACTTGTGAATATTCTCAATATGTTTATCAAGGTTTACTATACCATTCTTTAAAGCTTCCATATCTGGCTTTGATAATTCCTGCTTAGGAACTCCACCATTATATTTTAATGCCTTAACAGTAGCTACAATAACAACTGCATCAGGCTTAAGTCCAGCCTTTCTGCACTTAATATCAAAGAACTTCTCAGCTCCAAGATCTGCACCGAAACCTGCCTCAGTAACAGCAATATCTGCCAGCTTTAAAGCAAGCTTTGTTGCTCTTACAGAATTACATCCGTGTGCAATATTGGCAAATGGTCCACCGTGTACAAGCACAGGTGTATTCTCTAGTGTCTGAATCATATTAGGCTTTATTGCATCTTTTAATAAAGCTGCCATAGCTCCTGTTGCCTTTAAATCCTTGGCTGTAACAGGATCTCCTGCATAATTATATGCAACAATTATCTTGTCAATTCTTTCCTTTAAATCTTTCATATCCTCAGCAAGACAGAGTATAGCCATAATCTCTGAGGCTACTGTAATTATAAAATGATCTTCTCTTGTAACACCATTAGGCTTGTCACCAAGTCCGATTACGATATTCCTAAGAGTTCTATCATTCATATCCATACATCTCTTCCATACAATCCTCTTAGTATCTATTCCAAGAGCATTACCCTGATGTATATGATTATCAAGCATTGCTGCAAGAAGGTTGTTAGCTGATGTTATCGCGTGGAAATCACCAGTAAAATGCAAATTAAGATCTTCCATAGGAACAGCCTGTGCGTATCCGCCGCCGGCAGCTCCTCCCTTTATGCCAAAGCAAGGTCCTAATGATGGTTCTCTTAATGCAGCAATTGCACTTATTCCTTTCTGGTTAAGTGCTTCTGTGAGTCCAAGACTTATTGTAGTCTTTCCCTCACCTGCCGGAGTTGGATTGATAGCTGTAATAAGAACAAGCTTTCCATCTTCGTTATTCTCTACTCTGTGGATAAGCTCATCTGATAACTTAGCCTTATACTTTCCATACATTTCAAGTTCGTCTTCTGTTACTCCAACCTTTGCCGCAACATCTTTAATATTCTCTAAATGTGCTTCCTGTGCTATCTGAATATCGCTCTTAATTTCCATAATTTCATCCTTTCCCGCAGCGTAATTATAATGACAGGACTAATGCCCTGACTATGATACTTATGCTACTACATATATCATATATAATCTATTTTGTACATATATTCATTATATATTTTTAATAAATTCTTCAAATTCCTCTGCTGTCATAAGCACCTTCCTTGGCTTAGTGCCAATCTCTGGTCCTACAACACCGGCATCTGCTAACTGGTCCATTATTCGTCCTGCCCTGTTGAAGCCAATCTTAAACTGTCTTTGTAACATTCCAATTGAACCTCTCTCTTTCTCAATAACAAAACGTCCTGCATCTGCAAATAATGAATCTCTGTCATCCTGCTGTTCTGCTGCCTGTCCACCGGCTTTTGAAGCTATGGCAGTCTCCGTTATGCTCTCATCGTAATTAACCTCGCCTGACATATTATCTTTAAGGAACTGAACAACCTTTGACACTTCTTCATCTGACACAAATGCTCCCTGAACTCTGATTGGCTTAGGTATATTAGATGGGAAGTATAACATATCGCCTTTACCTAACAGCTTTTCTGCACCATTCATATCAAGTATAGTTCTTGAGTCAACACCCGATGACACGGAAAATGCTATTCTTGACGGTACATTTGCCTTAATAAGTCCAGTTATTACATTAACCGATGGACGCTGTGTTGCTATAACCATATGGATACCTGCCGCTCTTGCAAGCTGTGCAAGCCTGCATATTGCATCTTCGACCTCTCCTGGTGCTACCATCATAAGATCTGCAAGCTCATCAATAATTATAACTATCTCTGGCAGCTTTTCAACAGGAATTTCACCTTCTTTGAATTCCATCTTTGCAGCTATGTCATTATAGCCCTTAAGATTACGTGCACCAACACCTGCAAACTTCTTATATCTTGTATTCATCTCATTGACTGCCCAGTTAAGAGCACCTGCCGCCTTCTTAGGCTCTGTCACAACCGGAAGCAGCAAATGTGGTATTCCATTATATATGCTTAACTCAACAACCTTAGGGTCAACCATAATAAGCTTTACTTCATCAGGGCGTGCCTTATATAAAATACTCATTATAATTGTGTTAATACATACTGATTTACCTGAACCAGTAGCTCCTGCAATAAGAAGGTGAGGCATTCTTGCTATATCTGCAACAATGGTCTTTCCTGCTATATCCTTACCTGCTGCAAATGCAATCTTTGACGAAGTATTCTTAAATGTATCAGTTTCTATTAGCTCTCTTAAGAATACACTGCCTGCCTCTTTATTAGGAACTTCTATTCCTATGGCTGATTTGCCTGGAATAGGTGCTTCTATTCTTATATCTGCTGCCGCAAGGCTTAACTTAATATCATCTGCTAAAGATACTATCCTGCTTACCTTAACACCAAGCTCAGGCTTTAATTCGTATCTTGTTACTGATGGTCCGCAGCTTATATCTGTAATATCGACCTTAACACCAAAGTTCTGCAATGTCTGCTTTAATGTGATTGCTGTATCCCTGTTCTCACGCTCAAGATTAGAAGCTTTCGAATTAGTATTGCGGTTAAGCAGGCTGACTGGCGGGAACTTATACTGCTTAGAACTTTCAGCCGATGAATCAGCTGTATTTTCTGCATATGAATTGACTATATTTTCTGTACCTGAATTTGCTTTATCTTCTATATCTGTATTCGCTGTGCTTTGTATAATTTCACCTAAACCATTATCTTCTGATTTATACATATCATCTGAGCCGTCAGCAGCATTCTTGATGATATTGTCCTCAGCATTGTCCTGATGTGTGCTTATATTTTCCTCTGACGCACTATCCACATGCAGCTCCCATACTGGTTCTCTGCTTATACGAGGCATAGGTGTAATCAGCGGATCGTATATATCATCACTATACATATCATCTTCATTATCCACAGCCTCTATCTCTGTTATATCTATATCTGAACCTTCATTCCTGTTATCGTCATATATTGTAAGGTCATTAGTAACACCCCTGACAACATTATTCATACGTGATTTAGCAGGGGCTTCTTCTCTTGCTTCTTCCTGTAACATTCTTACACGATTGGAATGTTCCTTATATTCTGAATAATCTTTTCTTGCCTCACTTACTATCCTCTCTCCGCCATTACGGATACCTTTGATAAATGATTTCTCTGTAATAACGATTATACAGATAATAGCAAGAATTATAAGTATAACTAAAGAACCTGCCATACCCAGTGGATTTAACATCTTACATAATATTCCTCCAAACAGGCCGCCTCCAGTCTTATACTCTGAACAATATGTAAAATATGTACCAACCGGCTCTTTTATATCCGGCACATTAGTAACTCTCTGCCACAAAGCTGCCGCAATAACCGACAATACATATGCCATAGCTGCTTTAATCTTCATAACTCCGATAATATCTTTATTGGCAAGCATAAACATAATACTTACAGCTATAATCACCGGAACTATATAAGCAGCAATTCCAAATAATCCAAACATAAACCATTTAATTGAACGCCCAACAATTCCTGCCATATTAAAATTACTGAGCAGGAGGATAATTGCACACGCTAAAGCTATTAAAAAAACTATCTCATCCCTTAGCTGGTTATTCATCTGCGATGAATTGCTTCCTGTATTCCTTGAAGATGAGCTTTGGGAACCAGAACCCCTTGCATTAGGGCTTTTCGTGCCATTTCCTTTGTAATTAGAGCTTTTCTTAGTTGTATTGCTATTTCCTGAATATGAAGTTTTACCTGATTTGCTGTTAGACGTCGTCTTTCTTTTGGTACTGCTGGTCTTCTTGCCTGTACTTTTACTTCTGCCTGAAGCCATATATCTAACTCCTCCATATACTACTAGTGAACTACCACTAAGCTAAAGCTTACTGGCTTCTTGCTTCAACGTCCTCGTAACCTACTAACTCCACAAGCGTAACTTCGGGCTGAACCATCCCTAGTTGTATTTTGTTATGCAGAGAGTAGTCTGAGTCCCTCTGCTAATATATTCTGACTTGCATTGAGGTCTCTATCATGTTTTGTCCCACATACAGGACACGACCATATTCTTATTGCAAGATTTTTTACATCTGTATTCTTATATCCACAGCACCCACACAACTGACTGCTCGCATAGAATGTATCGACCTTTATATACTGACGATTGTTCCATTCAGCCTTGTATTCCAATTGTCGTGTTAGTTCATACCATGAACAGTCTGCTATTGATTTTGCAAGGTTGTGATTTTTTATCATATTGGATATTGCCAGATTTTCACTTACTATCACTTGGTTATCGTTGATTAGTTTATGTGAGATTCTATGCAGTTTATCTTTTCTGATATTTGTAATTCTTTCATGGCATCCTGCTATCTTTCGTTTCATTTTATGGAAATTGGCACTGCCTTTTTCCTTATGTGCAAGCTGACGTTGTAATTTTACCAACTGTTTTTCGTATTTCTTTAATGTCTTAGGATTTTCAAACTTATCTCCATTTGATGCGGTACATAAATCTTTAATTCCTAAATCCAGTCCAACCTTATTATCAGTATGTGGAAGTTCGATATGCTCTGTTTCTACAAGTATTGACACATAATACTTTCCACTGGGTACTTGAGAAATCGTAACGCTTTTGATTGTTCCAACAAAACTACGATGCTGTTTTATCCTTACATATCCAATCTTAGGTAACTTTATGCATTTCCCAACAATCGCAACTGAACCTTTCTGATTGTTTGTTGTATAGGCTTTGTGGTTGTTCTTTTTGCTCTTGTATTTAGGAAAACCCACTGATTTATCACGAAAAAAATTGCGATATGCACTCTGTAAATTCATCTGTGCATTGGCAAGTGCTAATGAATCCACTTCTTTCAGCCATGGAAATTCCGATTTATACTTTGCAGGAGTAACAGACAAAGATTTACCTGTTTCCTCGTAACAGGCTATCTTTTCAGCAAGCATGCGATTATATACAAAACGCACACAACCGAAAGTCCTTGCAAAATATTCTCTTTGTTCTTTGTTTGGATATAATCGGAATTTATATGCTTTCTGAACCATAGCTTATCCTTTCTCTGAAAGTTCTTTTTCCAGTTCTAAAATCCGTTCCATCATACCAATGATATATGGTGGGGGAGTACGTCTTTCGTGCTCCCAATCCTGTAATGCTGCTGTAGGTATGCCAATATAATTTATCCATAAGCATACCGCCTTTCTTAATATACTTATATTATAAGGTATTGCCACATAATAGTCGACCATAATTTTACATTTACCCTTGGTTTTCGATATATTCCTTTAGAATTTTTTCACTGACATTTCCAACTGAACATACAAAATATCAATCCATCCAAAAGGTATGTTCTTTCCAAAAGCATTTAGAAAGATAAGTATTATATTTCTTCCAGATATGATAAGTGGTATAGCTTTTCATAGTTCTGTAATAAGTATTTACTATGATTTTTTGATTTCCATTCGCCCATGACAAATCTCCTTTATTTGATTTATCGGTAACGGACGATTGTTTTAGAACAATCTGTCTATGACTGACGCATTCATCCACTCAGCTAAAGCTAACTGGATTTCTGCTAAATTGTTTTAAAGGTGTAAATGCTTTAATATATGCTAAAATAGATATCTTGCCCACAAAGCAAAATTCTTTATGAGCTTCATCTGACGTTCTCTATATGATGATAACTCTACCGGCTTTACGTTATATGGATTATCATAGCTTCCATCTTTATCAGCCTTTCTTGCTACCCTTTCATAGCCCTCCATTGACTGATTCAACTCTCTGTTAATATCCTTGCTATCTATCACAAGCATAAGCTCTGTATCCAGATAAGCACTTCTCATATCTATGTTAAATGAGCCTATAACTGATATGTTATCATCAATCAGTACTGACTTACCATGGTATGAATAACCGCCTTCATATTCCCATACATCAATCCCTGTACCAAGTATCCTGTTCTTATTAACATAATAATCTGCAGAACCAAATGGATTGCCATTGCTAGCAACTGAATTCGTCATAAGTGATACATCACCCACTGTGTCACAAACCGACTTTAGCCCTTCATACATATAATCGTTGCATATAATATAAGGTGTATGCAGCTTAACTCTGCTTTCAGCCTTCTTCATAAGTTCAACAAGCTGATACCATACATATGGTTTCTTTGATGAATATTCTATGGGATTACTCAAAAGTGCTACATTATTCACTTCATAAGCATCTTTAAACATATCCTTATAAACACTTTTCCCAAGACCTTTATAAATACCATTATCTGTATTGTCTTCACAATAGTCTGCATATAATGAATGAAGTTCTTCCCTGGCTGCTGCCACTTTCTTCTTAGCTGCCAGCTTGTTTTTCTTATCTGTGATTCTGGAACTGTCCACCGAATTATTATGTGAATATGTATTCTCTACACAATAATTATATTCATTTTTCTCTGATATTGTAAAATATGTGTCTGTATCCGTAAGCGCATTTACCCCATTGATAAAAGCCTTACTTTCTTTATAATTCCATACTTTCCCAAAATACGAGAGAATATCGTTAACAGAACTATTCTCATCTGGATTCTCGCAATACACCAACGCATCTCTGTCATAATTCTTATATGGCGAGCTGCTTCCTAAAAAATATGAAAATGTGTTTCTTCCACCTATTATATAACTGCTTCTATCAGCTATAAGATACTTATCATGAAGTCTTCCCATAGATTTCCATGGTGCAAACGGATTGACCTTATTATATATCTTAATGCTTGTTCCTTCTCCAGCTGCCAACGCTTCAAAATAAGGATTACCATTCATACGGAGAAATCCAGATACTCCATCAACTATTACATTTACCGATACTCCACGTTCTGAAGCATCTAGAAGCGCACCAAGAATAAGCTTTCCACTATCATCTGCCCTGAAATCAAAGGTTGATAATATAATCTCATCCCTAGCGTTGCTTATCAGCTTAATACGCTCAAGCAGTGCATCTCCATTATCTTCTATAACTTCCGCCATTTCCGGCTCTGTTCTTGTCTTCCATATATTATCAACAGACAGCTCTTCTTTGTCCTCTTCCGTCAATACTGGCTGTTTATGATATGTAATAAGCGCACAACCAACTATGGCAATCACAATAAAAAGTAGTATAGCAAGTATTATTAAGAATACTTTTATCACTTTCTTTAATCTATTTATACGCATATACTTTTTCCCTTTTTAATTATATAATCATCTGGAACTATATCTTATTGTATAAGCTGCAAAACGTGCAACATCTTGTATTCTATCAGTATATACTGTTTATTGCAAGATTAGTTGTGATTTCTTTATATATTCTTTATGCGTTTTATTTTTTTATTTTGATGCAATCTCAATGATTCATAGGAACTATTAATTAACCTCGACAGCTAGATAACTACCCAAAAACTTGACATAGGGATTTTATACTCTTTTTACAATCAAAAGAGATTAATTCATGGGTATATATCTTTAATTCATTATCAGAAAAATTTATATTCCACTATGTATCTATTAAAACGATTCCCATAGTAATAGCCATGAGAGAAAGACCAATATTTACATTCCACTATGTATCTATTAAAACCTATGACCGATGCCGTCCTGCTCATCAAAATAGTTATTTGCATTCCACTATGTATCTATTAAAACCTGCGGTGCGCATTACACAATCACAATCACTGACATTTACATTCCACTATGTATCTATTAAAACCTATCTGAATTATAGCTTATATAATCATCACTATTATTTACATTCCACTATGTATCTATTAAAACGAGGTCAGCACCGGCGGCATATTCAGAGCCATATGTATTTACATTCCACTATGTATCTATTAAAACGAAAAGGAGGTGTAACAGATGTACGAACAGACTTTGATTTACATTCCACTATGTATCTATTAAAACCTGTCTCCGTCAAATATCCAATAAAAACCTTCTGGATTTACATTCCACTATGTATCTATTAAAACATTATGACATATACATATAGACGCCTCTAGCTTAAATTTACATTCCACTATGTATCTATTAAAACTACCTGATGAACCAGACGAACTGCTATCATCCGTATTTACATTCCACTATGTATCTATTAAAACCAGAACACCCGCAGCACAACAACATAGACATAATAAATTTACATTCCACTATGTATCTATTAAAACCCACTCACCAGCCTTAATATCTTTTTCTTGCTTATATTTACATTCCACTATGTATCTATTAAAACGCAACATTTACTGTATTTAAGGGTGACTTTAACAAAATTTACATTCCACTATGTATCTATTAAAACGATATTTGTGGCAATGTAATTGATACAGGCAATGAAATTTACATTCCACTATGTATCTATTAAAACGTAGAAACCACAGGATT
>ENA-USZI01000830-USZI01000830.1-human-gut-metagenome-genome-assembly--contig:-NODE-830-length-22064-cov-24.195434_pt1 | contig 22064 bp, 19 predicted proteins | sample MGYA00250042_ERZ773532 | MGnify/ENA primary metagenome ERZ773532 (study PRJEB29103, sample SAMN06112036) | human gut metagenome | biome: human gut; feature: ankylosing spondylitis patient; material... | reverse complement strand
TGTCATGGCGCAATATAATGCTGAGCATAGGCAGCAAGGAGCGCGAAGCCTTTCCGCTGGACAAGAACATGAGGCTAAGCAGCGGCATGATGGTTGAAGGTCCCGGGGCACGTCCTGTGCCGCAGGTGCGTCTTGAGGTGAAGGAATATCAGAATCTGCCTTACACCAAAGGATGGGTGGCTGCCAAGTTTCATTTCGGCTACGGATGGCTGACAGACGGCGACTGGCGGTCGGATTTTGTTAAGCCAGGCGAGACGTTCACCAGAGGCGTGATATATCACAGCAAGTCGGCCATGCTCAGAGTGGGAAATCCAAAGAAGATACCAGTTACAATGGAAATCGGAATGATCGAGGCGGCGCAGTTTGGCGGAAGCAAGTGGCGCAAGAATGACGACGGAACCACAACGTGTGTGGCAAAGATGCCCGGCGGGATAAAAGAATATCTGAAGGCCATCATACCTATACAGGAGAGCACGCTGCAGAACGTGGAGGGCAACCATGTGGGAAGCTGGAACTTTGCGCTCAACTATACGGCGCCGACATGGAAGCTGAGATGCTATTACGAGCATTATTTCGACGACCACTCGCAGCTAACGTGGCAGTATGGACGCTGGAAAGACGGGCATATAGGCGTGGAACTAACGTTGCCGGAGAATCCTTTTGTGTCAACTCTGCTGTGGGAAGGGCTGTGCACAACCGACCAGACCGGACCGCTGCTTTATGACGGTGTTGGCGGTTCGTTTCATGAGATACAGATGAGCGGCGGCGACAACTACTATAACCACGACTACAACTGGCAGCACTGGGGTATGGGAATGGGCCATCCGTTTCTGCCCGGACCAATATATAATGCCGACGGAACCAATATGTTCAGGAGCAACCGCGTAAAGGCCCACCATATAGGTATTGGCGGCAATCCGTCTGACGAGTGGTCGTATCGCCTGTTGCTGTCGTACATGCGCCACTGGGGAACATACAAAGTGCCGCTCGACCGCATGATGCGTCAGGGAAGCACGCTGGCAGAAGTGGCATACAGTCCGCGCAAGGCTGCGGGATGGAACTTCAGACTGGCCTGCGGATACGACAAGGGCAGCTATATAGGCGACAGCATGGGCTGCATGATAACAATAACCAAAACAGGAGTTTTATGGTCAAGATAATAGGATGGATCGTTGCTGCCGTCATGGCTCTGGCTATTGTCGGCTGCGACTTTAAGGAGCCTGTAAACAGTGATATAGAAGGATTCTGGAAACTGGAACGCTTTGAGACGAGGGCTGACGGACGCATGCACGAGTGTACGCGCCTTTATTACAGCATAACGAGATACGTGGTTGAGGTGTCCGAGAAGCAGGGCCCCAACGGCTATGGTACATACATAGGTCGCTTCGGATATGAGGACGGAGAGACAAAGGTGGTGATGAAAGACTTTAAGCAGAGGGCTGCTACGAGCGACAACGGCGTTGACGCTACCGTGGAAGACCTGCTGCCGTTCGGAATCAATTCTACTGAGACAACCTTTGATGTGGTGGTTGCCGACGGCGACAATCTTGTATTGCGCTCTGATTATGCCACGCTGCAGCTCACGCGCTTCTGATTTGTCCTAAAAAAAGACATCATGGTTCAGCTGTATTGTTGATTTATATCTGATGCGTTGTCGTCAGTATTCCCCTTTATGCCAGCCTTTTTATGGCATAATTTTAATGTATGCCGGCCCATGTCCGTCTTTCCGTTTGCCGTATTTATTGTTGCCGCTGAAGATTGCCGTGTGATGTAAATACGCGCTTTTGCTTTTAAATAAACTTAAATGCGGCCGTATGTCGCAGCATTGTGTCATTGATGAGTGTCTGTGCCGGTTCAAAATGACACCACGCGATACATTTGTTTATTACAATTTAACCCAAATCGGTCATTAGACAGCATATTATTTTATCAATTTTGTGCATTAATGCTTTCAGCCGGTCTTTTTGTTTCTATTGGCGTCTTTTCGTCAGATTTTTCTTGACATAGCCCGCTATGCCTGCGAAAAATCTAACGAAAATCCGTTCAATATAAAACAAAAATCCCGACCGAATCCTAATGACTGATTTGGGTTAAAAGACCTTTATTATTTTGTTATATTCCCAACTTGCATTATCTTTGCACAAAAATATGCAGCGTTACGGCGGCTAAAGCCCGTTTATATGTCGTGTGCCCTGTTGCCGTTGCGTAACGAAACCGTGTAAATTTAATGAGCAGACGTTTATATCCTATTCTGAATTTTATAAGTCACAACAAATATTGGATTGTGATAATTTTCGGTGTCCTCATTGTCGGGTTCCTCGATGAGAACAGCCTGCTGAAGCATGTGCGCAACAGAATACTCGTGAGCGAGCTGAAGGAGCAGATTGATGCCTACAACATGCAGTATGAGCAGGACGAACAGAAGATAAAGGAACTGAAGCGCAACCCCAAGGCCATCACAAAGATAGCTCGCGAGAACTACTTTATGAAAGCCGACGATGAGGATATATTCGTGCTTAGTGATGACCAAAAACCAGTAACAGATAACGATGAAACAGCTAAATAAACTGCAGACTATTGTTCTGCTTTCGGGTGCGGTGCTCATGGTGGCCGGTGCCGGACTTTATGTCTTTGGCACGATGCTCATGGCTTCGTGGATATTTCTTGTGGGTGCCTTGTGCTTTGCTTCTATGCAGATGATGCAGACCTACAGCGGCAACAACTTCACCATCAGGCGTCTGCGCCGTATCATGGTCACGGGCGACGTGCTGTTTATTCTTTCGGCACTGCTGATGGTCGAAAACTCTTATGGCCTGCTGCTGCCCCTGTTTCTCAAGCTTTCGCCCGACGGATACTTCAATTACGTCACTTATGTTCACAACAACTGGGTGCTCCTGCTCCTCGTTGCTGCCATGCTTGAGATTTATACAACTCACAGAATATCAGGCGAGCTGGCTAAAGAGGCAAAAAAACTCTAAAAGTCAGTGTATTTATTTTAAATTGCATGAAAAATTTTTCTTACATCGATAATACGTTGTAATTTTGTGCTAATATTACAAAACAAGGTTATGGTTAAGACTCTTTTAACTCTTCTGGGGGCTTTTGCCGTGTTTACGTCGTGTGTAAACTCTTACAACATTCAAGGTTCATCTAATGTTCCTACGTTAGACGGCCGCATGCTGTTTCTTAAGGTTTATGAAGGCGACGACCTGAAGAATATCGACTCTTGCGACATAGTTCACGGACAGTTTCATTTTTCGGGGGCGCTCGATTCTACGCGTATAGCAACTCTCTTCATGGACGATGAGAGCCTTATGCCGGTGGTGCTTGAGAGCGGCGAAATACAGATAAAGATAGACAACACGCAGCAGAAGGTGAGCGGAACGCCGCTAAACGACAAGCTGTTTAAGTTTATCGAGAAGTACAACCAGCTGGAGAGCGAGGTTGGCGAACTGGGCCACCTGCAGAGTCAGGCCATAATGGACGGACACGACATCAACGAGGTGAACGCAAAGCTGTCGCAGAAGGCTGCACAGATTGTTGAGAAGGAAGACAAGCTCGTAACGTCGTTCATCGTTGAGAACTTCGACAACGTGCTGGGTCCGGGCGTGTTCTTCATGATTACAGCCGGCCACAGATATCCCGAGCTTTCACCCTGGATTGAGGATATAATGAGCAAGGCAACTGACAACTTCAAGAACGATCCTTACGTGCGCGACTATTACCGCAAGGCACAGCAGAACCAGGCCATAATGAACGGTACGGCAATGCCCGACGGAACAGACGACCCGACGCTGGCGCCTCCTACGCCCAACGAACTGGCACAGCCGGGAGCCGAAGACTCTCTGAGCGAGGCCGTTGAGGGAGCAGAGTGATGATAGCATCAGGCTTAACCGCAAAAAGGAACATATACTGGGGCTTTAAAAGATATTATGAGATTATTGATAAAAGACGCCACGCTGGTCAACGAGGGAAAGTCGTTCCGTGGCTCGGTTGTCTTGGAGAATGGTTTGATATCAGACATTCTCCAAGACAATTTTATTTCTGGCAGTGAACATTTTGATAAGGTGGTTGATGCTTCGGGGTGCTACGTGCTTCCGGGCGTTATCGACGACCATGTGCATTTTCGTGAGCCTGGCCTTACGGCAAAGGCCGACATAGGTTCTGAGAGCCGTGCTGCGGCCTATGGAGGTGTTACGTCTTATTTCGACATGCCTAACACCGTGCCGCAGACCACTACGCTCGAGGCTCTCGAAGAGAAACGCTCATTGGCGGCGGCAAAGAGCCACGTCAACTATTCGTTCTTCTTCGGTGCAACCAACGACAATGTCGACCTGTTCAGCCGGCTCGACGTTCATCGTGTGCCCGGCATAAAGCTGTTTATGGGCTCGTCAACGGGCAACATGCTCGTTGATCGCCGTGAGGCTCTCGAACGTATATTCAGCGAAGCCCGTGTTCCCGTCATGACACATTGTGAGGACACCGGCATAATCAATGCCAACATGGCTGCTGCAAAGACCGCTCACGGCGACGATCCCGACGTGGCCCTGCATCCGCAGATACGCAGCGAGGAGGCTTGCTATAAGTCTACAGAGCTTGCCGTAAGCATGGCGCGCAAGCATGGTGCGCGTCTTCATGTGGCTCATCTTACAACGGCTCGCGAGCTGCAGCTGTTTGAGCCGTGGCACGATGCCATGCCTGATATAACGGCTGAGGCTGTGGTTGCCCATCTGTTTTTCTCTGACGCCGACTATGCCACGCTTGGCACAAGGATAAAGTGCAACCCGGCTGTAAAGACACTTGCCGACCGCGACGCTCTGAGGCGTGCACTCTCCGACGGCCGCATATCAGTAATAGGCACCGACCATGCCCCCCATCAGTGGGCCGACAAGCAGGGCGGATGCGCCCGTGCGGCATCAGGCATGCCCATGATACAGTTCTCGCTAGTGTCCATGCTCGAGCTTGTCGACAGCAATGTGCTGCCTATAGAACGGCTCGTAGAGCTTATGTGCCACAATCCCGCACGCCTTTTTGATGTGCGAGGGCGCGGTTTTCTCCGCAAGGGCTATAAGGCCGATGTCGTTGTTGTGCGCCCCGGCAGTCCGTGGACGGTTACGAAAGACGTCATACAGAGCAAGTGCGGATGGAGCCCTATGGAGGGACATACGTTCAACTGGCGCGTGGTTCACACGTTCTGCAACGGCGTGCATGTCTACGACGACGGACGTTTCCTCGACTCTTGCCGTGGTGAGGAGATAGCCTTCAGATAAGGGGCTGTAGTTGATGTTTAGTTAAAAATTAATCTTCTGAAAAAATGATTGCAAGGATATTCGTGCTTTTGGTGTTGATGATAATCCTGTCTGACATCTACATCGACAGAAGACTGCTGCGCCGTAAGACCAGATATTTGTGGTGGCAGCGCCTGTTGTGGTGGACTCCGGGTATCATTCTCTTTGTCTATACGCTGGTGCTTACGTTCTCGCGCGACTTTGCGCCCGAGCGCATCGAGTTGCTCAACGTTTATCTGTTTCTTTTCGGTGTGCTGGCCATCCCCAAGTTTATTTTTGCTGTATGCTCGTTGCTCGGCTGGGGACATTGCCGCTATCATCATACAAAGAACAACTGGGGCAACCTTGTCGGACTGCTGCTGGCCATAGGTCAGATATATATCGTGGTCTATGGCAGCACCATAGGCTTCAGGAAGCTCGACATACGCCATGAAGACTTTTATTCTGCCGACCTGCCTCAGGCCTTCGACGGCTATCGCATAGTGCAGTTTAGCGATGCCCATCTCGGCACTTACCGCGGAAAGGACAAGAAGGTGTTTGAGCGTATTGTCGACAGCATCAACGCTCAGAAGGCCGACATGATAGTGTTTACGGGCGATTTGCAGAACATGTCGCCCGAGGAACTTTACGAGTTTATTCCGCTTCTGAGCAGCCTTAGCGCCAAGGACGGCGTTTATTCTGTTCTCGGCAATCACGACTATTCTGACTATATCAAGGCAGACGACGTTGTTAAGGTGGCCAATGAGCGTGAGATTATCAGTCGTGAGCGTGAATTTGGCTGGACGCTATTGCTCAATGAGAACAAGACCGTTAAGCGCGGCAACGACTCGATAATTGTTGCAGGCGTTGAGAACGACGGCCGTGGCGGCGAGCCAAAGCGTACAGACCTTAAGAAGGCGATGGCCGGAGTAGACAGTTCAAGCTTTGTGCTTATGCTTGCTCACGATCCGCGTCTGTGGCGCAAGGAAATCCTGCCCGGCAGCAAGGCGCAGCTTACTTTGAGCGGTCACACTCACGCCATGCAGTTCAGCGTCTTCGGCATGTCGCCGGCCAGACTGATGTATAGAGAGTGGGGCGGTCTGTATCATGAAGGCAACCGTGCCATCAACGTGTCTGTAGGCACCGGCGGCTTCATCCCCTTCCGCTTCGGAGCAAGCCACGAGATATCGGTTATTACGCTGCACAGGAAGTAAAATTGTTTTATAGGAGTTAAGACAATTGTCTTGTGGATTCGAGTCGGAAGTTAAAGTAGTTATAGTAGTTATCGCCAACGGAGTTGGCTAGGAGTTAGAGTCAAATGCTTTGTTGACTCTTTTCATAGCAGGACATTTGGATTTCGTTGCTCCGGCTGATTTGCAATCTGCCGGAACATTACCAAATGTAGTGCGTCTTAATTTTTAGCGGATTAAATAAATCCTTATATTCACTTCCGGCGGAGCGCAGATCCGCCGGCACAATAGCAACGTAGTGCGTCTTACGAAAGTGAAAAGTTAAAAGTGAAAAACGAAAAATCCAAATGTATTGTGGTTTCTACTTGTAAGCAATACGTTTGCATTTGGATTTTTCACTCTTCACTCTTAGTTCTTCACTTAAATATGCTCCTAGCTCACCTTAGTGAGCGATAACTTCTCTAACTACTTTAACTTCCGGCTCGAATCCACAAGAGTTTTTCATTTTTAACTTTTCATTGCGCTTTTGCGGCTTAATTTGCCGGTAGCCCGAAGGGCTTAACTTTGGTAACCGTGGGTCATTACCCACGGATTAAAGTCCTGGTAATGCGAGCACCCGAAGTGGTGCTATTCTTGTTTTTATGTTACTTACTTGTTTGCTTTTGTGTCCGTTATTTGCTCCGATATAGCACCACTTCGGGTGCTCATGGTTTGTTTTGTTACAGGCCGTGGGTGATACACCCACGGTTACTTAAGTGTAGCCCTTCGGGCTATAAGTTAGCATCAACCTTTAGCCGGTATAATAGCCTTGTTGGTTATTATCGTACGTACTACGCTAACATTTGGATTTTTCATTCTTCACTCTTCGTTCTTCACTTAAACACGCACTACGTTAGCATATGACTTTAACTACTTTAACTTCTCTAACTACTTTAACTTCCGACTCGAATCCACAAGACTATTGTCTTTTTTCGCTATGCTCAAGGAACTTCTCCTTAACTACATAACTCCTTAACTCCTAAAGAATTACTCCTAAAGAAAAACCCTACTGATTCGGATTCTTCACATACCCCTGATATTTTGGAGTCAGGTCGGCCATAATCTCCTTATAGCTTATGTCCATGCGCTTGCTTATGTCTTCGGCACCCTGTCCTTCGGGATATATCGGCTTATGGATAGTCAGTGTCAGCGGATGCCATTTCACCCAGAACCATTTGTTTGTCCTTGGCAGCACGTCAAAAGAGCCGTTGATGGTCAGCGGCACTACTGGCAGCTGAAGCTCGTCGGCAAGCATGAAGGCGCCACGCTTAAACGTACCCATATGACCTGTAAACGTGCGCGAGCCTTCGGGGAACACCACCACGCTCATTCCGTCTTTCAGCGTGTGGCGTGCCTTGTCGTATGTCTCCTTTACCTTGCTCGGGCCGCGCTTGTCTACAAATATCTGGTGAGACATCTCGCAGGCAAAGCCAACGAGAGGAATCTTGCGCAGCTGGTGCTTCATCATCCATTTGAAGTTGCGTCCCAGATGACCGAATATCAGAAATATGTCGAACGAGCCCTGATGGTTGCTCACAAACACATACGACTCGTTGTGCTTCAGGTTCTCGCGTCCCACAACCTTTACCGGCAGAAACAGCACCTTAAGTATGGCTGCTGCCCACAGCTTAGGCGGATAGTAGCCCCAGAAGTGACCGTTGCCAAGCACGCAGCCCACGCTCGTGGTGAGCGACGTAAGTATGGTGAGCACGAGTATTATCGGCAGCGCGATGCATATTTGATATATTCGGTAGATGTATCTCATTGTTAGTTGTTTTTATCGTTTTTTCGTTAGAATAATATTTGCGGTTAACCTGTCTGTGATGCCTGCTGCATCTGTGGCAGCCTTGTCTGCCTCGGTGAGCGTTGTCGTGTCTTATAAGCCGGGGCGCTCATTCCCCTTGCTCGTCTTCTGATATTGCGCGGCTTGCGCTTTATGTCTGTATCGTCTTGCGTCCTTACAGACCGTTCGGCGTTGTTGTGGTTATGGTGTTGCAGCAGGGCAGCGGCCCTGCTGCATGTCCCTTCCTGCTGTCAGTCTTTAATCTTGGGATACTTGCGTGTCCATCCGTCCCAGCGCAGACGCATCACACCGAAGAAAGCCTCGCCGAATATGCCGCCGCTCATCTTCGACACGCCTTCACGTCTGTTGACGAATATTACGGGCACTTCCTTAATCTTGAAGCCTATCTTGTATGCCGTAAACTTCATCTCTATCTGGAAGCCGTAGCCCTTGAAGCGTATCTTGTCCAGCTCTATGGTCTCGAGCACGCGGCGCTTGTAGCACTTAAATCCCGCAGTGGTGTCGTGCACCTTGAAGCCCGTCACCATGCGCACATACTTAGATGCAAAATAGCTCATCAGCACACGTCCTATAGGCCAGTTCACCACGTTCACTCCGCTCACGTAGCGCGAGCCTATGGCAACGTCGTAGCCCTCGTCGTGGCATGCCGAATAGAGGCGCGGCAGGTCGTTGGGGTCGTGACTGAAGTCGGCGTCCATCTCGAATATATAGTCATATCCGTGCTCCAGGGCCCATTTAAAGCCCGTTATGTATGCCGTGCCCAGGCCCAGTTTGCCGCTGCGCTCAATGATAAACAGACGGTCGGCAAACTCGCTCTCCATCAGTCGGTGAACTATAGCCGCGGTGCCGTCGGGCGAGCCGTCGTCTATCACGAGAATATTAAAACATTTTTCAAGCGAGAACACCGCCCTTATAATCTTCTCGATGTTCTCTTTCTCGTTATACGTAGGTATAATGACTATGCTGTCGCTTTTGTTCATGTCCTGAATGTCTTTTGTTTATGCGTGCTATATATGTCTTGTCTCCCTCCGGCTGGCGTCGTCATGGAGCCTTCAACGTTGTTGTCTTCTTCTTCTGATAAAGCAGCTCTCAGTAGTGCCCGTGCGTCCTGTCTGCAGCTTATCTTATTGCAGAGATAATGCAAACCGAGAGCAGAATCATCAAGCTTGCTTGAATGTTATGCCTGTCTGCCGCTTATCTTATGCAGAGATAATGCAAACCGCGAGCAGAATCATCAAGTCTTGCTTGAATGTTATGCCTAGATGCCGCTTATCTTATGCAAAGATAATGCAAACCGCGAGCAGAATCATCAAGTCTTGCTTGAATGTTATGCCGAGATGCAGCTTATCTTATGTGCAAAGATAATGCAAATCGAGAGCAGAATCATCAAGCTTGCTTGAATGTTATGCCTAGATGCAGCTTATCTTATGCAAAGATAATGCAAATTGGCATAACTACAAAATAAAAATTTGCCAACGGAGCCATTATTTTTCGTCCTTGCCTTTTAAAATGACGTTTTTCAGTCAATTTGCTTTATTACATCACGTTTTGCGTAACATTATTTATGACTTTTTTATCAATCGCAATACCATAAACCATAGCCGCCCCGTAGTCCGCAACATTGACATGAGCGACACTTCTTATCCCCAATCGTCCGATTAATATTTGTCAGCTCCCCAGTCCGGTCGCCTTTTCACGTCCATACATTTGCGTTATAAAAATAGTCTCGAAAAATCGTAAGCATTTCTATTGTTTTATGTTTTAAATTGAAAGATTGTGTCTTTATATGTGGCTTCTTGTTAAGCAAGCTCAATGTATTTACTTCTAAACTGTTAACGGCTGAGTTTTGCCTCGCAACTCGGCCACTTTTGCATCAAAAGTTATAGGTTTTTTATGCGTAAGTCATAGGTTTGTTTTGGGGATATAATAAGGTGGATATAAAGCACAGGAAAATATTTGTTATTATTGTCGTTTTTGATAAGTTTTATCATGAAACGGTATAATCCCCAATCGGCTTCAGGCCGCATATAGCTTTATCAATTTTGTTTATTCATGCTTTCAGCCCGCCTTTTTGGGTCTATTGGCGCAAGGCGCTATTCACAAACGAAGTTCAGTGTTAGCTAATACAGGAGGAGAAAAGCAGAAAGGATTTGTTGAACCTGTTTAAAGAGTTGGGCTATGGACTTGAATGACAAAATTGTAATTTACCGTACTGCCGATGGGCAGACCGCCGCGGATGTCAGGATGGATGGAGATACAGTGTGGCTTTCACAGGCACAGATGGCAGAACTGTTTCAAAAGGACAGAACCGTTATAGGACGCCACATAAGCAATATTTATAAGGAACATGAATTAGAGCGTGAGGCCACATGTGCAAATTTTGCACATACCAAGAATTATGGTCGTAGAGAGGGATTTACGCAAACTAAGAATATTGTGTTATACAACTTGGATGTCATCATTTCCGTGGGCTATCGTGTAAAAAGCCAGCGTGGCACGCAGTTTCGTATATGGGCAAACAAGGTGCTGAAAGAATATTTAATTAAAGGATATGCCGTCAATAAGGCCCTGACAGAACAACACTATAAGGAGCTAAAGCAGCTTGTTAACGTATTGGGCAGAGTATAGCTGCAACACTCTTCTTATGGTTTATGGCAGGTAACGGCATTCTCTATAATCCTGACGGCACGAAGCGCATTGCCGACAACACTCTTGTTGCCCTTACGCTGATGATAGCCGAGAGCCGCACGGAAGAAAAAGACGTAATGGTGAAAGTAGTTGTAAACCTGATTAACAAGAACAATTATGAGTAAGACAAACTACAAGCGCTTGGGCGGATTATATCCGCGAAGTGGAGAATAAGAACGACACGCATTTTTTGCGTATTGATAGAGTGAAACCGCCTTTTATTCTTTAGATGTCATCATCTCAAAATGTTTTCGCGTGAAAAGCCAGCACGTTACGCAAATTCCGCATTTAGGCAAATAAGGTGCCGGCAAAGATAATATTTCGTGCTTTGGTGAACAAGGTGATTATTATAAAATTGAATTGTCCGTATTTTCCGGATAGTTCAAAGAATGTTATAAATGTGGAGTGTGATAAAAACTTTCTGTTTCCATGACAGAATATAAATTAAAAATATTCATGCGATTTTTTAAAGTAAAAATTGGTTTTCTTAAAAGAAAAATTTAAAAAGCTCTTACATTCTCAACAAATTTGAATATCTTTGTATGAAAATCAGAAAAGGGCTTAATTTGAATATAAAAAGATGTATTTATCGGATTATGATAAAACACGTAAAGATATAAATATCAAGAAACGTGTTTCACGGATTTAATGCCCTAAAAATAATTATAACCCAAATAGGATTCACGGATAATAATGTCGTGTCCTGAGTCTTAAAATATAACTGAAAAATGACGAGCATACAGCAAAGAGAAGAACTGCAAAACAAAATCTGGAAAATAGCCAACGAAGTACGTGGAGCTGTTGACGGATGGGATTTTAAGCAATTTGTGTTAGGCACATTGTTCTACCGTTTTATAAGTGAAAACTTCGCCAACTATATTGAGGGCGGTGACGACAGCATCAACTATGCCGAGCTGTCAGACGACGTGATAACGCCGGAAATAAAGGATGATGCGGTTAAGACTAAAGGGTATTTCATCTCTCCGAGCCAACTCTTTGTAAACGTGGTAAAAGACGCTGACACCAATCCGAACCTCAACACGGATTTAAAAGCCATATTCGACTCGATAGAAAGTTCCGCTAACGGTTATGCTTCTGAAAAGAACATCAAGGGATTGTTTGCCGATTTTGATACAACAAGTAACCGTCTTGGCGGTACAGTAGAAAGCAAGAACAAGCGACTGGCTGCCGTATTAAAAGGTATTGATGAGCTGGATTTCGGCAATTTTGAGGAAAATAAGATTGACATGTTTGGTGATGCATACGAATTTCTGATACACAACTACGCTGCAAATGCAGGAAAGTCAGGCGGAGAGTTCTTTACTCCGCAGGATGTATCTAAACTTATTTCGCAGCTTGCCACACACAATCTGTCAACGATAAACAAGATATACGACCCCGCAGCTGGTTCAGGCTCTCTGCTTTTGCAGGCAAAGAAACTGTTTGATGAGCATATTGTTGAAGACGGATTCTACGGTCAGGAGATAAACCATACCACCTACAACCTTGCCCGTATGAATATGTTTCTGCACAACGTAAACTACGACAAGTTTAATATCGCGCTGGGTGATACGCTTATCCATCCGCAATTTGGCGACGAGAAGCCGTTTGACGTCATTGTTTCCAATCCGCCGTATTCTATACACTGGATTGGTTCAGACGACCCTACACTGATAAACGACGACCGTTTTGCACCGGCTGGAGTGCTTGCTCCGAAATCTAAAGCCGACTTCGCTTTCGTCCTGCATTCATTGAGCTATCTTACAGGCAGGGGCAGAGCCGCCATTGTCTGTTTCCCTGGTATTTTCTACCGTGGAGGAGCGGAACAGAAAATAAGGAAATATCTGGTTGACAACAATTATATTGAGACAATCATTTCCTTGCCTGCCAACCTCTTCTATGGCACTTCGATAGCTGTAAACATATTGGTTCTTTCAAAACATAAGACCAATAACACTAAAATCCAGTTTATCGACGCAAGCGGTGAAGATTTCTTTAAAAAAGAGACAAACAATAATATTCTTGAGGATAAACACATAGAAAAGATAATAGACATTTTCGACAAGAAAGAGGATATTCAGTATACAGCCAAGTCTGTCGATAATAGTATTATCGCCGAAAACGACTACAACCTGTCTGTCAGCAGCTATATTGAGGTTAAGGATACGCGTCCGCAGACAGACATAAAGGAGCTTAACGAACGCATTCGCCGTATTGTCGCACGTGAGAACGAGCTGCGTGCAGAGATAGACAAAATTGTGGCAGAGCTTGAGGAGGATGAGGCATGAGCAGGTTAAATGAATTGATACAAAGGCTTTGTCCTGATGGGGTGGAGTTTAAGAAATTGAGTATGTTATGTGATCTTTCTCGTGGAAAAGTATATTCAAAAACATATATATCAGAAAATCCAGGAATTTATCCTGTGTATTCCTCACAAACAGAAAACGATGGTGAGCTTGGAAGAATTTCAACGTATGATTATGATGGTGAATATCTGACATGGACTACAGACGGTGCTTATGCAGGCACAATTTTTCATAGAAAAGGGAAGTTTAGTATTACGAACGTATGTGGATTGATTAGCATTAAATCTTCCAATATATTAATTCGTTTTTTATATTATTGGTTAAGCGTTAAAGCTAAAGACTATGTATATAAGGGTATGGGCAATCCAAAACTTATGAGCAATCAAATTGCTCCTATTAAGATTCCAATACCCCCTCTTGATGTCCAAAATGAAATAGTCCGCATTCTCGATACATTCACATCGCATGCAGCGGAGCTGCAAGCGGAGCTGCAAGCGAGGAAAGAACAATATGAGTATTATCGAAATAAGTTACTCACATTCGACAAGGATGATAAAAATGTAAAGTGGGTAAAATTAAAAGAATATGCTGAAATCGGAACGGGAAGTAGTAATACACAAGATGAATTGTCTATTGGATTATATCCATTTTTTGTTCGTTCCCAAATAGTTCGTAGAAATAATGAATACGAATTTGATGAAACTGCTATTATTACATCAGGAGATGGTGTTGGCGTTGGAAAAATATTTCATTATGTGGAAGGTAAATATGCATTACATCAAAGGGCTTATCGCATACATGTTTTAAATGAAAAAATTATACCAAAGTTTTTGTTTCACTACATGCGTTGTGAATTTTATAATTATATAACAAAGAATGCATATACATCTTCAGTAACTTCGATTAGAAAGCCTATGTTACTAAATTTCCCAATACCAATTCTTTCTATGTCCGAGCAGCAACGTATTGTTTCTATTCTTGACAAATTTGAAGCACTGGTAAACGACTTAACCGAAGGTCTTCCTGCCGAGATAGCTGCAGTGCAAGAGCAATACGAATATTACAGAAACAAGTTGTTGACGTTTAAAGATGTAGGGACGTACCATGGTGCGTCCTCCACATAAAATATAAAACATCAGAGTAGCTAATCCCAATATGATGAAAACAAATATGTACATTCGTATAGCCCATGAATTTTGTATTAAGGACGCACCATGGTACGTCCCTACACGTTGGGCTGTGTGAATAATACAAAGGAAGAATGGATATGGATGGAATTTATAAGTCCCGCAAGAGTCCGCGCGCTGTTTTTCATGATTATAGCGGTGGACATTATTTCGTCACAATATGCACCAAGGACAAGGTTCATTATTTCGGTGAAATTATAAACGGCAAAATGGAACTGTCTACAATAGGGGCATTTGCACAAAAGACCATAGATGAGTTGCATATGCACAATAAATATGCGGAAGTGCCTTTGTTTGTGATTATGCCCAACCACGTGCATGCCATTATTTGTATTGACGCACCGAGGGACATTCCTACATATAGAACCGTGTTGGGCGTGGTGATTGGTGGATTTAAACAAGCTGTTACATGTTACGCGCGACGTAATAACATAGAATTTGGATGGCAGGCAAGATACCACGACCATATAATAAGAGGGACAACGGACGGGAATCAGATAGCTGAATATATTAAAAACAATGTTGCGAAATGGGACTTGGACTGTTTTAATGAATAACGGTGTAGTGACGTACCATGGTGCGTCCTCCACATGTCGGATCGTGGCGAATTAAAAAAATAACAATGTTATGAATGCGCAAAGATGCGCCTGATATGAAGGAGAATAAAAATGGAAACATATAGCACCATAGCCGAATCAAAAAATTTCATAGTACTTGACAAATACGACAAGTATTATGAACTGCACGAAGCTCCCGTAGCTTATCAGACGGAAGCCGGACTTGAACGTGAGTTTATACAAGACCTAAAAGACCAAGGCTATGAATATTTAGAGGACGTAACCACGCCTGAAGCACTGTTGGCTAACGCAAGACGACAAATACAAGAACTGAACAATGTGGAGTTTACCGACAGCGAATGGCAAAGGTTTGTTGAAGAATATCTCGACAAGCCTGGCGACAGCCTTGTGGAAAAGACAAGGAAAATACAAGACGACTATATTTACGATTTTGTATTTGACGACGGACACATAAAAAACATATATTTAGCCGATAAAAAGAATATTGTAAGAAACAAGGTTCAGGTAATCTCACAATTAGAACAGAAAGGTACGCAGGTTAACCGCTATGACGTTACAATATTGGTAAACGGTCTGCCACTGGTGCAGGTTGAACTGAAGAAACGCGGCGTGGCCATACGCGAGGCGTTTAACCAGATACACAGATATTCAAAAGAGAGCTTCAACAGCGAAAACTCCCTTTATAAATACATACAAATTTTCGTCATATCAAACGGCACTGACAGCCGTTATTTTGCCAACACCGTAGAGCGTAACAAGAACAGTTTTGACTTTACGATGAACTGGGCAGAAGCAAACAATACGCTGATAAAAGACCTTAAGGACTTTGCTGCAACGTTCTTTCAGAAGAACACGTTGCTGAACATCATCTTCACATATTCTGTCTTTGACACAAACAACACGCTGCTCGTGATGCGTCCTTACCAGATAGCAGCAACAGAAAGAATCTTGTGGAAAATAAAAAGCTCGTATCAGGCTAAGAAATGGTCGACAACCGACGGCGGAGGCTACATTTGGCACACTACAGGTTCGGGTAAGACACTGACCAGCTTTAAGGCTGCAAGACTGGCGACGCAGCTTGACTTTATAGACAAGGTGTTCTTTGTTGTAGACCGCAAAGACCTTGACTATCAGACGATGAAGGAGTATCAGCGCTTTTCGCCTGACAGCGTTAACGGTTCAGAGAGTACAGCCGGACTGAAGCGGAATATTGATAAGAACGACAATAAGATTATTGTTACTACAATTCAGAAGTTGAACAATCTGATGAAGAGCGAGGAGAACCTCCCTATTTATCAGAAACAGGTAGTATTTATTTTTGACGAGGCACACCGCTCGCAGTTTGGTGAAGTGCAGAAACTTCTTAGAAGAAAGTTCAAGAAGTATTATCAGTTTGGCTTTACAGGTACACCTATATTCCCTGAAAACGCCCTCGGTTCGGAAACTACAGAAAGCGTTTTCGGCAGACAGCTGCATTCATACGTTATAACAGACGCCATAAGGGACGAAAAGGTATTGAAATTCAAGGTTGACTACAACGATGTAAGACCGCAGTTTAAGGAGATAGAGCAAGAACATGACGAAAAGAAACTGAGCGCAGCGGAAAACAAGCAGGCTCTGCTTCATCCTGCACGAATAAACGAAATAGCCAAGTACATTCTGCAAAACTTCAATATCAAGACACACAGAAACCAAGTGGGGCAAAAAGGTTTCAACGCCATGTTTGCAGTAAACAGCGTTGACGCTGCCAAATGCTATTATGAGGAGTTTAAGAAATTGCAGAAGAACAGCGAGAATCCGCTGAAGATAGCTACAATATTTTCATTTGCAGCCAACGAAGAACAGAATGCAATAGGAAACATTGAAGATGAGAGCTTCGACCCGTCGGCAATGGATTTAAGTGCAAAAGAATTCCTTACATTGGCCATAAACGACTATAACGCAATGTTCAGGACAAACTATGGCATAGACAGTAAAGAATTCCAGAACTATTACAGAGACCTTGCAAAGAGGGTAAAGAACAGAGAAATAGACTTGCTCATTGTTGTAGGTATGTTTCTTACAGGTTTTGATGCACCTACATTAAACACTCTTTTTGTAGACAAGAACCTGCGCTACCACGGTCTGATACAGGCATATTCACGTACAAACAGAATATACGACTCAACAAAGACGTTCGGCAACATTGTTACTTTCAGGGATTTAGAGCAAAATACGATTGACGCCATAACCTTGTTTGGCGACAAAAAGACAAGAAACGTAATACTTGAAAGAAGTTACAAAGAGTATCTGGACGGATTTAACGACCTTATTACAGGTGAGGCACGGAGAGGATATGTTGAAATAGTAAAGGAACTGAAAGAGAAATTCCCGAATGTTGAAGACATTGTTACAGAAAAAGATAAAAAAGATTTCGTAAAACTGTTTGGCGAATATCTGCGTGTCGAAAACATCTTGCAGAATTATGATGAATTTACAAACTTAAGGGATTTCCAGTCTGTCAACGTTAATGATTCAAAAGCCGTTGAAGCGTTCAAGGAATGTCATTTCCTTACAGATGACGAAATAACGAAAATGCAGGAAATAGAAGTTCCGTCTGAACGTATAATACAGGATTACAAGTCTACATACAACGACATCCGTGAATGGGTAAGGAATAATAAGAAAGGAACAGAAACGGAGAAGTCTGACATCAACTGGGATGATGTGACATTTGAAATAGACTTGCTCAAATCGCAAGAAATAAATCTTGACTATATCCTGGAGTTAATATTTGAGCATAATAAGAAGACAAAGAATAAGCCGGAGCTGATAGAGTATATTCGCCGTGTAATACGTGCAAGTATAGGTAACAGGGCAAAGGAAGGTCTGATCGTCGACTTCATAAATGAAACAGACCTCGATGCAATAAACGACAAGGCCGATATTATCGAGTCGTTCCTCAAATATGCCCAAGGCAGGCTGAAAACAGAAGCAGCCCAGCTGATCACTGAGGAAAACCTGAATGAGGAAAAGGCAAAACGTTATATCGAGATATCTTTAAAGCATAAGTTTGCCAGCGACAACGGAACGGATTTCAATAATATCTTGCCAAAGATGAGTCCGTTGAATCCAAAGTACCTGACAAAGAAGCATAGTGTGTTCCAAAAGATAGTAGCTTTTATCGAGAAGTTCAAGGATATTGGAGTTAGAATATAAATTGCGATTTGGCAGAAATAAATATTATTAATGGACACAAAATATGGCCGGAGCAAATAAGGCTCCGGCATTCCTTGCATTCTGCAGGCATACGAAGAAAATCGTTTCACGTTTACAGATAATTTTATCCGTATTACTTTACTGTAAGCACTCATTACCATGCAAGTGACCATGCAAGCAACCATGCAAGTGTACAGGTAAAAAACTGATTTCTGTTTTAGCCGGAGAGAAAGGACGTTCGGAATTACAGGAATTGTTGTCGATTAAGAATAGAGATTATTTCAGAACGGATTTTTGGATTTCAACCATATTCCTGTTTTTAGGAGTATGTTATAAAAAATATTGCACCTTCACAATATATTTCAAATATTTAGTTATACTGAATTTATATAAAGTTAATGAATTAAACTATAAAACATGAATATGACAGATAAACAATCGTTCAATAATGCTTATAATAATTTTTTAGAAAATAAAGACTACGAACATTTTTATGAGAGTATTAAGGATTTGAATATAACTGATAATGCCTTGTTCTATTTCTACAAAGCTCAGTGGGCTTTTAAAAAAGAGAAAAATTACCAAACTGCAGAAAAGTATATCGAAGAATGTGAATCCTTATTACAGCAAAATAAAAATTTAAATATAGAAGAGTATCTTATTGAATCACAGGTTAAGCCATTTTTACCTGTGATGAAAAATAATGATTTTCTATATTTTTATCAGATGGCAGGAGAAGTATATGCTATCAATGGTAAATATAAAAAATCAATGAAAAATTATCAGAAATACCAATATTATGTAGAACAGGTAAAGAATGAAATCTTGGATGAAAAAGAACATGTCGTTTTGTATTCTTTCCGTAGGTTCAACGAATATACATTGGCGGATTTGATAAATAAACAAATTACAGTGTGTCATCCATCAAAAATGAATGACCCATTTGATAGCATAGCCAATATTTGGGGGACAGAAGATAATCTGAAAAAAATCTGCAAGTTTCAAGATTGTGATAAGTATATTCCGGTTTTCAGTGAGTCTTTCAAGTATTTTCGCATACGTTCTTTTTCTGCAAATAGAAAAACATATGAAACAGATGATGATATATTGTCCAATATTTTAATGTGGTCATTTTATGCAGATGAGCATAGAGGTTTTTGTATTAGATATAAATTGTCAAAGCATTTTATTAAAAAACCAATGGATGGTAGTTATTGTCATTTGCGCATTTTACCTGTTAAGTATGTTGACAAGTATGATTTGTCGAAAAAAACATATATAAACACCAACGATTCTTTTGGTTATAAATATGTGGATTGGGCTAAGGAAAGAGAAGTGCGTCTGATAAGTTATAACACCACAAGCGATAGTCCATTCTTCGGTGAAAAACTTGATGATAACTCAAAAATAGAAGAAATTGTATTTGGATTTAGATGTCCACAGGAAACAAAAGAAGTTATTTGTAGCTTGATTAAAAATTATGACTATCATATACAATTGAGCGAAATGGTTCAAGATAAGGACAATGTGTATTGCCTGCGGAAAGAGAGTTACAAACAATAGTGATATCGACGTCTGAAACATCTTGATTTAAGAGTTGTAAAGTTGTTTATTCCTATAATAGGGTAGCTTGACCTTATATTGTTTTCAATTTAATGTCTGATGTTATCAGTATGCGTGTTTGAACAAAGATAGTATATGACAATAAATAATTTGCTGAACGTCAAGTCTCGTGATGAACTGCGCGAATGGCTGATGCAGAATCATGATAAGGAGCCGGAATGTTGGGTAGTGGTAAAGCGTGGAATACCTGTTGACGACGGCACGTTCTGGTATATAGATGCTGTAGAAGAGGCGATGTGCTTCGGATGGATAGACAGCACGACAAAGAAGTTGGCAGACGGGGTGACGGTACAGAGGCTGTGCCCGAGAAAGCGGCGCAGCAACTGGTCGGAACTGAACAAGGAAAGATGTCGCAGGATGGAACGGCTCGGACTGATGACTGACGCCGGCAGAGCCGTGTTGCCTGATATGACAGACAAGGGCTTTGTGATAGACGATGATGTAATGAAAGAATTGAAGTCGGACCCTGTGGTGTGGCATAATTTCTGCCGCCTGCCCGAGCTGTATAAGCGTGTGCGCATTGACACCATACAGATAAAGAAACGTCAGCCCGAGCTGTTCAGAAAGCGGCTTGACAAATTTATAGAAAACACCCGAAAAGGCGTTATGTATGGTGAGTGGAACTATAACGGCAGACTGCTGATGTAATCAGCGTATGTTTCCTTATTAGAGCGTCAAAAAAAAGTTCTGCAAAAGGATATCAAGGCGGCATTATAAAATATTTTACATTTACACAAAATATCTTATAGTGCCGATTATTATAAGGGTAAAATATTATCGTTTTTACTTAAAGAATAAATTTAAATCGATTTCCTTTCCATATAATTTTGTTAACTGACGAGAGCCTATGTAAGCTCCTACAGGCTTTAAACTAAAACTATTTATTGGGCTTTCATTCAGTAATTTAATAGCAATAGCCCAATTAGGGTTAAACTGCTCATAATATGAAATTATTTTTTCATCATTTACTGCCTCTACGTGAGATAGTAATTCATCAAAATCTGATTGCATAAAACCTAAATCAGCTTTCTTTAATATATTCGCATACTCATCTTGTTTAAGCAATAATGGTGTAATTGTTCCATCCCTATTGAATTTCAGTATTTCAGTTAGTGTAATTAATAGATTTATTTTATTAAAAGGATGGGAGAATGTAGTCGCATCTCCATCTATATTAATGCTATACTTATCCATAAACACCTTTGAGTTAGATGCATTTATTGGAGAAACGAATGCTAAAGGATAATTCTTACGATTCTGTTCTATCCAATTTTCATTTTGTTTAAAAATTGATGATGAAACGCAATCTGCTTGTACTAGATATTCTATGTCTAACCTATTTACTTGTGGTAAAATATCCAGAATTGGATTTAAACATTTTATCCAATTATCTAAGGCTTGGATATTACCTGTTACACGTAATTTCTCATAAGTAATCAAAGTTAAAACGGCAAGATTCTTACGTGATAATTTGGGAAGTACCTTAATTGCTTCATCAATTAAGAACTGCTTTGAAGTTCGTTCTTCCTCTTTAACACGTTCTATTAATAAGTCGATTAAAGCTTCTCTCTGCTCAGAATCGCCAGATTTTAGATAACCTAGAGTTGCTTCACGTGTTGCAAATTGCATTGCAGGTTCAGCGAAACGACTTATTTTATCAGAAACTTTTTTATCAAGTTCTGACTCTAAGGATGTTGTAAATTCATTGAAACGTCGTAAAACAGTATTTTCGGCTTGTAATTTATAAACATCAAGTTCTGACTTGACCAAATCATGTATTAATGGTACAACATCTTTTATCTGCAAGCCATTATAGTTTATATTATAAATACTATCGTGAGCCTGATTAACTGTTGAATTGTCAGATATGTTGCTGATTTGCAATTTATCGCTTTTATTTAGCATGTTTATTATTTGTTATATTACCATTAGCTTGATAGACTTCTCCGCCACTAACATTGTTGATTCTCATACTTACATTATTCTTTTTTTCCTTCTTTTTTAAAATGAAATTACAGAAAAAAGTAAGCACTGCACATCCTGCTATTATAAAAGTGCATATCCATACATGGGATTCCATCCAAGTTAATATTGTATGTATCATATCTTTTATTTATAAAAAACATTTTATTTTTTAAGGATAAACCTATAATGGTTTAATATCATTTAGTAATTTTATAACTT
>ENA-USZI01000821-USZI01000821.1-human-gut-metagenome-genome-assembly--contig:-NODE-821-length-22157-cov-18.103986_pt1 | contig 22157 bp, 20 predicted proteins | sample MGYA00250042_ERZ773532 | MGnify/ENA primary metagenome ERZ773532 (study PRJEB29103, sample SAMN06112036) | human gut metagenome | biome: human gut; feature: ankylosing spondylitis patient; material... | reverse complement strand
AACTGGATTTGAACCGGTGACACTTCGGGTATGAACCGAATGCTCTAGCCAACTGAGCTATACCGCCATATTTATTTTGTGCACTTGAACAGTGCTTTATTATTATATCCAATCGACCGCGATTTGTCAACAATTATTTCGCAAAAATTCAAAAATTTCTGAAATATCTCCTTCTATGGCGTAAAAAAGACGCTGTAACAGAAAAAACGTTACAGCGTCTTGCGTAAATCATTCCCGGTATTTCTCCATCATTTCCTTGAACAGCACAGCCGGAGAGGGCGGCGTGTAGGTGATGGCGTTGGCACCCGCCGCAATGGTGGCGGAAATGCTCTCGCCGGTCTTGCCGCCGCTGGCGATGATGGGCACATCCGGGAACCGCTCCCGGATCTTTGCCACCACCCGGGGCGTGTCGGTGCTGCAGGCCACATTCAGGATGGATGCCCCGGAATCAATGCGGCTCTGGATGTTGGTGTCCTCTTTTGTCACTGTGATGATGACCGGGATGTCCACCACCCGCGAGACCGCCAGCAGGTTCAGGTCAGAGATGGGGGAATTGAGCACCACGCCCATGGCACCCTGGCTCTCCACGTCGCGGGCAAGGTTCAGGGTGCGCACGCCGTGGGTGGTGCCGCCGCCCACACCGCAGAACACCGGGATGTAGGATGCCTTGATGATGGCATCGCTGATGGCCTGCTGGGGCGTGAAAGGATAGACTGCGAACACCGCGTCCGCGTCGCAGTTGCGGATGATGGCAAGGTCGGTGGTGAATACAAAGCTTTTCAGCCGCCGCCCGTTGATGACGATGCCGCTGGCGGCATACACCTCCTGGGGCATTTTCAGGATGTTGTGGCGCAGGCGGCTCTCTACGTTGGGGGAGATTTTCTTTTCAGCTGCCATGGGCAAGTCCTCCGTTTCTCAATTGTATCAAATGGGAACTATATTATAGGAAAACAGGGGAGTTTATGCAAGAAACATCCTGTGAACAGTCTGCAAATAAAAATCGACCCTCTCCGTCAGTGCTTCACAGCGCCGGAGAGGGTCGTTCCTTTAATGTGTTTTAACGTATTCTAAAATATCCTCAGGCACGCTGGCCAGTGCATCGGCTCCGGCAGCAGTCAGCTCTGCGCGGCCCCGGAAGCCCCACAGCGCCCCCATGGCAGGCAGACTGGCATTGTGCCCGGTCAGGATATCTACATCGCTGTCGCCCACAAACAGGGTGCTGGCAGGGTCTGCGTGCAGGTCCTGCATCAGGCTGTAAACACCGGTGGGGTCGGGCTTGGTGGGCACGCCCGGGCGGCTGCCCCGCACCAGAACAAACCGACCAGCTCCGAAATAATGCTCGATGATCTTGCCGCACAGCGGGTCAGCCTTGTTGGAGAACACCGCACACTGCACGCCTGCGGCGTTCAGCGCGTCAATGAGGGCAGCAATGCCCGGGTAAGGCGCGGTCTTGTCCTCCTTGTGGGCATCGTACCGGGCGGTAAACTCTGCCAGCGTAGCGGCCAGCTGCTCCGGTGTGCGGGCATCGGCGGGCGAAAACCGCTCCACGAGCTTCGGGATGCCGTTGCCCACCATGTGCTTGAACTGCTCCACCGTAAACTCCGGCCACCCGTGCTGTGCGCACACCCAGTTGCCTGCATCGGCCAGGTCGTCGATGGTGTTCAGCAAAGTGCCGTCCAAATCAAATAATACCGTATGAATCATAACAATTTTACTTCCCCTAAAAACAATAACGTTATCTTTATGCCAAGGGCTCCCCTTATTGGGGGAGCTGTCGCCGATCGGCGGCTGAGAGATTTAATTCGTTTCCATAAATCTGAAAAATTTCTCCGCATCCCGCAGCGGCACGCTCCTCACCTTGAGCTTTACCCAGCCGGGAAAGGTCAGGGTCAGGTTGGCGCGGTCCACACTGGCAGCCCAGGGGCTTTGTGCTGCGGTCAGGCAGACATCCGGGTGAAACACACAGATGCAGTGCAGGTAGAGCCCCTGCTGCCGCCGCAGGGTCATGCGGCCCTCCCGCAGCCAGAGGCCCTCCCGCCGGTAGCCGGCCGCGGCCCCGGCCAGCAGTGCCCCAAAGAAGAAGGTGGGGATGAGCAGGGTCACGGTCAGCTGGGGCAGCACTGTGGCCGAGACCAGAGTCAGCAGAAGGCAGAGGGCAAAGGGAATGCCTGCCGGTGCAAAAAAGATGAGACTGCGCTGCTCGGTGCGGGCCAGCAGGTCGGGCGGCATCCGGAACTCCGGCAGCAGCTCCCGGAACAATGTTTCCTCGCCGCTGCGGTAGACGAACAGCGGCAGCTCGGGGGAGCAGCCGCCCGCCGTTACAAAGACCGGCCAGCGCTTCATCAGCCGGGCAGCGGGGGAGATGCGGACATCGGCAAAGCTGATCTCGCTTGTCCGCACCCGGCACTCGAAGTGCCCCAGCCAGCCGCCCCGGCTGCCGATCTGGTCGGCCGTGTGCCAGACAGTGTAGTGCACGGTCTGGGCAAAGCTGCGCATCAGGCTGGCCCCCAGCAGAAAGCCAGCAGCCGCCAGCAGCCACGCCGCGCCTGCAGGGAGCCACCGCGCCGCGAATCGGGCCAGAAAGCTCACCTGGATCTGGGCAAAAACGGCAGGGTTCCAGTCCGGAACATCCCGGGTCTGGCGCACGGCCAGCACAAACAGGGCCAGCGTGGAGAGGCCGTTGGCCCCCAGAAAGCCCAGCGCCGCCCGCTCCCCTCCGGCGGGCCGGTGCAGGGTAGGCTTTACCAGAGGCATCAGCTGGTCTGCCACCGCCTCGGCATCGGCTTTGGGCAGGCAGACCGAAAGGGTGTGCTTTTGCGCCGCGCCCACTGGGTAAAGGGTCAGGCGGCTTGCCCCGGCCATCCGGTAGAGCAGGGGCCGGTCGATGGTCAATGCCGCCAGCATCTCGCCCCGCAGGGCACGATCCAGCCGGATGCCAAGCCGCCAGTGCAGATGAAAGGCTCCGGTGTCGTCCAGGCTCCAGCTGCTCACACGCAGGATGCCCCAGCTCACGGCGCAGAGCAGAAGGAACAGCAGCGCATCCTGCCGCAGAGCCGTGTGCAGGGCTGTCCAGTTCCGCTCAAACAGCACCTGAACCAGCGGCAGCAGATAGATCACCAGCGTCTTCCGCAGAAACCGCAGAACGGTAAAGGGGTGCAGGCGGCGTTCATTCATCGGATCTCCTCCGCAAGGACATGGGTGAGGGCAGCGGCCTGCTCTGCCGGGACCGCCGGTAAAATAAGCCGCGTGCCCGGTGCCGTGATGACAACCACCGATACCCCTGCCAGCCGGAGCAGCGGCGTGCGCAGCCGGAACAGCCCTGTTACGGCCCTGCGGCGGACCACCCGCCGCAGCGGGAAGGTGATGCCGGAGTACACCGTCAGGGTCTCCGCGCCCAGCGCGGCGGCATAGCTGCAGGCACGCTGGTACACCACCGCCACCAGTGCGGCCCAGAGCAGGCAGAACACCACCCCGGCGGGCAGGCTCTGCCAGAACACAAAGGGAGCCGCCAACAGGCCCGGAATGGCGGCCCAGCAGCAGAGCACGGCCCGGCCCCGGGGCGGGATGATGAGCGCCGTGCGGCGCAGCTCCCGCTCCGTCACTTGCTGTTCAGCTCCCAGGCATCGGTCAGCAGGTGCAGGGTATCGTCCTGCGTCAGCACCAGGATGCGGTCCCAGGGCAGCAGAACGGTGTTGCCGTGGGGGATGATGAACTCGGTGTCGCGGGTGATGCTGACCAGAATGGCATCGCCGGGAATGGGCACATCCATGATGGCCTTGCCCGCAAACTTGAAGTTCTCGGGCAGCAGGATCTCGTTCAGGCTGGCCGTGCCGCCGCCCAGGCTGAGCAGCTGGCGGATGGTATCCGTCTCGATCTCCCGCTCCAGAATGTGGCTCAGGTTGTCGGTGCCGCAGACCACGGTGTCCACGCCTAAGGTGTGCAGCAGCTCCCGGTTCTTCGGGTTGGAGGCCCGGGCCACGGTGCGGTCCACGCCGAACTCCCGCTTGGCGATCTGGCAGGCCACGAGGTTGTCCTCGTCCGAGCCGGTCACGGCCACAAAGGCGTTGCAGCTGCCAACATCGGCGGTGCGCAGGGTGTCCACGCTGATGGAATCGCCGCAGATCACGGGGATGTCCAGCGAATCTGCCAGCATCCGGCACTGGGCCTCGATGGGTTCAATGATGACCACCGAATGGTGGTTCGTCAGCAGGCTCTGGGCCAGATACCGCCCAACACGCCCGCCGCCTGCAATACAAACTTTCATATTGATACCTCATATTACTTAAAGTATATAGAAACTTTGCCTGAACCAGCTCTTGGCTCCCCCTTTGGGGGAGCTGGCAAAGCCGTCAGGCTTTGACTGAGAGGGTGAGCCAGTTTCCATTATTTCGCCAGCGAACGGAACACTGCCTGTTCTGTCAGGATGGTGGGGCAGATCGTGTCCAGCTCGTAGGTCTTGTGGTAGAGCACCTGCAAATGCGGGTCAGAGACGCGGCAGATGACCTTTTCGCGCCGGAAGATGTTCTTGGCGATCTGTGCGGCCATCAGGTTCACGGAGTCATCTTCGCACACAGCGGCCACAGCGTCGCAGTTCTCCACGCCGCCCTGCTTGAGGATGTCGGGGTCGGTGGGGTCGCCCACAAGGGCTGTGCCGCCAAAGGAATAATCATCAAAGCTGTCCAGCCGCTTGAGCTGCTCGGGGTCCTTTTCGATCAGGGAAATATCATGGCCGATGCGTTCCAGATCCCGCACCAGTGCCGCGCCCACCTGGTCGCAGCCGATCACCAGAATATTCATGGATGTCACCTCATTGTTCAAAATCTGTTGTTGTCTGGCCCGGCAGTCCGTGTCAGAAGGAAACACAGGGAAAAACGTTGTGTCCAGTATAGCATATTTCCGGCGGCAGATAAATACAGAAAAAGCAGACAGTGCTCCTGTATAAAATTTGTGATTTTTCGTGCGCAGGCTCTCAGAATATGATATACTGGAGAGCGAACCCAATCTGAATGTGTGCAGAGCGCCTGTGCCGCTTTGCAGGGAGGAGAACCCATGTTTCTTGAAATACTGAAAGCCATCCTGATGGGCATTGTGGAGGGCATCACCGAGTGGCTGCCCATCTCGTCCACCGGTCACATGATCCTGGTGGAGCAGGTGGTTAAGTTCAACGCCAGCGAGGAGTTTATGTCCATGTTCCGCGTGGTCATCCAGCTGGGTGCCATTCTGGCTGTGGTGGTGCTGTTCTGGAATAAGCTCTGGCCCTTCGGCCTGCGCCATGGCCGTGTCTGCTCCAAACCTGCCGTCTGGCAGCTCTGGTTCAAGGTGGTGGCCGCCACCATTCCGGTGCTCATCATCAGCCCGCTGGACGACTGGTTTGAGACCCGCTTCTACAATTACATTACAGTCGCCGCCATGCTGATCCTGTATGGTGTCCTCTTCATCCTTGTGGAGAACCGCCGCACCGCCCCGCATGTCACCCGGCTGGAACAGATCACCTACCGCGAAGCCTTCATCGTTGGCGTGTGGCAGATGCTGGCCATCATCCCCGGCACCTCCCGCTCCGGTGCCACCATTGTGGGCGGCCTGCTGCTGGGTCTGTCCCGTGCCTGCGTGGCCGAGTTCACCTTCTTCCTCGCCATCCCCGTTATGGCGGGCGCGTCTCTGCTCAAGGTGGTCAAGTTCGTCCTCTCCGGCGCTGCGATGACCGGCACCGAGATCGCTGTCCTCGTGGTGGGCTGCGTGGTCGCCTTTGTGGTCAGCCTTGCCGCCATCCGCTTCCTGATGGATTACGTCAAGCGCCATAACTTCAAGTTCTTCGGCCTCTACCGCATCGTGCTGGGCCTGATCGTCCTGGCCGTGGCCGCCATCACTGCAATCGTGTAATACCTGAACCTTCCCAGCCGCCCGCCCGGGCGGCTTTTTTGCGCCCTGGGGCAATTGCACCGGCCCCAGCCTTGTGTTATACTGGAACCATAAAGAGAGAACCCGGCGGCGGGAGAGTGCCGCGCCTGAAATTGTCAAAAATGGAGGAGATCCCTATGGAAGCATCGACTGTGTATTACACCGACTTCCGGTGTCCTGTGGGCACCAGCCTGACCGAAAAACTGCGCCGCCTGTGCATTGCGGCGGGCATCAAGAGCATTGATATGGACGGCAAGTTCGTGGCCATCAAGATGCACTTTGGTGAGCTGGGTAACCTGGCCTTTCTGCGCCCGAACTACGCCAAGGTAGTGGCAGACCTGTGCAAGGAGCAGGGGGGCCAGCCTTTCCTGACCGACTGCAACACGCTGTACCCGGGCAGCCGCAAGAACGCGCTGGAGCACCTGAGCTGCGCGCAGGAAAACGGCTTCTGGCCCATGACCACCGGCTGCCAGATCATCATTGGCGATGGCCTGCGCGGCACCGATGAGCTTGAGGTGCCCGTGCCCAACGGCGAATACTGCAAGACCGCCAAGATCGGCCGCGCCATTATGGATGCCGACATCTTCATCAGCCTGACCCACTTCAAGGGCCACGAAGCGACCGGCTTCGGTGGGGCCATCAAGAACATCGGCATGGGCTGCGGTTCCCGTGCGGGCAAGATGGAGCAGCACTCCTCCGGTAAGCCTGCCGTGCAGGAGGAGCTCTGCCGCGGCTGCCACCGCTGCGCCAAGGAGTGCGGCTCCGACGCCATCCGCTACAATGAGAACAACAAGGCGGTCATTGATTACGAAAAGTGCAAGGGCTGCGGCCGCTGCATCGGTGCCTGCAACTTCGATGCCATCTATTCCATCGACAGCAGCGCCAACGAGGAGCTGGACCGCAAGATGGCAGAGTACGCCGCCGCCGTCTGTGCAGACCGCCCCTGCTTCCACATCAGCCTGGTGCAGGATATCAGCCCCAACTGTGACTGCCACGGCGAGAACGATGCCCCCATCCTGCCGGATATCGGCATGTTCGCCTCCTTTGACCCCGTGGCGCTGGATCAGGCCTGTGCCGATGCCTGCCTGAACGCACAGCCCCTGCCCAACAGTCAGCTGGGCCAGAACCTTGCAAAGCCCGGCTGGAACTGCCACCACGACAACTTCAAGGATTCCAACCCCAATGTCGAGTGGAAGGCAACGCTGGAGCAGGCCGAAAAGATCGGCATGGGCACCCGCCAGTACACCCTGAAGAAGATCTGAACATAAAAATAAGCCCGACAACGTCGGGCTTATTTTTATGTCTCTTGCATTCAGGGGCAGACGGAACGATCAATACTCGCTGGAAGCCGGGACCAGTACGTCAATGACATCGGCCAGGGCTTTCCAGTTTTCCTCGGAACAGCCGGGCAGCTCTTTGGCATCCAGACCGGCATCCTCAATGCGGCCGGTCATGCTGTCCTTGTCGGTCAGCAGGGTCTCGGCATCGGCCTTGATGAGCGGCCAGGCATCGGCAAAGCTCTGCTGGTCATCGGCGCTCAGGCTGTCGAACCACTGGGTATAGGCAGCTTTGATGTCGCTGACCGGCTGGATGCTCATGTTGCAGCCATCGGCCCATTTCAGCAGGGAAGCCGCTGCAATGACGGATTTCAGCGAGCAGCCGGACACGCCGGGGCCCCAGCCAAGGCAGGGGGCAAAGGCATCGTCCGGGTCAGAGAGGGAGAACAGGGAGTTCTCGCCTGCGTCCAGCGGGCCCACCTTGCCGGTGTCGGCGGTCACGGTGGAAGAGGGGATGCTCTCGCTTGCAGAAGCGGAAGAGCTGGAAGCGGCAGTGCTGCCGGAAGAGGTGCTGCAGCCTGCCAGCACGCCGCACAGCAGGGCGGCGCAGACCAGCAGGGAAAGAATACGCTTGCGAATCATAGGAAAGCCTCCTTTTATCGTGTTCCGGCCCATCTGCCGGAGAAACTGCTCTGGTACATTTCTAGTATACTGTTCTGCCGGGCTGTTGTCAATCGGCGTGTGCAGGACGATTTTTCACCCCGGCTGTGCAAACTATACAAACTTTTGTCCTTTTTTTCTCAGTCGGGCGGGATTGACATTTTTTGCGCTGGCGCGTATAATCCGGCCATGGTCAAACTGGGAGAAATGAGTGAAGAACCGGAAAAAGGGGGAGAAACGGATGCAGAAATTTCTGCGGCGGCTGGAACGCTTTTCACAGTCGCTGCTGTCGCCGCTGTCTTATCTTTCGGCGGCGGGCCTGCTGCTGGTGCTGGGGGCGCTGCTCACCAGCAAGCCCCTGTGTCAGGCGCTGCCGGTGCTGCAGTGGGCTCCGCTGCAGCTGGTGGGTCAGCTGCTCTATAACGGGATGATGGTGCTCATCAACAACCTCAGCGTCATTCTCTGCGTGGGGGTGGCTGCCGTGCGCGCCAAAACCGAAAAGCAGGAAGCCGCCCTGCTGGCGCTGATGGCTTACCTTGTGTTCCTCACAGCCAACCACACCGCGCTGGAAGCGCTGGGACTGCTTGCCCAGCCCAACGGGATGACCGGCCTTGCGGGCACGGGCCAAACCACCATTCTGGGCATTCAGGTGGTGGACACCGGCGTGGCAAGCGGCATCGTGCTGGGCTTTGCGGCGGCGTGGCTTTTCAACCGCACCTGCGAAAAGCAGTTTTATGGCATGATCACCCAGCTCTATTCGGGCCTGCGGTGGTCGTTTTTGTGGCTGTCGGCGCTGGCGGTGGCACTGGGGCTGGGGTTCTGCTTCGTCTGCCCGCCGCTGCAGCGGGCGGTCAGCGCCCTCACGGGCTGGATCGCGGCTTCAGGGAACGCGGGTGTGTTCCTTTACGGCTTTCTGGAACGGCTGCTCATCCCCACCGGCCTGCATCACCTCATCTATATGCCCTTCCAGTTCTCTTCGCTGGGCGGCAGCCTGACTGTGGGTTCTGTGACCTACACAGGCGCTTACGCCGTCTGCATGACCGAGTACACCATGGGCCTGCCCCTCTCAGACGGCATCGTCTGGATGTACACCGGCTTCACCAAGACCTTTGGCTATCTGGGCATTGCAGCGGCCTTCATCTTCACGGCCCGCAGGGAGAACCGTGCCCGTACCGCCGCCGCTATGATCCCGCTGGCGGTCACGGCCTCGGTGGCCTCCATCACCGAACCCATTGATTTTCTGTTCTGCTTCGTTTCGCCCCTGCTCTGGGTGGCTCATGCGGTCATTACGGGCGGTTTTATGGTGCTGCTCCGTGCCCTGCATGTCCGGGCCTTTACCTCCAACCTGCTGGGGTCGCTGGTGTTCAACCTGAGCGCCGGGGAGCAGCTGCAGAATCTGCCGCTGCTCTATCTGCTGGGCCTTGCGGAGATCCTGACCTACTTTGCCGTGTTCAGCATCCTCATCAAGGCAAAGGATCTGCCCACTCCGGGCCGGGAAGCAGCCCCTTCCACAGACCAGTCCCCGTACGCCGACCCGCAGGAGGTGTGCCGGTTCATTGCCGCGCTGGGCGGGCCGGAGAACATCACCCAGCTGGGAAACTGCTTCACCCGCCTCCGGCTCACGGTGCGGGATGCCTCGCTGCTGGATATGGGGGCTCTGCTCTCCCTGCCCCATAAGGGCCTTGTGGTGCAGGGCACCCGGGTCCAGCTGGTCTGCGGCCTGCACGCCGCCCAGCTCCGCCATGCGCTCGAACAGCAGCTTGCCGAGATGGCCCCTGTGTGATTGCATTTTGATAAGAGAAACGGTATAATTGTGGCGAAACCTCTCAGTCGTCTGCGGCGACAGCTCCTCTAACAGGGGAGCCAAGAAAGGCCCCTGCCTCTCCTATTAGGCAACAACAACAACCGCCGCCAGTGGCGGATGAAGGGAGTTGTTGTTGGGGCAGCGGCCAACAAGGCACAAGTGCAATACCTTGCACGAAGTGAATGTTGGGAGCCGCAACCCGGACAAGTGGCATTGCGAAGCAATGACGGAGAGGTTTAGCAGCGGATAACCTGAAAATAAAGGAGAACATAAAATGCAGAATAACACCTTTTCCGTCGAAGGTCTCTTCGATTTCCTGAACGCCGGTGTCAGCGCCTTCCATTCCACGGCTGCGGCTGTGAAGCTCCTGGAAGAGAACGGCTACCAGAACTGCCCCGAGAGCGCAGCCTGGGAGCTGGTGCCTGGCGGCAGATATTACACCACCCGCAACGGCTCTGCCGTGCTGGCATGGCGGATGCCCAAGGGTGAGCTGACCGGCTGGCATGTCACCGCCAGCCACAGCGATTCTCCCACCTGGCGCATCAAGCAGCTGGACGGCGGCAAGGACACGGTCTTTGCCAAGGCGGAAACCGAGGGCTACGGCGGCATGATCATGCCCACCTGGCTGGACCGCCCCCTGAGCGTGGCGGGCCGCATTCTGGTCCGCACGGAGAACGGCATCCGGAGCCTGCTGGTCCACCCCGACCGGGCGCTGGCTGTCATCCCCAACCTCTGCATCCACTTCAGCCATGACCTGAACAGCGGCATGAAGTACAATCCTCAGGTGGATCTGCAGCCCATCTTTGGTGAGGCGGGTTCCACCCTGCGGGATGCTCTGGCTGCGGAGGCCGGGGTCAAGGCTGAGGACATCGTGGACGCTGACCTGGTGCTCTGCACCCGTGAAAAGGCCGAGCGCGTGGGCCTGAAGGGCGAATATTTCATGTCCGGCCGCATCGATGACCTGGAATGCGCCTACACCACCCTGTGGGGCTTCCTGCAGGGCCGCGGCGAGGAGGAAGGCCGGGGCGACATGTGGGTCATGTTCGACAACGAAGAGGTAGGCTCCTCCAGCCGGCAGGGCGCACAGGGCACCCTGATGGCCAATGTGCTGGCCCGCATTGAGGAAAAGCTGGGCGTGACCCGGGAGCAGAGCATCCGCGCCTGCACCAACAGCCTGCTGCTGAGCGCCGACAATGGCCACGCCACCCACCCCAACCACCCCGAAAAGAGCGATCCCGCCAATGTGGCGGTCATGGGCGGCGGTGTGCTGCTGAAGTACAATGCCCGCCAAACCTACACCACCAGCGGCTTTACCGGCGCTGCCTTTGCCGAGATCTGCAAAAAGGCCGGTGTGCCGGTGCAGGTGGCCGCAAACCGCGCGGATGTTCCCGGCGGTTCCACGCTGGGCAACCTGCTGGGCCACCAGATCCTGATCCCCATGGTGGATATCGGTCTGGCACAGCTGGCCATGCATTCCGCAATGGAGACCGCCAGCTGCAAGGATGCCGAGTACATGGCAAAGGCCGTGGCCGAGTTCTATAACACGCCCATCTCCCAGCCTGTGGACGGCGAGTGGAAGCTGGGCCTGTGAGCGCTGTGACCGGGCGCTTTGCCCCCAGCCCCAGCGGGCGGCTGCATCTGGGCAATCTGGCCTGCAGCCTGCTGGCCTGGCTCAGCGCCAGAAGTCAGGGCGGGCGCATCGTTCTGCGCATTGAGGATCTGGATGCCGAGCGCTGCCCCCGCAAATACGCCGATGCGCTGGAAGAGGACCTGCGCTGGCTGGGCCTTGTCTGGGACGAGGGCGGCAGCAGCGGCGGCCCCAACGGCCCCTATTACCAGAGCGAGTGCGCCGCCATCTACACCGAGAGCTATAACAAACTGGAAGCACAGGGCCTTGTTTACCCCTGTTTCTGCTCCCGTGCCCAGCTCCATGCCGCCAGCGCGCCCCACACCTCCGACGGCAATGTGATCTATCCCGGCACCTGCCGGGGGCTGACAGCGGAGCAGATCGCCGAAAAGCGCAAAAAGAAGGCCCCGGCCTATCGTCTCATGGTGCCCGATGAGGACATCACCTTCACCGATGGCTGTATGGGCCCCCACACCGAGAATCTGCTCCGCGACTGCGGGGATTTCTACCTCCGCCGCGCCGATGGCGTGTTTGCCTACCAGCTGGCTGTGGTGGTGGACGATGCCCGCATGGGCGTGACGGAGGTGGTGCGGGGCGCAGACCTGCTCTCTTCCACCGCCCGGCAGCTCTACCTCTACCGCCTGCTGGGGCTGAAAGCGCCGCAGTTCGCCCATTGTCCGCTCCTGCTGGCCCCGGATGGCCGCCGCCTGTCCAAACGGGACGGCGACCAGAGCCTGGAAAATCTGCGGGCAAAGTATACGGCGGAAGAGATCGTGGGCAGGCTTGCCTTTGCCTATGGTCTCCAACCTGAACCGGCTCCCCGCACCCCGGTAAGCCTGATCCCAGACTTTTCCTGGGACAAGGTGCCAAAGCAGGACATCTGCCTGCCGGAAGGTCTGTTTTAAGCAAACCCACGATTTTTGCCATGCCCGTGCAAAGATCGTGGGTTTTTCTTTACAAAAAAACAACTTATGGTAAAATATAACTAGAGATTTTGCCGAAACAGAAAGGAGCCTGTTATGCGTAAAATGTTAAAAGCGTCGAGTTTGTTGATCTGTGCAATGCTTTTGCTCAGCGCATGTGCAAGCTCTTTGAATCTGAGACCGGGGCCTTTCCGTTCGGAAATGCAGGATGTTTTTGTTCAGCAGACGACACTTGCGGTTCCGGCCAGCCATGCCGAGCATGGAGAGGACTATGTTATTGAGTGGCAGGACCCCGTGATGGAAAAGCACGTCCGGAAATGGCTTGACCGCCCGAAGGGGGATATCTATCACAGCGATGTCTGGGATTATCAGCGCGTCACGATAAATTCCGGAACCGGCGTGAAAGATCTCCTCGTCAAAGATGCACCGGACGGGGAAGATATTGGGGGAACCGTTAATGGCAATGATCAGCTGGAAGCCTGTGCGGTCAGGGTAGAGGGAACGTATGATCCGGTGACCTCTCTGGCAGACCTGCGGCATTTTGACAGCTTGCAGGTATTGTCGGTCAATAATAGAAGGGGAGCCCCACCCATTACAGATCTGACAGGTCTGGAGGAATGCAAAAATCTGATGCTTTTGAGTGTGCCCAGTGTGGAGAGCAGCGCATTCCCGACCTTTGCAAAGCTGGATTCCGTGGTAGAGCTGAAGTATGGCAGTGACGGGATCCGGGCGGATTCCAATGTCTCCGACCTTTCGGCGCTGGCGCAGATGAAGTCGCTGAAGATGCTGTGGATCACCGGCAGTGAGGTCGATCTGACCCAGCTGGCCGGAGCTGACTTGCGGGTCCTGAGACTGGACGTGACCCGGATCGGTTCGCTGGAACCGCTGAAGCAGATGGAAAATCTGAGCTTTCTGCAGCTGTGCCAAGGGCCGGAGATCGACAGCTTTGCCCCGCTGGCGGAGAGCAGTGTGCAGTATCTGAGTATGTCCCTCTCTCAGGGTGCACGGGAAAGATATAAGAACATGGATTATACCCCCCTGACCCGGATGCCGCAGCTGATCTGGCTGGATCTGACCAACAACATCACGTTTGATACGGAAACCTGCAAAAAACTGCTGGCAAACGATACGGCCCTGAAATATCTGAAAATTTCCTATACATCGGCGGCCAAAGATGCCGAAGAGCTGGATACAGCGCACCTGAAAGAGTTCACTGCCCCGGCTCCGTAATACCCCAAAATGCAAAAACGCCTCTGTCGGCCGACAGAGGCGTTTTTTCTATGTGGATTCACAGCCGCTGCAAGGCTCTTGCGTCGCTGCGTTCCAGTGCGGTCATGCCGGTATCCAGCGCCATGGCCAGCAGGATGCCCAGCAATACATCAATGCAGCTGTGCTGCTTGAGCAGGACCGTGGACGCAATGATGGAAACGCAGAGCACGGCGGAAGCGGGCCGCATCCAGCGGCGGCCGGGCGTTTCAAAAATGTGGCTGCGGTAATAGGCCATCATCAGGGTGACCGAGTTGAACACATGGATGGAGGGGCAGACATTGAGGGGCGTGTCGGTGGCATAGAGCATCCGCACGGCCTGAGCAAAGAGGTCGCTGCCGTACACCCGGTAGGGCCGCAGATCCAGCCCGGTGGGCAGGATGACATAGCAGGCCAGCGCAATGGTCATGCCCGCAAACAGGGGCAGGCAGAGCCGCCAGAAGTCGGCCCGGGGCGCTTTCCACAGCAGGTAGAACAGGGTGAACGGGATCCACAAAAACCACGCAAAGTAGGGCACGATGGCATATTTGCAAAAGGGGATCAGGTCATCCAGATGGCAGTGCACCAGAACATCGGGCACGGCAATGTGGACTTCGAGCCAGTGGAACGCCGAAAGGTAAAACAGGAGATAAAACGCCATGAACGAAACGGGATGGCGGGAAAACCAGTTGCGCATGGAACACACTTCCTTTTCTGGAATGGGGGCCGCAGCCCCGCCTAAAGTTCTTTGCAGCGTATGATTATACCGCGCAAAGACGAAGAAAACAAGACAAAAAGCTGACAAAATCGTGAACACATCCGCGCGGAATTTGGTATGCTTTGGGGAAGCGGATGCAGGGGAGAGAAGCTTCTGCCTATTGATACGAGACAGGATGCGGGTTTCCTGCACAAAAAAAGCCCTCCCCGCCAAAACTGCAATGGCGGGGAGGGCCGGATATACAAAAACTCAGATCACCTTTTGTTCCATCCACCTGCCGCGGACAAAGCGGACGCAGAAGAACAGCGAGCGCATGGCCCAATCCAGGAACATGCCCAGCCAGATGAACAGCAGGCCGCAGTGGAACTTGAGCACCATCAGGTAGCAGAAGGCCACCCGGAACACCCACATGGAGACAACGCTGACCGTCATGGTAAAGGCGGCATCTCCGGCGGCGCGCAGGATGTTGGGCAGGGTGAAGCTGGAGGGCCATAGGATCAGCGATACAGCGTTGAACCAGACCATCAGCTCCAGTGCCATGCCGTAGGCATCCGGCGAGAGGTTGAACCAGGAGAGCGCCAGCTTGTTCAGGAAGAACAGGCCGGAAAGGTTCATCGCCCAGTCGCCGGCGTAGGCGGTCAGGAGCAGCAGGCGGGAATAGCGCTTGGCCTGCGCCTTTTCCCCGGCACCCAGACACTGGCCCACAACGGTCAGCGCGCCGATGCCCACGGCGGAGGCGGGCACGTTCAGGAAGCTGGAGATGTTGCCTGCCACGGCGTTTGCGGCAATGGCGGCGGTGCCCAGCGTGCTGGTCAGGCTGGAGACCGACAGCTTGCCGATCTGGAACATGCCGTTCTCGATGCCGGCGGGAATGCCGACTTTCAGGATGCGCCTGATGAGGTCGAGATCTGGCTTCAGGTCGGTGAGGTGGTCGATGCGCAGCGCACATTCCGGTTTCTGCAGCAGGAACATCACGGTGAAGCAGGCGATCATCCGGCTCACGAGGCTGGCGGTGGCCGCACCCATTACGCCCATGCCGAACCCGTAGATCAGGATGGCGTTGCCGCCAATGTTCACCACGTTCATCACCAGGCTGGAAAGCATACTGATCTTGCTGTTGCCCTGGGCGCGGAACAGAGCCGCACCGGCATTGTACACGCCGATAAAGGGGTAGCTCAGGGCCGAGAGCAGGAAATAGGTCTCAGCGTAGCGCATCACATCCGCGTCAATGGAGCCGAAGATGCCCCGCAGGATGGCGTGCCGCCCCACCGCCACGATGACGGCGGTGACCACGCTGAGCGAGATCATAATGAACATGATCTGTGCGGCGCTGGCCTTGGCCCGTTTGGGCTCCCGGTGGCCGATGTACTGGCTGGCGACCACCGCGCCGCCGGTGGCCAGTGCGCTGAGCAGCTGGATCATCAGCACATTGAAGGAGTCCACCAGGCTTACGCCCGAAACGGCGGCTTCGCCCACCGAGGAGACCATCAGGGTGTCCGCCAGACCGATGGAGATGCTGAGGGCCTGCTCTGCCACCAGCGGCAGGAAAAGTGAAATGAGCTGTTGACGGTTGAACAGCGGTCTTGATGTGGTCGATGCGTCTGTCATGGTGTCCTCCCTTGGCGCGTGGATTCAAACACACCCATGATAGCGCGGAATGACGTGAAAATCAAGATGTTGTATCCAACAAATCAAAAAATCAGGCAAACTCTTTGCTGGGGGTCAGGCTGGTGCCGTAATAAACAATGTAGTCGTAGGGGATCTGGGGGTTGTACGCGGCCAGATCGCCGTACTTGGCCAGAATGTCGTTCCGCAGGTTCTCCGGGGTGTAGGGCTGCCCGGCGGAAAGGGTGTCGGCGCAGACAGCGTTCCACATGCCCTCGGTAAAGGCAGCGCAGTTGAAGTAGGCCGACCAGTGGTCAGATTTGGCAAGGTTGCGGTTGACCACCTCCAGCTGGCCCTGATCCAGTGAGGTCTGGACAGCATAGATGTTCTGGTAGTAGGAATCGGCCAGATAGCGCTTGTAGTAGCCCTCCAGATTGTACCAGATGCCGGTGTGCTCCCGGCGGTTGCCGCGGGGGCTGAAGGTCATCTCGGTGTCGGGCGCGATCCGCAGGCCGCCCACCTCGATGTCGTGGTCCGAAACGTTCCGCACCGAGAGGAAGGAGTGGCCGCTGGAATTGATGGAGGCATCGCCCCGGTCCTCGGCCCGGGCGTAGATGCGCAGCAGGGCCACGGCACCCTCGGCGGGTTTTGCACCGTAGGCCTGCACGGCAGATCTATGGTCGGCCTGCTCAAAATCGTAGGGGCCGCCGGTGCTGGTGGTGAAACCGACGATGTTGCGGATCTGATCCTCAAGGGGGCTTACATCGGTGATGACACGTTGGTCCTGGGGGGCGGGCGTGGCGGCGGGAGCCTCGGCCAGTGCGGCGGTGCTGCCGAACACGCACAGGGCCAGTGTCAGGCAGAGGGAAAGGGCGCGGAACTGCTTTTTCATGGGGGAACCTCCAAAGAGAAAAATTTCAGGGTAAGGATAGACGATTTTTGGGGCGCTGTCAAGAAAAAGATATCTGCCGCCTTTACCCCCGGTGCCGGATGTGTTAAAATGTAGCTGGCAGCCGTGCCCGGTGGTTTGGGGCATGGGGCCGATCGGAAGGCAAATGAATCTGACCCAGAGAGGGGAACAACCTATGCCAAAAGAAGCACACAAGGTCGTGGTCATCGGGCACCGCAACCCCGATACCGATTCCATCTGCTCCGCCATTGCCTATGCGGAGCTCAAAAACCGCACCAGCACGCTGGTCTGTGAGCCGCGCCGTGCCGGTAAAATGAATCAGGAGACCGAGTTCGTCCTGAAAAAATTCGGTGTCACGCCGCCCCGGATGTGCACCGACGTGAACCCCAAGATCCGGGACGTGGATTACCGCGAGATGCCGGGCATCCCGGGCTCCACCAGCCTGCGCCGCGCATGGAAGATCATGCGCGACCAGCAGATCGACACCCTGTCCATCACCAGCGCGGACAACGAGCTGGAGGGCATCATCACCGTGAAAGATCTTGCTACCGCCAACATGGACGTGTTCGATACCGCAGTGCTGGCCAAGAGCCGTACCTCTTATAAGAACATCCTTGAAACGCTGAACGGCACCATGGTGGTGGGCAATGCCGACGCGGTCTGCACCACCGGCCACATCAAGATCGGCACCGCCACCCCCGAGATGCTGGAAAGCAGCGTGGAAAAGGGGGATATCGTCATTCTGAGCAACCGGTACGAAAGCCAGCTCTGCGCCATTGAAAAGGAAGCCTCCCTGCTCATCATCTGCAATGGGGCCAAGGTGGGCCGCACCATCCAGCGCATTGCCGATGAGACCGGCGTTGCCATTATGACCACCCCCGAGGATACCTATGCGGCGGGCAAGCTCATCAGCCAGTGCGCACCCATCTCCTATTATATGACCCGGGACAACATCCTCAAATTCACCCTCGTCACCCCCGTGGCCGATGTGCTGCGGGTGATGGCAAAGGTGCGCCACCGCTATTTCCCCATCCTCGATGAGGACGGCAAATACTGCGGCATGGTCAGCCGCCGCAACGTCATTGCCCTGCGCAAGCGGCGCATCATTCTGGTGGATCACAACGAGGCCACCCAGGCCGTGGAGGGCTTTGATCAGGCCGAGATCCTGGAGATCATCGACCACCACCGCATCGGCAGTCTGGAGACCAGCGGCCCGGTCTACTTCCGCAACCAGCCCGTGGGCTGCACCGCCACCATCATCACCCAGATGTACGATGAAAACGGTGTGGACATCCCGCCCCAGATCGCGGGCCTGCTGCTGGCGGCCATCCTCTCGGATACGCTGGCCTTCCGCAGCCCCACCTGCACCCCCGTGGATGAAAACGCCGCCAAGCGTCTGGCCAAGATCGCAGGCGTGGACATTGAAGAGTTTTCCACCGAAATGTTCGAGGCCGGTGAAAAACTGGACGGCAAGACCCCCGAAGAGGTCTTTTTGCAGGACTTCAAGGTGTTCATGTGCGGCGATATCCGCTTTGGCGTGGCACAGGGCAGCTACATGACCCGCAAAAACCTGCAGGCCGCCCAGGCGCTGCTCCAGCCCTATCTGGAGGAGGCCCGCAACAAGCAGAACGTGGAGGACCTCTACATGCTGCTGACCGATGTGCCCAAGGAGGAGAGCGTGGTCATCTGCACCGGCCGCTACGCCGCCGAGGTGTTGAGCAACGGCTTTGAGAGCCGGCCCGCCGCCGACGGCAGCTGGACGCTGCCCGGCGTGGTCAGCCGCAAAAAGCAGTTCATCCCCGCCATGATGAGCGCCTATCAGGAGCTGTAACCCCCGATATAAAACACGAAGCCCCCGGAACCCTGCATGTTCCGGGGGCTGTTGTGTTTTGTAAGGGAGCGTCAGGCTGCGACTTTTAAGGGAGAGTTATCAGTCCAGATGGTGCCATCCAAAAGCTTTGTTACGGCCAGTGTGCCGTTCACGCTGACCCGCGCGGGGTCCAGCGCATAGAAATCGCTCTCCCGCAGGTTTTCGGGGTCTGCCGTGGGGGAGATGCCCACCACGCACACCCAGTGTCCGTAGGTGCTGCTGGTGGCGATGTGGGGGTAATTGACCTCTTTCCAGCCGGAGCCGGAGAGATGGTATTCATAGCTTGTCACGCGGTTGGTGTGCTTGGACACGCCGCTGACAGCGGTGTTTTTCAGATGTACGATGACGGGCCGCCCGGCCTGCAGCTCTTCATACAGGCGGGAAAGGCAGTCGGAAAGGGAGCCACTGTAAGCGTAGTACCCGGCGGCAGACCAGACCGCGCCGTTCGACCACATCCCGCTGCCCGAGCAGGGCTTGCCATCCAGAATGGTGCGGGCGTAGCGCAGGGCGTACCAGCTGCACCGGCCCGAGGTCTGGTTGCCGATGGAGACGATCTGCTGGCTGTCGAAGGACAGCAGCGTGATGCCGTTCACATCCTGCAATTGTGCCGCCGCAGCCTTTGGCGCGGCCAGAAAGCTCAGGCACAGCAGAACTGCTGCCATGAAAACGCGCACCGGAGCGCGCAGGGAACCATGCTGCATGGGGCAAACTCCTTTTCCTTGTTCAGGAACGGCACCCGGCGGTTCCCATTGCCTTAAGTTTAGCACCAAATCGTGGTAGAATTGTGTAAACGCCGGAAATATTTTCCGGTTTTTGCCCCGGGCACGGCAAAGGATCTTTGCGAAGATTCGTTCTGGAAAAAACAACAAAAGCAGGAGAAAATGTTTGGTGAAGCTGGCAATTGACAAAAGCGACAGTCGTTGGATAAAATAAAGCTGGAAGGGGCCCTGTTTCAAAATGGAAAGGCACCCCGCATATTATGATAAAAACACAACAAAACGACTGGAGGTCCCGACATGAAAATGCTGAAAAAACTGGCCGCTTTGATTCTGGCGGCGACCATGGTACTTGTTCTGTTCACCGCCTGCGGCGGTGATACCACCTCGACCCCTGAAGCTCAGGCAGAAGCTCAGATGATGAGCACGATCAATGCAAAGCGTGGTTCGGCAGTACAGCTGTGCAATGACACCGAGCTCAAACAGGAAGCTGAAAAGTTCTTGGATTCGGCGGTAGATATCAACACTGGTTTTTTGAAATTTACCAATAGTGTAAAAGTTGACCGTGACGATCAGGGTATTTATACGGCTAAGGTCGTGGTCAAGAATGAGTATACCGGTAAACTGTTGGAAGAGTTCTTCAATATGGTAAACAACAAGGATAAGGATGTGAACATCAACGCAGTTGGCAAGTGGACCAAGGTTGGTGTGGCCGCAAAGACAGTTAAGGGCAACATGTACATTTCTATCGTTGTTCAGGTTAACCCCAAGGCATAAGGATACAGTAATACACTCCCCGGAGCGTGGCTGAAAGGCCGCCCTCCGGGGCTTTTTTATTTACACAAAAAAGAAATGAAAATTTTGGCTAGTCTGCGAATTGACATAGGGGGGGGGGGTAAGAGCTAAAATGAACCTAGACGCACTGTATGATTTGGGGTTATACAGGGGTCTGAATTTTATTATGGAGGAAATTGTTTTATGAAAAAAATGAAACGTCTTGTTGCAATCCTGCTGGCCAGCGTGCTGGCTCTGGTGATGCTGACTGCTTGCGGCGAGGAGGCACCGCAGTCTTTGGGCCAGCGTGCAGAAAAAGTTCTGATGGATAGCTTGAATAAAGCTTATAACACAAGCTATGAAAATGATGCGGATTTGAAAAACAAGGTGACTGCTGTTCTGAATAAAATTGATGAGAATGGTGAGATTGCGGCCACTGACATTCCGCTTGCATATTTGGAGGGTAGCTATAATTTCCCGGGTTATCTGGAGGAGAAAGATAATACCTATATTGCAACTTATCTGATGGTTGCTTCGGCTTCGGGAAGCGGCAAAAAACTTAAGGCTCTGGAAGTTACTGAGGAATCTCTGAAGAATGCAACTTCTGGCCCTTCCACTTCCTCTGGTAAAAAGCCGGATGCAATTGGTGTGGCTTCGATTGAGAAGAATGGCAAGACCTATATTGGTGTTGCACTCAAAATGGTTATCAATAAGTAAATAGAAATTTTCTTGAGCATACCCCGGAGCGCGGAACCCCTGCCGCCCTCCGGGGCTTTTTGTATTTGTGGCAAAATCCTTCTGAATGTGGTACAATAAAAGATAGATTTTGTCGAAAGAAAGGAACCTTTGGATGCAGCTGTTTGAACTGGTCAGCCCGCGACTGTTCCGCCCGCTGGCGGGGCCCAATCGGGCATTTTATGCGGAGCTGCTGCTCCTGCTGTGGGAGGAGTGCCGCCATACGGCGGATTACTCCATCTCCCGGGCAGAAGCGGTGAGCCGGGCCGAGGATTACTTTGCGGCGCTGGCAAAGCCGCTGGCGCTGGATGCCGATGACGCGGGCGACGAAGCCGAACAGCCCACCCGGGACCCCCATACCCTTGCGCTGGGCTTTCTGCTCCGCCTGCGCCGCACCGGCTGGCTGGAAGAGCAGCCCGGCAGCTATGAGGAAGAGCCTGCCCTTGCCTTTGTGCCCGAGGTGGCCCCTCTGCTGGAAGCGCTGGAAGAGATCCTGAACCCGCGTGTTGTCACCTACACCGGCAAGCTGTACAAGGCATGGCAGCTGCTGCAGAACATCGGGGAGGAAAAGAGCCCCTATGAGAATGTTCTGCGGGAGGTGGCCTCCGATCTGGAAGCACTGAACAAGTCCCTGCGGGCGCTGAACGCATCCATCGGGCATTATATCGACCGGCTCACCCGCAACCGCACCCCGCAGGAGGTGCTGGAGCTCTTCGACCAGTACGAGGAAAAGGTGGTGGCCGCCGCTTACCACCGCTTCAAGACCAGCGATAACCTGTTCAATTACCGCGCTTATCTGGAGGAGGAGCTGGACGACTGCGAGGCAAACCATCTGCCCCGGCTGGCACTGGATTACGCCCGGGTGGAGCACTGCGCCCCCGGCGAGGCCGCCCCTGCCGTGCGTGCCCTCATCCAGAAGCTGCGGGATTCATTGGAAGAGATGAGCACCCTGATGCGCCAGATCGACCAGAGCCATATCCGCTACCGCAAGCGGGCCGTGCAGCGGGCCCAGTTCCTGCTGCTGAGCGACCGCTCCTCACAGGGCAGTGTCACCGCCCTGCTCCGCCGCTATGCCGAGGAGATCAAAACGCCCGACCAGCTGTTCGCGCCGGATGACGGCCCGGTGGCAAAGCATCTGCACCTCTACCCGGCGGCGGTGTTCGGGGCAAAGCCCCTCTACCCGCCCGCCGCGCCCCGCAGCGAAACACCGCTGGCCCCGGTGCGGCAGGCCGGGCTGGATGCGGAGCAGCTGCGCAAAGAACAGCAGCTGCTGCTGGATTATGCCCGGATGGCCGTGACCGAGGAAAACGTGGGCCTGCTGGCAAAACAGGCCCTTGCCGCCCGCAGTGCGGTGGCCGCCTCCACGCTGGCGGAGGAATACCCCCGCGATTTTGC
>ENA-USZI01000809-USZI01000809.1-human-gut-metagenome-genome-assembly--contig:-NODE-809-length-22334-cov-68.084872_pt1 | contig 22334 bp, 22 predicted proteins | sample MGYA00250042_ERZ773532 | MGnify/ENA primary metagenome ERZ773532 (study PRJEB29103, sample SAMN06112036) | human gut metagenome | biome: human gut; feature: ankylosing spondylitis patient; material... | reverse complement strand
ATCCACATCATGCTGTACAGACCAGAAATAATGCCATGCATTGCTTTCACAAATATGTGGCGTATATTCCTCGGCATCGACCAGAAAGAGCGTCGTTTAGAAGAAGTTAATCAAGCGCTCGAGGACCCGAGCATCTGGTCTGATCAAGAGCGAGCTCAGCAGCTGAGCAAAGAAAAGAAACGTCTCGAAGACGTTGTCCTTACCATCAAACACCTAACTACCGGCCTTTCCGATGCTTTGGAATTATTTGAAATGGCCAAAGAAGAGGACGATGACGCCTCTCTGGAAGCGGTAGAAGCCGATATCAACAACCTCAAGAAAGAGGTCGAACATCTCGAATTCCAGCGCATGTTCAATCAGGAACATGACGAAGCCAACTGCTTCCTGGAAATTCAGGCCGGCGCCGGCGGAACCGAAGCGCAGGACTGGGCGAGCATGCTTGAGCGCATGTATATCAAGTTTGCGGAACGCCAAAGCTTTAAGCCCGAGATTGTTGAAGAAACCGAAGGAGATGTGGCCGGCATTAAAGGCTGCACGATCAAAATCACAGGCGACTATGCCTACGGCTGGCTCAGAACCGAAACCGGTATTCACCGCTTAGTTCGCAAGAGCCCGTTCGACTCCAACGCACGCCGTCATACTTCTTTTGCTTCTGTGTTCGTCGTTCCCGAAGTCGACGATTCTTTCGAAATCGAAGTCAATCCGGCCGATCTGCGCATTGACACGTTCCGCGCCTCCGGCGCCGGCGGTCAGCACATTCAGAAGACCGACTCCGCCGTCCGTATCACGCATATTCCGACCGGCATAGTCGCTGTCAGCCAGACCAGCCGAAGCCAGCATCAGAACAAGGAAGAGGCCATGACGATTTTGAAGAGCCGTCTTTATGAAGCCGAGCTCCGCAAACGCCAGGCTACCCAGCAGGCATTGGAAGACAACAAGAGCGACATTTCCTGGGGTCACCAGATCCGTTCTTACGTGTTGGATCAGTCCCGCGTCAAAGACCTGCGTACCAATGTCGAAACCGGCAACACGACTGCCGTTTTAGACGGTGCTTTGGAATCCTTTATCGAGGCCAGCCTCAAGCAAGGAGTTTGAGCGTGAAGACTCTCACCATTATTACCGGCGCCTCTAAAGGGCTCGGCTTTGAATTAACCCGTCAGTCGCTTAAGGCCGGCGACACCGTCGTGACGATGGAACGCCGTCCTTCCAAGGCTTTGGTGGAAGAAGCCGATAAGATCGGCTGCAATTTCATCCAGTTTACGGCTGACCTGCTTGACCGTAAAGGCGCCGTCGAGCTTTTGATGTGGCTGCTTTCCGATAAGGAATACGCCGAACATGACCGTCTGATTCTGATCAACAACGCCGGCGTGCTGGGTCCTGTCGGTCCGATCGAAAACGCTTCCCCGCAGGTTGCCGTTGACTGCATTCGCGTTAACTTTGAAATCCCGGTGCTTCTGACTCAGGCTTTCCTGAATGAAACGCGCAGCTGGAAAGGCGAGCGCCGCGTCATGAATATCTCTTCCGGCGCCGGCCGCAAGTCCGTTCCGGGCTGGGCCATGTACTGTTCAACCAAAGCAGCGCTTGACCGCTTTACCGCCGTCACAGCTGAAGATCAGCTTGGCAAACCCAATCCCGCACGCCTTAGCGCCGTCGCTCCGGGCGTTGTGAACACTGGCATGCAGGGCAGCATCCGTGCTTCGTCTAAGGAAGATTTTCCGAACGTTGACCGGTTTATCGACTTAGAGAAAGACGGAAAACTTCAGAGCCCCGAAGACACTGCCAAACGACTTTTAAATTACCTCAACAGCGACGAGTTCGGCAAAGAGCCCATCTCGGATATTCGCAATATTTCTGTTGGAGACTAAAGTGGAAAACCAGAAAGAAACCGTCAAAAAAGAAGACGTTCTTGAGACTGAGAACCATATCATTGCCGAACGTTTAGCCAAACTCGACAAACTCAGAGCCGAAGGCGTTGCTTATCCGAATGATTTCGTTCAGAAAGACCGCATTGAAGAAGTGCGCGCTGCCAACGGCAGCAAAACTCCGGAAGAGCTTGAAGCTGCTCCGGTCGAAGTCACCGTCGCCGGCCGCGTCATGCTCAAGCGCGTCATGGGCAAAGCCAGCTTCCTGACCGTTAAAGACGGTACCGATCACATCCAGTTCTTCATCACCAAGGCTGAAGTCGGCGATGAAACTTACGACTTCTTCAAGAAGATGGTTGATATCGGAGATATCGTCGGCGCTACAGGCACACTGTTCTTCACCAAGACCGGCGAGCTTTCCGTCCGCGTTAAGAACTTCCGTCTGCTGACCAAGAACATTCGTCCGCTCCCCGACAAATTCCACGGTCTCTCCGATCCGGAAACCCGTTATCGTCAGCGCTATGTTGACCTGATCATGAACGAAAGCACACGTCGCACCTTCATGATCCGTTCCAAGGCCATCGCCGAAACCCGTAAATTCATGATGGAACATCACTTCATGGAAGTGGAAACTCCGATGCTCCATCCGATCCCCGGCGGTGCGAACGCTAAGCCGTTCATCACACACCACAATGCGCTCGACATGGATATGTATCTGCGTATTGCTCCGGAACTTTATCTGAAGCGCTTAGTGGTCGGCGGCTTTGAACGCGTTTTTGAACTCAACCGCTCCTTCCGCAACGAAGGCGTTGACGTTCGCCACAACCCTGAATTCACAATGATGGAGTTCTATGCAGCCTACAAGGAATACCACTGGCTCATGGACTACACCGAAAAACTTCTGCGCACCGTCGCTGAAAAGACTATCGGTACCGCTGTCATTCAGTATCAGGGTCATACCATCGACCTCACAAAACCGTTTGATCGCCTGACTGCTAAGGAAGCCGTTCTGAAGTACGCTCCTCAGTACACCCCTGAGCAGCTCGAAGACAAGGACTTCATGCAGGAAGAACTCAAGCGCCTGGGTGAACCTGCTAAGGCTGACGCCGGCGTCGGCGCTTTGCAGATGGCCATATTTGAAGCCGTTGCTGAATCCAAACTCATTCAGCCGACTTACATCATTGACTACCCGGTTGAAATTTCTCCGCTGGCTCGCGCCTCCGACAAGGTTCCCGGCATCACCGAGCGTTTCGAACTCTTCATGGCCGGTCGCGAAACCGCCAACGGCTTCTCCGAGCTGAACGACCCGCAGGATCAGGCTGCTCGCTTCATGGCTCAGGCAAAACTGAAAGCCAGCGGCGATGATGAAGCCATGTATTACGACGCCGACTACGTCCGCGCACTGGAATACGGTCTGCCTCCGACAGGCGGCTGCGGCGTGGGCTTAGACCGCTTTGTCATGCTGCTTACCGACTCTCCGAGCATCCGTGACGTTCTGCTCTTCCCGCATATGCGTCCTGAGGCCTAAGAATCATGAGCGAAAGGAAGCTGAAAATCGCCGCTCTGTTAAAAGAGCTTTACGACATGGCCGAAGTTCCCGTGCCCTCCTCTCGTATTCCGTTTTACTTTAACGACGTACGAGCCGGGCACATTGAACGAACTGATGCCGAGTTTTTAGCGAGTACCTTTCGCTTCTGTGACGTCCGTCCGGATGCTTTCGTATTTACCGCGGAAGACTCCGGACAGGCTTCGCGCCGTCTGGCAGCGATTTCGCACCTTTATAAAGGCACGGACAAAGTCTTTGCCTGGCGAGATGAACTGCTTTCCGTTACTGCTTCGGATGACATTGCCTGCGAGTCGCCTTTGACTGTTATTGAGCGTGCAATGTGCCGTCCCTTCGCCTTTAACACCTTTGCCGTTCACTTGAATCCGTTCACGCGTGACGGCAGGATGTGGGTGGCTCAGCGTTCTTTCAAGAAAGCGATCGGCCCTGGTTATTGGGATAACTGTGCTGCGGGTCTAGTCGGAGCAGGCGAGCCTTTCGGGCTTGCTATGGAACGCGAAGCATTTGAAGAAGCCGGTGTGACACCGGGTTCCCTTGAAATCTCTTTTAGCGCGCGCAATATCATTTCGCGTCCCGTTCATGAAGGCTGGATGCGAGAAATCGCTTACATCTGCAATGCTTATGTTGAAGACTCTTTCCATCCTCACAACATGGACGGCGAGGTCGAGCGCTTTGAACTCTTAGAACCCGAAGCGATTATTGAGCGCATAGAAAAAGGACGATTCACATTCGAATCGTCCCTTGCTGTTTTAGCCGGCTTAGCCTGGCAGGAAGGCCTGCTTGATCTTTTGGATCAGCCGGCCGTCTAAACGCTAATCTCTTTCGTCCATCCAAGCGACCAGAATGGCTTCCAGTATTTTTTCGTTGCTTGCTTCTGGATCATCATCAAAATCCGGGAGCGCGACGATCATTGCATGCATCTTCTCAAAGCTGATCGTCAGCGGATCTAAGTCCGGATTTTCGTCATACAGCTCTTCCGCAATCGCACGCGGATCCTTCCAAGTCAGCTTCATTACTCGTTCTCTCTGGCGTGATTACGGGAGTATTTCGGAATTTCAACGGTAATGTCTTCTTTGCCGACTTTTGTCTGGCAAGTCAGGCGTGAGTTCGATTTCAGACCCCAAGCCTGGTCAAGCAGATCTTCTTCATCGTCTTCTGCCGGTTCCAAAGAATCAAAGCCCTTGTCGATGTAGCAGTGGCAAGTCGTGCAGGCGCAGGAGAACTCGCAGGCGTGGTCAATATTGACGCCGTTTGCGACCAAAGCTTTAGCTAAGTTTGCACCTTCGGGGACTTCAAACTCAGCCCCGTTCGGACAGATTCCAGGATGCGGTAAAACGGTTACTTTCGGCATTTTTAAACCTCGTCAACAGATTTGCCTTGGAGTGCTTCCAAGATCGTACGGTTCATTCGACGTGCAGCAAAGTCTTTCGTTCCCTCGGACAGCGCTGAAATCGAATTTTTAATTTCATCTTTGTCATCTTGCGCGCGAACCGTCTCGAGATGTTGAATCATGGCGTCGATCTGAGCGCGCTCAGCCTCATTGAGAAGGTCGGCGTCGGACGACAATGCGGAATAAATGCTTTCCAAAAGGCGAGCGGCTTCCACTTTCTGCTCGCGTAATTCGCGAAGCTTCATATCTTCTTCGGCGTGACCAAAGGAATCTTCCAGCATGCGGCTGATTTCATCTTCCGACAGACCGTAAGAAGGTTTGACCGTGACAGATGCTTCCACGCCCGTGGTTTGTTCGCGGGCCGTGACCGACAACAGTCCGTCAGCATCCACCTGGAACGTCACACGAATACGAGCGGCTCCTGCAACTTTCGGCGGAATACCGCGCAAAGAGAATTTGGCCAAAGAACGGCACTCTTCTACCAAGTCACGTTCACCCTGAAGGACATGGATCGACATCGCGGTCTGACCGTCCTTGAAGGTTGTGAAGTCCTGAGCCATGGCTACAGGAATCGGCGTGTTGCGGGGAATGACTTTTTCAACGAGACCGCCCATGGTTTCAAGACCCAAGGAAAGCGGCGTGACGTCAAGAAGCAGCCAGTCTTCGTCGCTGCGGTTGCCGGCAAGCAGGTTTGCCTGAAGCGCAGCGCCGATTGCCACCACTTCATCCGGGTCAATATCGGTAAGCGGTTCGCGGTCAAAATAATCGGCCACTGCCTTGCGGATGCAGGGCATGCGCGTTGAGCCGCCGACAAGCACGACACCTTTTACTTCATCGCGTTTGAGACCTGCGTCCTTTAATGTCTGTTTCGTGGCTTCGATGGTTCTTGCTACTAAGTGGTGCGTGATCGAATCAAAGACTTCGCGCGTAATCGTGACATTGATGATTCTGTCGCCGGAAATCTTGGCGTGAATCGTTGCTTTCTTTTCCGTCGTCAGCGTTTCTTTGGCTGCCTTGGCTTTTGCCATCAGCATGCGGCTGTCGGAATGCGTCAGCAGCGGACGACCTGCCTGGTCAATGACCCAGCAGTAGAGACGCTGGTCAAAATCATCGCCGCCTAACTGGCTGTTGCCGCCGGTGGCGAGCACCTCAAAAACGCCTTTGCGCAGACGGAGGACGGAGACGTCAAACGTGCCGCCGCCCAAGTCATAAACGATGTAAAGACCTTCGGCGCCGGTATCGAGGCCGTAAGCCAAAGCTGCCGCCGTCGGTTCGCTCAAAAGACGAAGAACATTCAGACCGGCAAGCTTTGCGGCGTCTTTAGTCGCCTGACGCTGAGCGTCATCAAAGTAAGCCGGTACCGTCACAACAGCGCCGACAAGTTCGCCGCCTAAGGCGTCTTCGGCGCGTTTTTTAAGGACTTTTAAGATTTCTGCTGATACTTCAACCGGACTCTTCGCGCCTTGTGCCGTGTTGAGCTTCACCATGCCCTCGCCTTTGATGAAGTCATAGGGCATGTAGCGGTTATTCTGCAGCTCAGAAGCGCTTCGGCCCATCAAACGCTTGACACTTGAGATCGTGTTGAGCGGATCTGCTTCTGCACGTGAACGGGCTTCTTCACCAACAACCACGCATCCATTCTTTTCGTAGTGGACAACAGAAGGAAGCAGTTTCTGATTCTTTTCGTCAACGAGAACTTCGGGAGAACCGTTTCTAACGGTGGCCGCCAATGAATTCGTGGTGCCCAAATCAATACCGACAGCAAACCGCTCTTCGTGCGGTGCTGTCGACATTCCCGGTTCGGCAATTTGCAGAAGTGACATTATTCAAAATCCAGTAGCTGGCGATTTAAAAACATAACCTTTTTTAAATCTTCTGCCGCCAGCGAGACCTCAGATTTCACATCGAACGCGTCTACCACCTCGTTGAGCAGCTCGTCCTTTTCTTTTTCAATCGCTTTCTTCAGCACTTCCAGCTCAGCCGTATTCCCGGAATCCTTTGCATCTGAGATCGCCTCTCGGCGTTCCAGCTGCTCAAGAAGAAACTCTTCAGAAATCGAACCGCTGCTGTCTTCGTCAATGAGGTGTCCTCGCAGCGCGCAAAGGGCTTTACCTCGCTGGATCGGATCGCTGAGCTTCTGAAAAGCGTCATTAATCAGCGTTGCCCACTGCACAGGCTATGGTTGTGTGAACTGCCGTAAGATGGAACTGGCTGTATGGACAGATCCTACAGTAAGCAAACTGTTGAACGAGGACTACGTGCTGATTACGCTGTATGTGGATGAAAAGACCAAATTGCCAGAACCGGTGAAGGTGATGGAAAACGGTACGGAACGTACATTGCGTACGGTAGGCGATAAGTGGAGCTACTTGCAGCGCTCCAAGTTCGGAGCTAACGCACAACCTTTCTATGTGTTGCTCGACAATGAGGGAATGCCGTTGAACAAGTCTTATTCGTACGATGAGGATATTCAGAAATATGTGGAATTCCTGCAAACAGGATTGAAGAACTATAAAAAATAATCAGTATGATTGCACAAGCAGAAAGAGAGCGTATCATCGCACTCATTCAGCGGGAGGTGGTCCCAGCCATCGGTTGTACGGAACCGGTGGCTGTGGCTCTTTGCGTGGCCAAGGCTACGGAAGTATTGGGGAAGTGTCCGGAAACGATTACCGCACGTCTGAGTGCTAACATTTTGAAAAATGCCATGGGAGTAGGTATTCCCGGTACGGGCATGATTGGTTTGCCAATTGCTATTGCACTGGGGGCCTTGAAGGGTAAGTCGGAATATGGACTGGAAGTTCTGAAAGACATCACTCCCGAGAGTGTGGAAGAAGGAAAACAGATGATAGCCGGTCAAGGCATTAAGATAGAACTGAAGGACGGTATCGAAGAGAAACTGTATATTGAAGTGGTTTGTTCGGCCGATGGAGATGAGGCTACTGCTATCATCAGCGGAGGGCATACAAACTTTGTGTATGCAGAGCGGAACGCTCAGGTTTTGTTCGATCATAGAACCAAGACGGGAGCTGAAGCGGATACAGAAGAAGTGGACTTGAATCTAAGCAAGGTGTACGACTTTGCTACTACAACTCCGCTGGATGAAATTCGCTTTATTCTGGAGGCCAAACGCCTGAACTTACAGGCGGCTGAACGTTCGTTTAAAGGAAATTACGGACATGAGCTGGGAAAAACCTTGCAGGGTAGCCGCAGCGAACAGAGTATCATGGGAATCAATACATTCACGCATATCCTTTCGTACACATCTGCTGCATGCGATGCCCGTATGGCAGGAGCCATGATTCCGGTAATGAGTAATTCCGGTAGCGGAAATCAGGGAATTGCTGCCACGCTTCCGGTCGTAGTTTTTGCGGAAGAGAATCACAAAACGGAAGAAGAACTGATTCGTGCCTTGGTACTCAGTCATCTGACAGCTATTTACATCAAGCAGAATCTGGGACGTCTGTCGGCTTTGTGTGGTTGTGTCGTGGCGGCTACAGGAAGCAGCTGCGGAATTACTTACCTGATGGGAGGGGAGTATAAGCAGGTAGCTTATGCCGTGCAGAACATGATTGCTAATCTGACAGGTATGATTTGCGACGGGGCCAAGCCAAGCTGTGCTTTGAAATTGACCAGTGGGGTATCTACCGCTGTGTTCTCTGCCATCCTGGCCATGGAAGGAAAGTGTGTGACTTCAGTAGAAGGTATTATTGAAGACAATGTGGATTTCAGTATCCGTAATCTGACGAAAATCGGTTCTGAAGGCATGAACGAGACCGACAAGCTGGTGCTCGACATCATGACGCATAAACATTGTGATTGAGTTGTTCCGGTAATGAAACAGACTACAGACGCGGATTATATACAACAACTCATTACTGAAGGTGAACATGTGCATCAGGATTTCAAGTTTGCCATTTCCGATGCCCGGAAAATAGCGAAGAGCTTGTCGGCTTTTGCCAATACCGGAGGGGGAAGATTGCTTATAGGAGTAAAAGATAACGGGAAAATAGCAGGAATACGTTCGGAAGAGGAGCTTTACATGATAGAAGCTGCAGCTACAATGTATTGTAAGCCTTCCCTACAACTTGATAACCGATTATATAAGGTGGAAGGAAAAGATGTGCTGGAGGTTTATGTTCCCGAAAGCAAGGAGAAGCCTGTCTATGCCCTTGATGAAGACAATCGGCCCAAGGCTTACTTGCGCATTAAAGATGAAACAATCTTGGCCACTCCGGTCCACTTGAACGTGTGGTTTCATAATAAAAAAGAAGTGGTAGTGACTTATACAGAGAAAGAGCAGTCTATATTAAACCTGGTGGGGCAGCACGGCGAATTGACGTTGAATAAGTGTGTCAGGCTTTCAGGGCTTCCGCGGAAGCTGGTGATTGGCTTGCTGGCAGATTTTATTCGTTTTGACTTGGTGGAACCGGTATTCAGAGAGCATACATTTTATTTTAAACTCAAATCTGATTAATAAATTTCATGGAGCTATTCACGAATATCATAAATGAAGCCAACTATGTCTTGTGGACTTATGTCCTGATAATCATGTTGCTGGGATGCGCTATCTGGTTCAGTGTTAAGACTCGTTTCGTACAGTTCCGTATGTTGGGTGAGATGATCCGGTTACTAGGTGATTCGACTGCTAAGATAAACGGACACGAGAAACATATCTCTTCTTTTCAGGCTTTTACCATTTCGCTGGCAAGCCGTGTTGGAACCGGCAATCTGGCTGGTGTGGCAACGGCCCTTACGGTAGGTGGACCAGGAGCGATTTTCTGGATGTGGATTATTGCGCTGCTGGGTTCCAGCAGTGCCTTTGTGGAATCTACGTTAGCCCAGCTTTTTAAAGTCAAAGTAAAACATTCCTATGTCGGAGGCCCTGCCTATTACATGGAGCGTGGATTGAAGAAACGTTGGATGGGAGTACTTTTTGCGGTACTGATTACGGTCACGTTTGGTCTTGCATTCAATTCGGTGCAAAGTAATACCATGAGTGCTGCCTTGCAAAGTGCTTTTTCTATAGAGCCTTTGAACTCAGGAATTGTCATTTCGGTATTAACCCTTGTCATTATTTTTGGAGGTGTACATCGTATTGCTGCCATCAGTAGTGTCATTGTTCCTGTCATGGCTGTCGGTTATATTGCATTGGCTTTGTTTGTTGTATTGGCTAATATTGACCGTATTCCAGCAGTTGTTGAACAAATTGTCGGCAATGCTTTTGGCTGGCATCAGGCCGTTGGTGGCGGAATAGGAACGGCTCTGATGCAAGGGATTAAACGGGGACTTTTCAGCAATGAGGCTGGTATGGGATCTGCCCCCAATGCTGCGGCAACGGCTCATGTAACCCATCCCGCTAAACAAGGATTTATTCAGGCACTGGGAGTGTTTACAGATACTCTGCTTATTTGTTCCTGTACAGCTTTTATCATTTTGTTTGGTGAGGATTATGTTGGCAGTGGCCTGGATGGTATTCAGTTGACCCAAGCGGCGCTGACCAGTGAGGTTGGTAATATTGGAGGCATCTACGTTGCCATTGCTACTCTTTTTTTCGCATACAGCAGTATTTTAGGAAACTATTATTACGGAGAAGCTAATATCCGCTTTTTCACCTCTCGACAGTGGCCGGTAGTTTTATACCGTATGTTGGTTGGAGGGATGGTTTTGTTTGGCTCATTGGCAAGTCTGAATCTAGTATGGAACTTGGCTGATGTTACTATGGCTTTAATGTCCATTTGTAACCTGATTGCAATATTCTTGCTTGGCAAATATGCTTTTCGCTTGCTCGATGATTACTTGGCACAAAAGCGGAAAGGCATCAAAAGTCCAGTCTTTCACAAAGAGCAGATGAAAGATATTGAGCAGGATTTAGAATGTTGGTAACTATTTTCGTATCTTTGCTGACGTAAAAAACAATAAAAAGTACAAGTATGAGTATATTTTCAAAACTATTAGGCAAGAAAACAGCAGAAGGTGCTGATGAAACGGTACGTGTAGGTGGAATGGAAGATTTCATGACACTGATTCGTGTGTATTATCAGGCAGTAATGGCAGCTCAGCTGGGTATCAGTAACATTAACTTTCTGCCGGATTTGGCTGTATTTAAACGTACATTGAAGGTTCCTACGCAGAATAACAAACTTGGTATCGCAGAGCGTACACGCTGCCGCAAGATGCTGATGGATATTTATGGTCTGCCTGAAACCTTTTTCAAGGAAATCGACGGCTCTATCAAGCGCAATTGCCGCAATGTGAACGATATAAAGAATTATCTTTTCATGTTCCAGGGATTCAGCCAGGATTTGATGATGGTAATCGGCAACTTGATGCAATGGAAGTTCCGTATGCCGGGAGTATTTAAGAAGATGCTTCGTAACATGACGGAAAAAGCCGTACACGACATCCTGACAAAAGTAGACTGGAAGGATGATGGTGTACGTAAGACTTGCGGAAACATTCGTCAGTATCAGCATGCGTTGGGCTATTCTGAAAGCTGGATGACGGAGTATGTCTATAACATCGTATTGTTGGCTAAGAAGGAACCTAAACCAAAAGCATGACGTTGGACGAGCATTTGCTTTCAGGAGTGGAGCATCATCCGCTGGAGCCCTTTCTTCCGGAGAATGCAGTCTTGCTGATGCTGGGTAGTTTTCCTCCGCAGAAGAAACGCTGGAGTATGGATTTCTTCTATCCCAACCTGCAGAATGATATGTGGCGTATTTTCGGCTTCATTTTCTTTGATGACAAGGATTATTTTCTCAGTCCTGAAAAGATATTTGATAAAGAGCGTATCATTGCTTTTTTGCGTGAAAAGGGGATTGCTCTGTACGATACGGCTTCGTGCGTACGCAGGTTGCAGGATAATGCATCCGATAAGTTCTTAGAGGTGGTTTCGCCCACGGATATTGGGTTGCTTCTTCAGCAGCTTCCTTCTTGTCGGGCGGTGGTGACTACCGGTCAGAAGGCGACGGATGTGTTTTGCGAACAGATGGAAGCAAAAGAGCCTCCAGTAGGAGGGGGAAGTACGTTTCATTTCAGAGACCGGGAGCTGACCCTCTATCGGATGCCGTCTTCCAGTCGGGCTTACCCTTTAAAGCTTGAAAAAAAAGCGGCGTATTATCGTCAGATGTTCAATGACTTATCTTTACTGTAGAGGGATTCTGGAAAAATATTTTTCGAAATCCCTTGCAGTTTCCGAAATTTGTACTACTTTTGCAACCGCAAACACGGGAATAGCTCAGTTGGTAGAGCATCGGTCTCCAAAACCGAGTGTCGGGAGTTCGAGCCTCTCTTCCCGTGCCGAGATAAAAAGCTGTAACCGAATAAGTTGCAGCTTTTGTCCGTTTATAGGTCGGACAAATTTCGGACAACTAGTTTTCATGATGTCAAACCGTACTGCGTTTTCGAATTCGAAAAACGTAGAAAAAAATGTGTTCATCACTTAGAAAAAACGCATCGATTCAGAGTGTAATTTCGTACACAGAACCCAAGTTACATACTGGTAAAACATGGTATATTGACTTCACGGCATACGATCCGCTGGAACAGAAAATGAAGCGGAAAAAGTATATGCTGGATGGAATACCCAAGCTGACCGACCGTCGCCGTCGGGCAAATGAAATCATCACCAATCTTAATGTAAAGCTCCGTTCCGGATGGAATCCCTGGGCTAATGTAGAGAACTCCAGGCAATACACCCCGTATATAGATATTATCCAAAGGTATCATATATATCTGGGCAAACTGTATGCAGCTGGCACTATTAAGGAGAATACCCTGAAGGATTATGAGAAGCGTCTGCGGGTATTTGAGGAGTATACAGCCAAACATATTCCGGCCATCGTGTATGCGTATCAGATTGACCAGTCTTTCATCTCTGACTTCTTGGATTACGTGCTGCTTGACCGGGATTCGTCGGCCAGAACCCGGAATAACTACCGTACCTGGTTGTCTTCACTCTGTAACTGGATGATGGAAAAGCAATACCTGACTCATAATCCGGTTGAGAAGATTCGACAGCTGGCAGAAGAAGAGAAGAAACGTTCTGCTCTGACGGTTCCGGATATTCAGAAGCTCAAGAAGTATCTCCAGAAAGAGAACCCACATTTCCTGTTCTTGTGTCAGTTTGCTTATTACACCTTTATCCGTCCGGATGAAATCTCCAATATCCGATTAGCTGACATCAACCTGAAGGAACAGAAAGTATTTATCGGCTCCAGTATCAGTAAGAACCGGAAGGATGGCATGGTCGGACTGAATGATGCACTGATTAAGTCAATGCTTGACCTGGGCGTCTTTAATTCTCCCAATGATTATTATCTGTTCGGTAAGGGCTTCAAGCCCTCACGTGAGAAGGTGACCACCCGTGTGTACAGGAACTACTTCAATAAGGTCAGGGCAAAGCTGAAGTTTCCGGACAGCTACCAGTTCTACTCTCTGAAGGATACCGGTATCCGTGATTTGGCCAACGCTGAAGGAATCGTCATAGCCCGTGATCAGGCGCGTCATGCGGATATTTCTACTACCAACAAGTACCTGAAAGGGGCAGACATGACAGTGCATGAGGAGACTAAACATTTTGAGGGGAACTTTTAAAAAAAGCCCATACGGATATTTCCATACGGGCAACATTCTTTATTGTTCAGAGATAAATTTAATCTTATCATTTAGTATTCCATACAGATTCCTGATTGAATATGCTTTCTCACAAAATGTTCTACCAGACTTGAACCATACGCGAGCTGAAAAATTTTTACCGGTATCAACAATCTTTATACGGCGCACATTAGGAAATGTATTAAGAATATAGCTGCAAATCTTCTGCCTTATTTCAGAAGTAGTACTTGCTTTGCGATGGCGGACACCGGTTACTGGATTATAAACTCTTAAAACATTGCTGTTGAATGAGCGAATATCCGTTTCGTGGATTGACGTTCCGCAACAGTTTAGCATAGCTGTATTGGAAACCTGATATGTATGTAACATGATAATAAAAAAGTATCCGTGCCTGTCCCGCTGCTAATTCACATCTATCAGGAAATGCTAGCAGGCGCATTAACGCACTGCGACGGGGGTACACGGATACCAGTATTTTAATGGTACTACCAAATATGCGGACATAAAAAATGCCTGCAATAAATGCAAGCCAATCGTCCTGCACTTCCTGAAATAAAATGAATTAGCATTGCAAATATGATGATTTATTTTGGAATGGCAAAAGAAAAAACGGAAACTTTTTAAGGTTTCCGCTTCTTATAGAGTATTTGAGTTATGTTCTCAGTACTTCCTAAGGAGTACTCCAGTACTGCCGCGGAAGTACTATAGTACTTTCAGGAAAGTACTGCGGTACTGGCTAAGGAGTACTGGGAAAGGATAAGTTTATGATTATTTTTTCTTTGTATCAGGCTTTTCTTTGTTAATAAATATTGAGGCAACTGTAACTAATGTACCTGCTCCTAATATTCCAGCAAACCAAGGTCTATTTAAATATAAAGCATAAGCAGCAAGGGCTACAATTACTACAATAGATAAAAAAGCAAATGCCATACCCCACCAGTTCATTCTTCCTGTTCTTGATTCGGATCTTCGAACTAAATCAAACTTTACTTTATCCATCTTATGTCGATGGTCTTGCTCCTTAACGGAAGCTTCCATCAAGAACGTAACAATTTGAGGATCTATTTCCTTATAAGCTGCTAATTCTTGGGGAGACGGCAAACTGTTGTCATCTACGGTATAAGTCCTTTCTAACTGTTGGCCCACACCTCCTTGTCCTGCAACGACAGTTTCTTTTTGTTGAATTTGTTGTTTAGCCATTACTTAGTTTTAATTTTTCCCAAGCTTCTCTTACGTCTTTCTCAATATTCTTTCTATCTTGTCTTAATTTGGATTTATCGTCCATTTTGTCAGATTCGACAAAAAGCTCTTCTTTTAGTTGGGAAATAATTTCAGATTCCTGTTTGTATTCACCGCGGGAAGAATCACGCAAAACTTTTGCCCCATTCGCGATGAATCGAGTAATGTCTTTAATTATACACATGATACCTCCTTTTTTATTATTATTTTAGTGCTTCTTTGTTGCAAAAGTAATTATAATTTTTATAGTGTACAACAGCGCATCTAATATCTTAGATATAAATAACACTATTATCTATCTATATTAATATAAAAAACAGATGTTTAGACAGTCTTTATATGTTGTATAGAAAGCAATTATTCAATAAAATAAAATATCCCCTCAGCTATTTTATCAATGCCTTTTGATGATATTTTATAATGTATCTCTTTGCAATAATATTTTTTGTTGCAAATTAGAAAAATATTATTCAGTTCATAAATCCTGTCTGCAATGAATTTGAAATGATATTCCAAGGTTGTATCAATGGATCTTTTACTTTTGTACACCTGGTTGAACAACCCATTATCACCATCTAATATTAAAGAGTATGATGGTAGCTCCAGTATGGATTGTGAACCGGTCATGGTCGTAGGTTTATTTATGAAATAATTATCATGGCATGACATGGGCATTTTGTCCCAGTACGCTTCTTCGTGCTCTCCTGTTCCCTTGTTAAGTGCTACACAGACTCCGTAATATATGCCGACATATAATTTATCAGGGATGTCACCTTTTACATCTGCGTTGCCATTGATCAGGTCATTGATTGCCTGGCTTTCCGTTTCAGAACGGACTTTTTTTATAGCAGGCCCTATCAAGTAATGGCTGGTCGTTTTACTGTATATTTCGATTGCATCTACTTGTGCCGGTATAATATCAAAAGAAGTTTTATTTTGACTTGTCGTATCTCCTGCATCTCTCAACCTGTCTACGATTTTTAATCCTTTTACACTTTCATCGTTGATGGTATATTCTGAGACCACGTATTCCAGGTTGTAGTCTGTTGATGTCAGCAGATAGGGGCCTGAAAAATACTGGTCGTAGTTAGTTTTGAAGTCTCTGTACGAATCTTTCTGTTCTATCGTACAGACTTCTCGTATGCCATCTTTTAGTTTGAGGTAGTTGTAATAGTCTTCACTCGGAAGATTGTAAGCTACGTTGTCATACGCATACGAATAACTCGTATCGGTGTCATATACTTTCTCCAGTTCATCCTCTATCACCTCATTGATAAAGATGATACCTGCATTGTCAAAGTACCGGTCTATGTTCACTATATTGTACACTCCATTTATCGAATCAATGGATACAATGCATTTGAAGAATACTTCTATCTGTTCGAGAAATTCGTTGATTGTCCAGTCTGGAAGCAAGTCTCCCGGGTTGCTATTTTTATAAGGGTTAGCTACGAATATACGGCACCAGGTGTCGTTTTGCTCCAATTCGTTTTTCCCTTTTGTAAACCCCAATTTTTGTAATAAGTTATCAATGTAATATAGCAGATAATATTGTGGAGCGATATTGTTTGCTCGTGTAAACGTAATATCTGCACCAACTTCTACCATATTCAATATATTGGAGTTCCCATCCTTGTCTATATAGCTGATAATTGGTGTATACACGGCCTTGTGGGCAGGATAAGTCCCGAAGAGGGTATTAATAGCCTCACTGGGTAATATTGACATTCCATCAAAAGGGAGTTGTCTTATACAGCTATCACCACCTTCATAATTCAGCTGCGAGTTACCGGCTATAATCTGAATCTTTGCTGTATAGGATTCTATTGAAAGTATTACCTCAATGCCATTAATCGCACATAGTCCGTTCACAATCAGCATAGCCTTGCGGTTTTTTATGCGGGTGGTTACATCTAATCGGTTGATATTTTTGTATATCTCACGATTGGCAGGGTCTCGCAAGTCTATTTCAATATCATAGGTATACGAGCCAACTCTGGTAAAGTATGGATTTTCTGTGACAAGTTCGAGTTCAAATTCACTCGGTAACTTCACTTCTTTTGAATCGATAAACAGCTGTGTCATGACTTTATTGTTCGTGTAACGTTTTTCTTCATTTTTTCTACTAACTGTTGCGCTTCATTCACGCCCATTTTAGCAGTCGCTTTTGTATAGGTAAATATCGGCTCGTTTAATCTTTTGAGAAGTTTCTCCATGCATTTCATATTTTGCAGCATGATTGCCGTTGATTCCTGGCTGGATGATTCAGCAGTCTGATAGTAGTTGTTTGTTGTCATCCTATTGGTAGGTGATAATACGGCTGATACGTCTTTTGCAGTCAGGCTGCCGATGGTATTGTTTCGCTGTGCCTGGTCTATCAGGTCAAGAACCGGACGGATAGCTGGATTCTGGACGGCGTAACGGTTGGCCACGAACTCTCCGGCATGGACTATTCCTTTGGGTTCGTCATGTCTTCCGGAGCCGGTGTAGCCACCTTCTTCAAAGCCATTTATTGCAGCTTTGGCAGTTTCGAAGGCCGCAGTAATCAAAGCTGTTTTAGCTGCTGCTGTTGCAAGTCCTACTAAAAGTCCGTTTTTTGCTATAGATGACATAGTGGATTCTGCAATGTATACCATCATCGTTTTTTCTAGTGTGTCAAGAATTAAAACGACTGTTGCTTTCAGAAAATCACCTAAAGAAGTTTCTGAATCAGTTAACATTTCAGCGAATGTTTCACCAAACTGCTTTCCAATATCTTGAGCAAATGAAACTTGTTGTTTGACTTTGGCTTTATATTCATCGTAGTTTTGTTGGGTTTGTTTTAGACTCTGTTTTTCTTTTTGGTCTTTTATTTGGTTTTTAAGTTCTTCAGATATTTCTGTAGAGGAAAGCACTTGGTCATAATACGAATTTTGAATATCAAGCAATTGTTGCCGATATTCCTGTTCGGATGACAGGCCTGTATAATGTCGCTGTGTTGCATCCTGGACTTCCATTTGATATTGCTTCTCCATCCGGGTAAAGGCTTCTTCAGATTTCTGTTGTGCTTCTTGTTCGTCTAGCTGAGCACATTGTTCTTTAAATTTGATTCGTGCTTCGAGAATCTTCTGTTCAATCTGCTGACGTTTCTCCGGTTCCAGTCCGGCAATGGCCATCATGTTCTCGAGGTGACGCATCTCCAGGTCTTCCATGAAACGGGTGTATTCCTGCTGTGTCATCTCGTCGCTGGCCAGATAGGTACGTTTCAAATCGGCCAGTTCATCGTAATAACGTTTGTTTTCTGCGGTGGATGCAATCTCTGTCGTAGATGGTTTGTTATCTGTCCGAGTTGTTGTTATATCTGTATTGGTTTTGCCATTTTTATCTGGAGTTACGATTATTTCGTCTAATTGATTGACTGCTTTCTGATTTTCTTTGGTCTTGACGATTAAAGCACTAAATTTATTCTCTATTTCTGCGATATGGTCATAATCATTTTTTACTATAGATACATAATCTTTTATAGCATCTTTAGCGTCTGACAAGTCATAGAGTTTTAATGAATTGCCATACTTCTTATATAATGATTTGGACACAGCATCTGCAATCTGTTTTTCCGTATACCCTTTTTTTACCATATCATCTACATAGCCTATAACTACATTTCTGATATTATCAGTTGTAGATGAAGTTAGTCTACGTGATAAAATGCCTTGAAACTTAGCCATGGAATCGGCTCTATCTTCAAGGGACTTATTGCTTATTTCTGATTTCCTCTTTTCTATTTCTTCTAAGGCTAATTTATTTTGTATGGCTACAGAAACGTCTTTATAGGCTTTTTCTATATCACGAACAGAATCTTTTTCAGAAAGAAGATTGTCCAAATAACTACCATATTTGTCGTTGAATTCTTTTATAAGTTCAATCCTGCGCCTACTGCCTTCATTGGTATTTCTGATTGCATCGTAAAGTTTGTAAAGCTCCGTTTGTTGTTGTGTGTTGTTTTTAGAAAAATCTTTGAAGGCCTTGTCTGCATCACTTGTATAAGTTATTAACTTATATATACCAAATCCCAACACTGTAACTGCTGTTGATATGGCTGCGAAAGGATTCAGTTTTAGAGTGGTGAAGAACATTTTCAATGCCGCAACAGAAAGTTTTATAGAAGTTGTAAGATTGGACATTCTCGTGGTTAATAAGAACATTGCAGATGCCTGTAGATATGAAGCTGCTGTCACTGCTTTGCTCCATGTTACTTTGGCCTTATCTACTATAATACTTGCAGCTTTTGCATCTTTAAACTTCTCTTCCCATAATGTAGCCAGTTTTAGAGCTGCCATATATGTTCCTAAACTTCCAACTGTTAGTATGATGAGATTTTTATATTTGATAAACCAGCCAATCAGGGTAGGGAGGGCCACGATGATTTTTGTCGTCCAGCCGGTAAACAGTGACAATGACGGGTTAAGCCGCTCCATCAGTTCGATGCCGGCTTCCTTGATGCTGTTGCGGTATTGTGCCATTTTAGCTTCGTTGGTGTCGGAGTTGATGGCTGCCTGTTCCATGGCGATGTTCGTATCTGTGACAGCTTCGGTGTATTGGCGTACTTTATCCGCATTGTCTATCAGGATAGTGGCGGCAGAATAGGCTTCTTCGCCAAACATGGTTTGGATTTGTGCCGCTGTCAGTGACTTTTTGTTCAGGTTCTCGAGTGCGGTCTGCAAGCCCACTACCTTCGGGTTGGTTTCATCCGGTCCGGTCTGCAGTACCAGGAAGAACTTACGGAGTGCGGTACCGGCCGGTTCTGCCTCCAGTCCTTTCTCTGCCAGCATCTGGATGGTACCCTGCAGCTGCTCGATGCTTACCCCTGCACCGGAGGCGGCTACACCCGCATTCTTGATGGATGCGGCCTGGGCGGAAACATCGGCTGCACCTTCTTTGGAACCGGCAGCCAGCACATTCACATAGCGGGCTGCCTGGTCAGCTGATTCTCCGTACATGTTAAGAGATACGGTGGTGGCTGTCACGGCATCCTTCAGGTCGATTTTGGCGGCAGAGGCCAGTCGCATGGCTTCGATGGTGACGGCGTTCAGGGCTTCCTTGTCCTTCAGAAGCTCCGGTTTCTTGGAACCGATGAGCATGTATGCCTGAAGAATTTCGTCGGATGACTGACGGATGCGCAATCCGGATTCATCCATGGTAGTGGACAGTTGCTCGGCCTGTTTTGTAAGCCACTGGATAGATTCATCATCCAGTCCGGTCAAAGCCTTCAACTCTGCCTGGGAGGATTCCTTGGAGTCGCGGTTGTTGCGAAGGGTATTAAGGGCCATAGATACACCCGTGATGGTGGCTGCACCCGTCGCCAACAAGCCGCCCCATTTAGCAAAACCGTTGTTGAAACGGGACAACCATCCTTCTGTCTCCTGTACTTCAGTCTTTATCTTCTGAAGTTCGGCCGTCACCAGTTTGGCTTGCTGCTGGTAGTATTTCCACTCCGCAGAACCTCGCTTAATATGTCCGCTGTTCAGCTGTCGGTTGATGGCTGTCAGGGTGGCACGAAGTTCTTTAGGCGTGGCTTTGTCGAGGTTATTCATTACCTCGGTAAGCGCCGTGGTATCTTTCTTCAGCGTCTTAATCTGGGCCTCCGTTTTCCGAAGCTCAGAAGTGATCTGCTTGATTTTAGATGTATCACCGGCTTTGTAAGCATCTGCCAACTCCTTTTTTAATCCGGACGCAATCGTTTCCAGATTCTTGAGCTCCTGCTTTGCTTCTTCACCGTTTACGCGGACCTCGACGGTTGCTACCTGGTCTATAGCCATATTATTTCTTGTTTAAGATTACACGAATTTTATACACTGCAAACAGCACAAAGAGAATAAGCACTACGATGGTGAATACCATGCAGAACTTCTGCCATGTGGTAAGCCTTCTTTCTACTTCTATCGTCTGCACTGATTTTTGAATGATTGTACTGTCTTTTCCTGGAATGAATACCGTATCTGAAGGTACCTTGAAGTCTGCCATCAGGTTACCCATGGAATCCAGTTTGAACCGTAGACGTGCGTTTTCGGACTGTGCCATGTCCAACCAGGAAAGGACGACGCGACCGTTCGAGTCGCATTCCAGCAAGGCTCGGATGGATGCGGAATCAGCCGGGCGGAATACCGGCACCAGTTTGTCATGCACGATGATCTGTGTGTGACTGTCTGAAGTAAGGTGCTTCCCGGATTTACATCCGAGAAACACCGAACCACACACAAAGAAGAAAAAAAGTATGATTAAAACTCTCATAACAATGCCCATCCTTTTTCTACATCTGCCATTACAGCCGGAACTCCATTTTCTACATGGGAAATGGCAGCCGCAAAGGCACACATGGTCGTTTTGTCCTCCACGTTCGGGACGTAGGTTGTCGGTACCTGCATCTCCTGGCATACGCGTGAAATGTAGCCTGATGTGTTGTTCTCGGTTCTGGGTGCCCATCGGCTGATGAAGTCTGCAATCGTCTGGCATCCGTATTTCCGGCGGTAGTTCTGCAGCAGCTTGATTAATGCTCGGTAACCATGGGCCATGTCTTCGAATTCTTCGAAAGAGTTGTCTTGTTTTTTAGATGCAGGAATCTCTCCCTGCCAGTCTGTCGCATCTGAGTTACGGATGTTGCCTGGATTGTTGTTGCGCAGGCCTCGTGGTTGTGTTGTCATAAGAAACTTGCTTTTATAGTTAATAATCATTGGGCGGTTGTCTTTTACCGCATCCTCTTACGTCACACCGTTTTACAATCAGCTTTTGATTCTCTAACTCCAATGTTGTATTTTTCTCCATGAGCTCGCGAATTCGTAGGCGGTCTTCATTCTTTTCCGCATAAAGCTGGTCTATCTTTTTGTCCTGCTCTTGTACTTTAGCTTCTTTTTTTTCATAAAGTTCTTTCCATTCTGCAGCATAACTGGTAATGTTGTCCGTTTCGGCTTTACGAGCAATTGCTTCTTCCTTTCGAGCTGTTGCTTCCTCTTTTCTACGCCGTGCGTCGTGAAACATGAATACTCCTATTAGCGGGAGGAAGATTGAAGAAAGGATACTACTGATTGTATTGACGATATCATTTAAAAACTCCATATAGGTAAATAATCAAAACTACAATTATAGGAAGGAGTATTCCGGCCAAAATGTCCAGCCAGTCCCATTTCCCACCAATGCTTTTTTGAATATATTCTACAGCACACATTGCTACAAATACGCATATTGCACCGGTCAATGCAGCTTGTAGGATAGTCATGGTGGTAAGAAGAAGGACTGAGCCAATCCAGATGATAAAAATAATGATACCTGCTTTGAGGTGTTTTGGGCGGTTACTAATCTTCAGCCACTCAAACAGATTGGATAAATTTGTCATACTTTTGATTGTTTGTTACTCAAAAGTATGAAGTCATGGAGTAGGGTAAAAAGACATAATGAAGTAGAATATGGGTAGAAATAACTAGCTAGTAACTTTGTTTTTACTTATAATCTTTTGAAATTTTGAAACTACGCGATGTATATTAGATTGTATAGGATAAATCATTTGAAAATATTAAATTTGTAATATCAGTTTGAAATACAATTATTTAGAAGTGATTTAAACTTTTCTTTTCCTTGCACATTTTCTCAATAGCATAACGGAAAAAGCGATGTAGTTCCATGATTC
>ENA-USZI01000789-USZI01000789.1-human-gut-metagenome-genome-assembly--contig:-NODE-789-length-22661-cov-17.629915_pt1 | contig 22661 bp, 29 predicted proteins | sample MGYA00250042_ERZ773532 | MGnify/ENA primary metagenome ERZ773532 (study PRJEB29103, sample SAMN06112036) | human gut metagenome | biome: human gut; feature: ankylosing spondylitis patient; material... | reverse complement strand
GACGCGGTCGTTCAGACCGGCGCTGTGGGCAAGATCGCAGGCTACACCGTGTTCGAGGATTCCACCCTGGGCGAGAATGTGGAGTATGTGGCCGGTCATCCCAACTGGTTCGCCGTCATCGATGAGTGGGCCGTTCCCGTCCACCTGCAGGATCTCTCCGGCTCTGGCGATTTCATCGGCGCATCTGCCGTGCAGGGCCGCAAAGTCTACGCCTACAAGGTCACCAAGGGCCAGACCATTCTTGTTAAGAAGAAGGTCGCAGCATAAGGAGGCCCCCATGCTTTACTGCACCTACGACCAGTATCAGACAGCGGGCGGCACGCTGGACGAGGCCGCATTCACGCCGCTGTGCTTCCGGGCCTCGAAGCTCATTGACCGGGCCACCTTTGGCCGGGCCGAAGCCCACACCAAAGGCTGCGCCGACTGTGCCGAAGCTCTGGCCATGGCCTGTGCGTCCATCGTGCAGAGCCTTGAACGGGCCGAAGCGGCACGCGCTGCCACCGGCTATGCGCCGGGCGTGACCAGTGTCAACAACGACGGCTTTGCCGTGACGTTCTCCGACGGAGCACTGGCCGAAAAGCAGGCCGCCGAAGCGCACAGCATTCTTTCCGGCTGCCTGGGGCACGACCCCCACGGCCTGCTGTATCGGGGGTGTTTCTGATGCAGTGCAGCGTAACTGTGGTGAACCTCATCCACGACACCGCCACCGAGATTGACCGGCCTGTCTGCCACGTCATCCCGGGGAGCAGCTGGCGGGAGAAGCTGGACACCTCCGGCGGCGACCCCCAGCGGACGGTGCACATCCGGCTACCCCCTGCCGCCGGGTATCTGCCCTATTTCCAGTGGGCAAAGCTCCCGCCCGGGGAAAAGGCCGCACACTGGACGCTCAAGCGGGGCGGCAAGCTCATCTGCGGCGCTGTCCGCATCCTGACCGAGGCCGAGTATGCCGCCCTCGAGAAAACACACATCTGCTGCACGGTGGCGGCGGTCTCCGACAACAGGGAACCGCTGCTGCCGCATTTTCATGTAGAGGGGAGCTGAGAGGATGAGCACGCCCATTATTGACCTGAAGCTCAGGTTCCAGCCCGGCTTTCAGGCCGAGATGGACAAGGGCTTTCAGAAGGTCCAGTATGCGTTCTCCCAACAGGTGGCCAAAGCTGTGGACCCTTATGTGCCCTTCGATACCGGTACGCTGAAGAACAGCGTCAACCAGACATCTGACTTCAAGGGCGGAAAGCTGGTCTATAACACCCCGTATGCCAGGCGGCAGTATTATCTGCACACGCAAGGGCAGGGGCTGCATGGAGAGAACCACCTGCGCGGCTCCTACTGGGGCCAGCGGGCCATTGCTGACCACAAAGACGAACTGGTTCAGTTCGCCAAAAACGCCGCCAGAAAAGAGCTGGGAGGTGAAACGTAATGCCCAAAGCGTCCATTACGGCCCTGCGGGACTGGCTCAAGACCTGCCCGCTCATCGCTGAGGAGCAGGATGCCACCGGTGCGGTCTTCCGCATTGCCGGACTGGAAGAGGAAGCCACCGCTTTTTCCATTGAGGACAGCCCCACCGACCCTATTGTGGAGAATTACATCTCCGGGCGTGATCTGGCGAAGAACTACCTCTTCCTGTCCCGAAGGGAGTTCGGGGAGACCGATGTGCTCACAATTGAGAACAGCGGCTTCTTTGAACAGCTGGCTGACTGGGTAATGGAACAGAATGACTGCGGCATCCTGCCTAACCTGAGCAAATGCGGGCACGGCAAGGAGGCCCAGAGCATTGAAGTCACCTCCACCGGCTACATCGTCACCGACGGCTCCGGAAGCTGCAAAATGCAGATGCAGCTCCGGCTCGTCTACTATCAACCCAAACTTTGAAAGGAGACCATCCTATGACTGTTTCCGCAACCCTGGCCGCGCTCAAGACCAAGAAGGGCATCGTGCCCAGCGCGGACTACACCGGCACCGAAAAAGCCGATGACTTCATCTTTGCCATCCAGACCGAAGCCTCCACCCAGACCAAGGAGAGCGACTGGATCGTGTTTGCAGAGCGTGTCAAGGAGCACTCCGGTGCCCTGAACGCTTCCACCGAGGACGTGGCCTATATCCGTGCAGGCACTGTCACCGAGAAGGGCGAGACACAGCGCACCTTCTCCCTGAACGGCAACCGCTGCGTGGGCGACCCCGCGCAGGATTTCCTGCTCTCCCACAGGATTAAGTTCGGCTCCGGCACTGAGGTGGTTTTCCCTTATATCTACTTCAGCGCAAAGACCGGCAAGGGCGAGAAGGGCGAAGCCGCTTTCATTGTCACTGCCGATGCCAGCGGCTCCGCCAGCAACTCCGCAGGTTTTGCCTGCGATGTGAAGGGCGTAGGCGTTCCGACTGAGTTCAACTACCTGACCCTGACTCAGGCCGACACGCAGTCCACCAAGGCTGCCAAGGTCTGATAACAACACCACATAGCCCTCGTTCCCGGTGAACGGGGGCCCTTTTTGTAACGGAGGACTTCTATGATCATCAACGGCATTGAATTTGATTTTTCCACCCTGAACGCCAACGACGTGGATCGGATGCTGGCTGCACAGACCCGGCAGCAGGAACGTGCCCGGACGGAGGGCAGCCGCTACACCCCCGAGAATGATTACTCTGCCTGGCTGCGCTTCCAGTGCCGCATCTTCATGGACTATCTGGACGAGGTTCTGGGCGAGGGCGCTTCTGAAAAACTGGGGCTGGACGGCAACAACTTCAACGCCTGTCTGACGGTCAGCAAGGCCTTTGCCAAGGCCATGGCCACAGAAAAGGCCAGTGTCAACGCACTGCTCCACCCTGTTGAGGAGGACGTGCATGCTTCGGCAACACAGGCCATCCCTGTCTCCATGAACCGGGAGCAGCGTCGGGCGGCAGTTAAGGCACACCCCGCTGTGGTGGATTTCAGGGCGCAGGAAGCGGCAAAGGCCGCCCGCCGTGCCCAGCTGAAGGCAGAGCTTGAGGCACTGGATAATGCATGACCTGCTGACGGACACCCTGCCCACCGAGTGGGAGGGCCGCGCCATCGACCCTGACTTCCGGCCCATGATCTGGCTGCTGATCCGCACCCGCCGTGTCAAGACCGACGAGGACAGCGCCCGTCTGATTGCATCGGTCATCCCGCTCTTCTTTGTGGAGCCGATCCCGGTGGCGCACTATCCGGAAGCCTTTGAATCTCTGGTGCGTTTCTGCCAGGGCGGTGGCCCCGAGGACGAGGAGCGCACCGGGACTGGCAGCAGCGACCCGCAGGACGAGCCTGTGCTGGACTACCGGTGCGATGCCGACTACATCGTGGGGGCCTTTCAGCAGGCCTACGGCATCGACCTGACCACCGACAAGGTGCACTGGTGGCGCTTCAAAGCGCTACTGCACGCCCTGCCGCCGGAAACTCCGCTGGGCAAGATCGTGGAGATCCGGGGCAAGGACACCTCCGGCATGGACAGAGCCGACCGGGACTACTACGAGACCCTGAAAGAGCGCTTTGCCCTGCCGGATGGGCTGAAGGGGGTGAAGCGGAACGAGACCCTGCAAGAGCACGAGGACGCTTTCCTCGACCGCTTCAGCTGATTCCCGCACCCCGGTGTCCTGCCCCTTCTGCGGCAGAGCGCTGCCCGTGTGGGCAGCTCCCGAGGCCTACGCCCACGGTTTGTGGGTGAAATGTAAGAACCCCGCATGTAAGCGGGAGGTAGAAATCAAGTTATAGCAGCCTGTGCCCCTGTGCCCGCGCTCCGATCGAGAGGTGGACACAGTGGCAGATTACAGCATTACCGGCGATACCCGGCTGGATACCAGCGGCTTCACGCAGGGTGTCAGCAGCATGACCGTCGCCGCCGGAACGCTGATCGCAGACCTAGTAAAGACGGCCAGCAGCCAGCTGACGAATCTTGCCCAGAGCACGATCCGGAACGGCTCCGTCTACGAGACATCGCTTGCCAAAGTCGGGACCATCGCCGATCTTGGCAAGCTTTCGATCCAGAAGCTGGGCAGTCAGATCACGGACATGTCCAACACCATGGGCATTGCAGCCACGGATATTGCCGAGGCTACCTACCAGGCCATCAGCGCCGGGCAGGACACGGCCAACGCTGTGGAATTTGCAGGCCAGGCAGCGAAACTGGCAACCGCCGGTTTTACCTCCACGACCTCCGCCGTGGATATCCTGACCACTGCCCTGAACGCCTACGGCTTGAGCGCCGACCAGGCGACCCATGTTTCGGATGTGCTGCTGACCACCCAGAACCTGGGCAAAACCAGCGTGGACGAACTTTCGTCCAGCATGGGCCGTGTCATCCCGCTGGCTGCTGCTTACAACGTCAGCGTAGAAAACCTGTCCAGTGGTCTGGCCGTGATGACCGCCAACGGTATCGCCACTGCCGAGGCGACAACTTACACAAAATCCATGCTGAACGAGCTGGGCGACACCGGTTCGACCGTAGGCAAGATTTTGCAGCAGCAGACCGGCAAGAGCTTTGCCCAGCTGAGTGCTGACGGCAAGAGCCTTGGCGATGTGCTGCAGATCCTGTACGACAGCGTGGGCAACGACAGCACCGCCTTTGCGGGGCTGTGGTCCAGCGTGGAAGCCGGTACCGGTGCTCTTTCGCTGGCATCGGGCGGCGCGGACAAATTCAACGGCGTGCTGGCCCAGATGGTGGACAGTGCCGGAGCGACCGACACCGCCTACCAGACCATGGCGGACACCTTCCAGCACAGCATGGAAAGCCTCCAGACAACGGCAGAAAACCTGAGCATCGACCTGTTCGAGGCCATGGAGCCGGGCCTGAAGGAAGCCGCCAACTGGGGCACTGACTGCCTGAATACCCTGACGAGTGCTCTGAATGAGGGCGGCCCGACGGCCATGCTGGACGCAGCCAGCGGCATTCTGGAAAATCTGACCGCAGGTGTTGTTCAGCAGATTCCCGGGCTGGCATCGGCAGCAACGCAGGTCATCACCAAGCTGGTGCAATATCTTGCTGACCATCAGGACGAGATCTTCGATGCAGGCATCCAGCTGCTGGAACAGCTCATCATCGGCATCACCGACAACCTGCCCCAGCTGATCACAGCAGCAGCGGAGCTGATTGCCAAGTTTTCTGCCGCGCTGCTCTCCCACCTGCCAGACCTTCTGAACTGCGGTGCGGCCCTGCTGACCACTCTGGTAGACGGCATTCTCCGCAGCATTGAGAATCTGGGCGAAGCAGCCCTTGCCTGCATCGCAAAGCTCACCGGCGTGTGGGACGGCAGCATGGATGAATGGGGCCACATCGGCGAGAACATCGTCACCGGCCTGCTGAACGGCATCACCGGGATGTGGGACACGCTGGTGTCCACAGTCAAGGGCAAAGTCAACGGCATGGTGAGCACCGTCAAGAACGTGCTGGGCATCCACTCGCCCTCGAAGGTGTTCACTGAGATCGGCGAGAACGTCACGCAGGGCCTTGTCAACGGCATCAATACCGGGGCTCCGGCAGCACAGGAAGCCATCCAGAACATCGCCCAGACCCTCAACAACTACGGCCCGGATTTTGCCACCGTAGGGGCCACCATCACAGAGCAGTTCCGCACCAAGCTCACCGAGGGCTGGGCGCAGATCCAGGCTGACATCCAGACGGATGCACTGGGGGCCATCGAGACGCTGGCAACGGCCCTCAAGGATGGCGACCTCGAGAGCCTGGGCCTGTGGGCCGCTTCCTACTTCTGGCAGGCCTGCACCAAGGAGCAGCAGACCCAGATCAACAGCATCGCTCTGGGGGCGCTCAACCAGCTGGGCAGCGCTTTGAGCGGCGTGTTCGGGAATCTCTCTCAGCTGGCCATGGGGCTGGTGGCGCAGTTCGTGCCCGCTGCGGCCAGCGCAACCACGAGCCAGATTGCCCTGAACACCGCCATGGATGCAAACCCCATCCTCTTCGTCATCTCCCTCATCGGGATGCTGGTGGGTGCCCTGCTGAACTTCTCCGGCAAAAACAAGGACGTGGCCAACGCTTTCCAGAATGTCTGGGCGGGCGTTGAGGACTTTATGAGCTACATCTTCGAGGGCCTGATGCGCATCGTGGCGGCGGGCATCGAGGGCTTTGTCATCCTCATCAACGGCCTCATTGGCATGTATAACTCCGTGGCGTGGCACTGGGGCGGCCATATGGATTACATCAGCAATCCAGCCTGGAACTTTGCCAACCAAATTGCCGCCGACCGCAAAGCCCGGCAGGCCGAGCGAAAAAAGCAGCAGGAGGCCATCAACAACCCCAGCAGCTCCGGCACTTCCACCAACTCCCAGAAGGTCATCGAGAGCATGACCGACACCAGCAAGACCACCAGAGCAGACGGCAGCACCGTGACCACCAAGGTGCTCACCGAGAAGCTGCAGGATGAGACCGGCAAGATCACCCAGCGGGTGACCAAGACCGTCACCGAGGCGGGCACAAAGCTGGTGGACGGCGTGGAGCGCTCCTACAAGACCGTGACCACCTATGTGGATGGCATCCAGACAAAGATTGAGCGCAGCCTGAATGACATCACCAAGACCAGCAGCTCCACCACACCGACGGCCCCCACCACACCGACGGCCCCCACCCCGGACAAAGACCTGACCGACGCTGTGGAGGCCAACACCGAGGCCCTGCTGGCCGCAAACAGCAAGCTGGCCGAGATGGTGCGGCAGGCCAACTCTCTGGTGCTGTCGGACAACATGGCCATCAGCCGGTCTGTGGCCGCATCCGGCACGGCACAGGTGGCCGCAGCCGCCAACCAGTACCACCGGGAGGGCGACACCAGCATCACCCAGAACATTTACAGCAAGGCCCAGACGGCGGCAGACCTCCAGCGGGAAGCACGCTGGGAAGCCGACCGGGCCAAGGCCCAGAAACGATGAAAGGAGGGCTCCACAATGCCATTCAGAAAAGACCATTTGCAGCTGGTCACGGATGCCGGGGCCACTCTCGACATCGGGTGGGCTTACGGCACGCCCTACTCCCTCGACCCCATCAATGGCGTAGACGTGGACGTGCAGACCGCACAGGGCGTGAACCAGGTGGGCGTGAGCGTGGAGCGCCAGAGCGTGGCCGGGGTGAGCCGTGAACTCATTATCCACTGCCACAGCTCCCACGGCGATGCGGATGCGGAATTACTGCTGGAAAAGCTGCCCTATTTCACCAGCGGCACAATGTATCTTGTGGATAAATTCTTCTGCCGTTTTGTGCTTTCCAAGACCCCCTACACAAAGAGCATCCACCCCTACCCGGTGCTGGACTTCATGCTCTTCTGCCCGAAACCCTTCTGGTACGACCTGACCGCCCAGAGCTTCTGCATCAACGGCTTTGTGCCCAGCTTCAGGCTGCCGGTCAACTACTCCAAGCCCCACCGGTTCGGTGTGCGTACCTCTGTCGGCTGGCTGAATGCCTATAACCCCGGGGCGCTGGCTGTGCCCTTCACGGCCACCCTCAAGAGCGACGGTGCGGTGGTCAACCCCACCGTGCTGAACATCATCACGGGCCAGAGCATCCGCATCCTGACCACCCTGACCCCCGGGCAGGTCATCGAGATCTACCGCACCACCACCGACAAGCTGGCCGTCAAGCGGACAGAGGACGGCACGGAGGAGAACATCTTCGCCCTGCTGGACGAGGACAGCGACTTGCTGGAGCTAGCCCCGGGCGACAACTTACTCAAAGCCACCGCCGACAGCGGCGAGACCAGCCTGCAGGTGACGGTGCGCTTTTATCCCATGGTTTCGGGCATTCTGCCGGAGGTGATCTCGTGACACTGGACGTTTTGGACGAACTGACCCTCGCCCGGCTGGGCCGGGTGGGGGTATGGGTGAGCCTTTACTGGGACGAGCCCTACAACACCGAGGGGAGCATGACGCTGGAAGTGCGGCCCACCGAGGAGAACCTTTCCCTGCTCCGGGAGGGCCGCTGGCTGCGCCGTAGTGACAGCGACGTGCCCATGCGCATCTGCCACCGGAGCAACGAGAATCAGGACAGCAACTTAGTGGTCACCGGTTTCCCGGGAACGTGGATCTTCACCAAGCGGGCCGGTACCAGCATCGTGAAGAACGAGAACGCGGAACAGGCCATGCGCAGACTGGTCAGCGCAATGCAGCCGTGGCCCAAGCTGGAGCTGGGTGCTGCTGTGGGCTTCGACACCACCTACACCGCCCAGACCTCCGGCGGCAGCATCATGGACTACCTGATGACCATCGGCGCGGCTTGTGATCTGGGCTTCCGGGTGCGGCTGGCAGGCAAGAACGCAGACAAGAAGCTGCTGTTTGAGGTCTACCGGCCCACCGCCGATCCAAACAACAGGTTCAGTACCAAGTGGGGCAACCTGCAGCAGGCCGCGTGGGCCTTCGGGGATTCCGACTACGCCAACGTCGCCGTGGTGCAGGGCGCTGGCGAGGGCGAGAACCGGGCCACCGTCACCGTGGGCCTGACCGATGCCACCGGAGCCGACCGGCGGGAGCTCTATGTGGATGCTCGGGATGTGCAGCCGGACGAGGAAAAGGGCGAGACCAACAAGAGCCAAGCCTACCTCGAGCGGCTCATGGCCCGGGGCACCAACAAGCTGCTGGAACAGCTGCGCACCGGCTCCATTGAGTTGACCATCGATGCCGAGGGCCTTTCCCCCGGGGATGTGGCCCACTGCACCATCCCGGAGCTGGGCTACAAGGCCACCGTCCGGGTGGCCGATGTCATCACCCAAAGCCAGAGCGACAGCACCACCCGCACCGTGCGGCTGGGTACGCCGGTCTGGCGCAAGCTGTAAGGAGATGATCTTTTGAGCAAAATCGTTTTATACCCTGCAAACGGGTTCGACTTCGATGCCGCAGACGTGGCGGCCTACCTTGCAGGCCTCACCTCGGGTGTGTTCAGCGGAACTGAGGACTTCCCGGTGACAGCCGCAGGCGGGCTGACGGTCACCGTGGGCGCGGGCCGTGGCTGGGTGCACCCCAGCCGTTTCACCGGCTACTCCATCACAAAGCGGGAGGCCGACACCCTGACCCTGCCGCTGGCCGACCCGTCTCTCCCCCGCATCGATCGAATCGTCATGCGCTATGATGCCGGTGCCAGAGCCGCCAGCCTGCAGGTGCTGCAGGGCACGGCATCCAGCGCACCCACGGCCCCCGCCATTTCTCGCACCGAGCTGATCTACGACCTCTGTCTTGCCGAGATCACCCGCCCGGCAGGCTCCACCGCCGTCACCACCGGCCAGATCACCGACACCCGGCTGGACGAGAAACTCTGCGGCATCGTGCGGGACGGTGTGACCGGCATCCCCACCGACGAGCTGCTGGCCGCTGCCAGGGAACGCATCGGTGAGCTGGAGGAGAAAGCCACCACCAGTGCCGCTGCCGCCAAGGACAGCGCGGAAGCAGCCAAGAGCAGCGAGACCAAGTCCGCCGCCAGCGAGAAGAACGCCAAGACCAGTGAGACCGCCGCCCAGCAGATTCTGACGGATACGCAGAACGCGGTGAAAACGGTCACCGCCGATATGAATGCCGCTGCGGAGAGCGCGTCCACCGCCTCCACCAAGGCCGGGGAGGCAGAGAAGAGCAAGACGGCAGCGGCTACCTCTGCTACCAATGCAAAGGCCAGTGAGGAAGCATCCAAGAACTGGGCGGAGGAAGCTAAAAAGGCGGCAAACACCGACCCGACCGTCTCCATTGCGGGCGCTCCTGCGGATGCAGCGGCGGTAAGAAAGTTGATCGAAGAATCCCTTGCCGCTCAGCGTGCGGAGGATTACGCCAGAATCAAATTCTGGGCCAGCAACGACCCCACATCCCCGGCAAGCTTTATCGGCGGCACATGGGAGCGCGTCGAAGGTAAGTTTATCATGGGCGCTTCCAGTGCCTACCCTGTGGGCACCACCGGCGGCAGCGCCACCCACACCCAGACCGTGGCCGAGATGCCCAGCCACAACCATAGCGGGTCTACTGGCAGTGCAGGTTCACACAGCCATAGCGGCAGCACTGGCGGAGCTGGAGGACATAACCATACAGTGAGTGCAATGACTGCAATTGCTAAGTATTCTTTTGCATCTTCTGATGAGAACAAATCTGCAGGTCAATATGGTAAGGCTGGAACGCCTACCACTTCTTGGGTCGGCGATCATACACACACTGTAAGCATCAGCTCTGCGGGTGATCACACTCATACCGTAAGCATCGGCAGCACCGGCAGCGGGCAGGCAATGAGCATCCTGAACCCTTACTATGCCGTGTACATCTGGGTGCGGGTGGATGATGCCGCATGAAAGGAGCGCACATGAAAATTATTGACGAGACTGGCATTGTGCTGACCACTGAGCCGGATCTGGAAGCGGGCTATCTGGTGGAAGATGTGGAAGTCGTTCACCATGATGCCGTAGAGGGCACAGCTCCGCAGTGGCACAGAGAGACCGCAAAGCTGCCGGACGGCTCTCCCGCCATCTACTACCGGGATGGTAAAGAGATTGGCCGGGACATGGTAAAGGTTATCGATGTGCCCGGCGTTGACCCTCAGCCCGCCTGGGATGAGGAAGTGCCGGTGATGCGGTACATCCGCTACACCGCCGAAGAGCTGGCCCAGCGGAAAGAGCAGGCCGAAGCCGCCCGCAAGCGGCAGGAAGCGCTGGACAAGCTGCCTGAGACGCTGGAAGCGCTGACCGCCGCCCAGACCGACACCGACAGCCTGATGGTGGATCAGGAGTACCGGCTGACGCTGCTGGAGCTGGGACTTACGCCGGAGGCATAAAAAAAGCAGACGGCCCGAAGGTCATCTGCTGAGAATTTGATTTTCAGTCAAACAGATCCGTGTGCGTGCCGGTACGGAACAAAAACAGGATCAGATCTTCGCCGTCCACACGGTAGACCAGCAGCCAATCGGGCCGGATGTGACATTCCCGGAAGCCGATGTAATCCCCGGTCAAAGCGTGGTCACGGTTCTTATCCGGCAATGGAAGCTGCGCCGCCAGCTGTTCAACTATGGCATCCAGTTCGGCAAGATTCATGCCGCGCCTGGCTGCCAGCTTGAGGTCTTTCTTGAACCGGTTGGAAAGAATGACATCAAGCATTGGTCAGCACCTCATCCATGGCATCCTTGAAAGAGGAATAGCGCTTATACTTTTCAGGATGCGCTTTCATCTCATAGTACTCGTTCATGGCGGCAATGGTTTCGGCGTTGGGATTTTCCCGCGTGACGGCAAACGGAAGCCCCTGAACACGAAGTGACTGCTTCAGAAAAAGGGTGATCGCCGTGGAAAGGTCAATGCCAAGGTCTGCGAAAAGCTCCTGACTATCATGTTTGAGCTGAGGGTCAAGGCTGATATTGGTGCTAGTTCTTGCCATAAGAAAACCTCCCAATCATTTTGTTACCATTATTATAGCACGATTCAAGATAAAATCAACACATTATGCACATGTTGTGCGCATGAGAAAGGACAAACCTATGTTATACCGTACCTGTAAACGCATGATCGAACGCGGCTCCATCGAGGGCATGAGCACCAAGCTGGACGTGTTCTACGCCGCCGGTAAGCTGACCGATGACGAGTACAAGGAGCTGACCGAGCTGCTGGCCGAGAAGGAGGCGCAGAGCAATGCCCAGAACGATTCTTGACGTTTCCCGCTGGCAGGGCCGTGTTGACTGGGACAAGGTCAAGGCCAGCGGCCTTGTCTCCGGCGTGATGATCCGGGCCATGGGCAACAGCAAAGAGGGCAAGCCCAGCAAGCCGTACCTCGACCCCTTCTTTGCCCGCAACTATGCCGAGTGCACCCGACTGGGCATCCCGGTGGGCGTGTACGGCTACTTCAAGGCCACCACCAAGGCACAAGCCGACAAGGAGCTGGCCCTGTTCAAGCAGGCGCTGGGCGGCAGAACGTTCCAGCTGCCGATTGCCGTGGACATTGAGGACAAGCTGCAGGAAGCCCTGAGCAAGGCCGCCCTGACCGACATCGTGGCCCACTGCCTGAGCGTGGTGGAGAGCTGGGGCGTGTACGCCATGCTCTACACCGGCCTGTACTTCGGGCAGACCAACCTTTACATGGGTGGCGCGGCCCTCAAGCCCTACGACGTATGGCTGGCGGCCTACCGCACCAAGAAGCCCGCCCCCGGCTGGCCCTTCGGCATGTGGCAGTACACCAGCAGCGGCAAGATTCCCGGCATCGCCAAGGGCGCAGACCTCAGCGTGGCCTACAAGGACTACGCGGGCATCATCCAGCGGGCCGGGCTGGGGCAGGTCAGGGGGTGAGACCGATGTGGCAATGGATCGCCCAATATTGGGCAGAGTGGGCTTTCGGTCTGCTGGGCACCGCCGTCATCGCGGTGGTCATCAAGTACAAGGCTCTGCTGGACGGCGTGCTGGCCATCCTGCATGATCGTATCTATCAGGCGTGTCAGTATTACATCAAGCAGGGCAGCATTGACACTGGTGGCCTGAAAAACCTCGAATACCTTTACAAAAGCTATCACGCACTGGGCGGAAACGGCACCGGCACAGAGCTGTACAACCGCGCCAAGGCATTACCCATCAAACAGGAGGATTGACCTATGATGAACAAGAAAGTTCCCGCCGCGACCATCGCCCGCACCGTAGTGCTGGCACTGGCCCTCGTCAACCAGCTGCTGAGTGCAGCAGGCAAGCCGGTGCTGCCCATCGACAGCGCCAGCGTGGAGCAGTGGGTGACGGCTGGCCTGACCACCGCTGCCGCCATCTGGGCATGGTGGGAGAACAACAGCTTTACTCCCGAGGCCATCCGCGCCGATGAGTTGCTGGATCAGATGCAGGGGAAGATTAAGTAAGAGTACATAGCAACAGCCCCGGGGAGCCTGATGGTTCCTCGGGGCTGTTTTCTTTTAGCATGTTTCGGCATATTCCGACGCATTCCGCATTATCCGGCACATTCTGACATTTTCCAGTTAAAGTTGGATGGAAAGGATGTGCAAACTATGCCTGACGTGAAAATTTCGGACTCCCCTGCCCAGCTGGATCAAATCCTCCGGCCGCTGGGGATTACCCGGAGCTCAAAGAATTACCGTATCCTATGCGAATGCGTGGCTCTGATCTGTGAGCAGGAGGACCGGCTGGAAGCTGTACAGAAAGAGATCTATACCCCCATCTCAGACCAGCGAAGCTGCAAGTGGTCTGCCATTCAAAGTGCCGTTCGGCGTGCAGCAGAGAAAGCCTGGGCGCTCAATCCCGAAGGCGTTCAGCAGTTGGCTGGCTACCCGCTGACCGGCGCACCCAGCGCGGTGCAGTTCCTGGAGATGCTTTACAATGCCGTGGTGAGGGGGTAACGAAAAGGCTGCCACGCGAAAAAGTGGGTTTGACTGTGGGTTACGGCAAAAGAAAAGCACCCAGAAACTTACGTTTCTAGGTGTTTTATCTTGGTGGGCGCGGGTGGACTACGCAAGCCGCGCTGCTAAAAACAGCCCACTGGGCTGTTTTTGCGCTGTCTTCCGCGACAGCGCCGCAGCTGTTCGAATCCACCCTTGCGGCGCTTTGTAGAAGTTCAAATAAAACAGAAACTCCAGCGTCATCACAACGCTGGAGTTCTTGGTGGGCGCGGGTGGATTCGAACCACCGAAGCTGAAAAGCAGCAGATTTACAGTCTGTCCCCATTGGCCACTCGGGAACACGCCCAGATTCTGTTCACGTCCTTTGCCGGACGACTTGTTTATTTTATCAGACTGCGGGCGATTTGTCAACTACTTTTTTCGGATTTTTGCAGCTTTTCTGCGGAAGCTGTCGGCAGGATCAGTTTTGGGTCAGATGTTTCCGGCGCTCGTAATCCCGCAAGGCGGCAATGGCTTCGCCGGACATGGGGTAGAGGGCAATGAGATTGAATATGGTCATCAGGCCGATGCCCACATCCCCCAGATCCCACACCACGGTATAAGCTTCCAGGCCGCCCACCATCAGCATGACAAGGGCCAGCACCTTATAGGCTGTCTGCCAGCCCCAGCGGTCACCAAAGAGGTACGCCACATTGGAGCGGGCATAGAACAGGATGCCGATGAAGGTGGAGAAGCTGAACAGCGCCAGCGTGACGGCAATGAACACCACGCCAAAGCTGCCCAGATGGTACTGCGCCGCTGCCTGCAGCAGGTCCATGCCGGTCAGCCCAGTGGTGACATTTGCGGGAGCCAGCAGCATCATAAAGGCAGTGCAGCTGCAGATGACCACCGTGTCGATCAGCACACCCAGTGCCTGCACAAAACCCATCTTCACAGGGTCATCGCAGGAGGCAGCCGCTGCGGCACAGGGGGCCGAACCGCTGCCTGCCTCATTGGAGAACAGGCCGCGCTTGACACCGTTCATCAGCACCGCGCCAAAGCCGCCCGCGGCCACCTGCCGCAGGCCGAAGGCTTCCGAGAAGATGCGGCCCAGCACAGCGGGCAGCTGGTGGAAATTCACCGCGATGATGATGACCGTCATCACGAAATAACAGACCGCCATGATCGGCACGATAACATCCAGGCTTTTCACGGTGGCATCCTTGCGCAGGACAATGACCGCCGAGAGCACCACCAGCACCACCGTGGTCACCATGGGCGGGATGGAGAACGCATTGGCAAAGGCAGAGCTGACCGAGTTGCTGATGACCTGGCTGATGCCGCACCAGCAGATGAGGCCCGAAATGGCAAACAACACCGCGATGATGGAATGACGCAGCTTTTTGCCCCGCTTGCGCTCGGCCAGCACATGGATGTAGTAAGCTGGGCCGCCGCGCTGCCCGCCATAGAGCGGGTCGGGCTGCCGGTACTTCTGGGCCAGTGTGGATTCCACAAAGGAGGTGGAGGCCCCCAGCAGGGCCGTGACCCACATCCAGAACACCGCACCGGCACCACCGGCAGACACTGCCGCCACCACGCCCACCAGATTGCCCATGCCTACCCGGGTGGCCGTGGAGACGATGAGCGTCTGAAAAGAGGAAAGGCTGTCCATGCTCTGGTTCTTCTCGCAGACAGCGGCGATCATATCCCGGAACAGCCGCACGGGCAGCAGCCGGGTGCGCAGGGTGAAGAACACGCCCGCCGTGAGCAGCAGCACCGCCATCAGCGAAATGCCGATGCCGCCGCCCACCGGCAGGGTGAACAAATCACCCCAGAGCAAGTTGTATACCGTTTCGATCAAATGGGACATTCTGAGGAGCCTCCTGTTGTGTGATTACTTTATTATAATACAGCACTTCAGGTTTGTAAATCAGAAAATCCCAGCGCAAGGAAAACAAAAAATCCGAACCCTTCTCTTTCGAGAAACGGTTCGGATCTTTCTTGTCTGGTGCGAGTGGTGATACAGAACTTTTTGAAAAAGCCAGTAATATCAACGGTTTTCAAGGCGGACAAGTAGCAAATAACTTGTATATATCCCCTTTTCGGGCGACTGTTTTTCAGACAGCCGCCCTTTTTCTATACCCAAATTCAAGTGTTGTGATTAGGGTGCGAAAGCCTCTGTTTTTTCCTCTCTGACCGCCGCAAGCAGGCGGGCATGGATGTTTTCCTATGGATCACATCCGAGAGGCAAACCGGAGGCTTTTTTCATCGAAATCAACACTTTTCATTTTCAGAGGAAGGAGGTGCGAAGATGGCTGTATTCCGTATCGAAAAGACCAGAGATTACACGGTCATGTCCAACTACCATCTGCGGGATATGTCGCTGTCGCTGAAAGCGAAAGGGCTTCTATCTCTCATGCTGTCCCTGCCGGAGAATTGGGACTACACCATGAAGGGTCTTGCCCGTATCTGCAAGGACGGCATTGACAGCATCAGCGGCGGCATCCGGGAGCTGGAGGCGCACGGCTATCTGATCCGTGCGCGTGTCCGTGGTGCAAACGGACAGCTCGGCTCTATCGAATACACCATTCTGGAACAGCCTAAAGCGCTATCACCTACACAGGAAAAACCTATACGGGAAAATCCCGTACAGGTGAATCCAATGTTGGATGCTCCAATTCAGGAGAACCCCGCCCAATTAAATAAAGAAGAATCAAGTAACTATCCATCAAAGACTGATCTATCAATTACGCAAGAATCAAGTCCTATCCTATCAAGTCCCCCAGCCCCCAAGGAACGGGCCGGACAGGACGGGATGCGAAAGCGGGAAAGCTATCGGGCATTGATCTTGGAGAACATCGAGTATGACGTACTCTCGCAGAACGTGCAGCTTGACAAGGACCGGCTGGACGAGCTGGTGGAACTCATGGTGGATACCGTCTGCTCCAACCGGGAGATGATCCGTGTCGCCGGGGACGACTACCCTGCGGAGGTCGTCCGGTCACGGTTCCTGAAGCTGAACGCCTCGCACATCGAGTATGTCCTTGACCGGATGCGGGAGAACACCACCTATGTCCGCAACATCAAGAAATATCTGCTGGCGGCGCTGTATAACGCCCCGGTCACGATGGACAGCTATTACACATCCCTTGTCAGCCATGACCTGTACGGCAGCGGAGATCGGAGGTGAACGCCTTGCAGGAAGAAATCACGCAGAAAACCCTTGCGCTTTGTGTGGAGGCCAGCAAAATGACCGCCCAGCTCTTGCAGCAGGCCATGAAGAAGGTGCTGGCGGATATGGAGAAGCACAAGAAAAATCCCCCACTCCGGCACGGCAAGCAGACGCTCCGCCAGCTTATGAAGCATAACACCGGCGTATCCAACATCGAGATCACGGATCAGAATATCCGGGCCTTTTCTTCCACGGCGAAGAAGTACGGCCTGGATTTTGCGTTGAAGAAGGACACTTCCGGCGAGCATACCCGTTACCTGGTGTTCTTCAAGGGCCGGGACGCCGATGTGATTACAGCGGCCTTCCGGGAGTTTTCCGCTAAAAACCTGAGCCGCGAGAAAGCCCCTTCCATCCGGCGCAAGCTGGAAAAGGCGCAGGAGCAGTCCAAAACGCAGCACAAGAAGCAGGAGCGCGGCGAAAAGGTCAAGACCAGAGAACGGAGCGTGGAGCGATGAAGGACAAACTCAAAAAATATCTTCTGCCAAACCTGCCGTATCTGTTCTTTGTGTATCTCTTTGATAAGCTCTGCCAGGCGGTGCGGCTGGCGCCGGGGCTTGACGTCTCGGAAAAGCTGCTGCATATCGGGCAGGGCTTTCAGACCGCCTTCGCCAGCTCCGCGTCCAGCTTTCATGTGTTGGATATCTGCGTCGGCATCTTCGGCGCGATCCTCGTCCGGCTGGCGGTGTATCTGAAAGCGAAAAACGCGAAGAAATATCGCCGTGGCGTTGAGTACGGCAGCGCGAGATGGGGCCGGCCGGAGGATATCGCACCCTACATAGACCCTGTTCCCGATTGGAACATCCCGCTGACCCGGACAGAAAGCCTCACCATGACCAGCCGCCCGAAGCAGCCAAAGTATGCGAGAAACAAAAATATTCTCGTCATCGGCGGCTCCGGCAGCGGCAAGACGCGGTTCTTTGTCAAACCGTCCATCATGCAGATGCACAGCTCCTATGTCATCACCGATCCCAAGGGTTATAATTATCTAGGATAAAGCAAAGATGCGTTTACAAAATCGGAAAAGTATCGTATCTTTGTTACATATCGTACCCCCTACTAAAAACACAAAGAAGGTGAAACTATGGCAAAATCCAACCAAGGAAAAATCACGGCACTGTACGAAAGGCTTTCCAGAGATGATGAACTGCAAGGTGAATCTAACAGCATTCTGAATCAGAAAAAGTATCTGGAAGATTACGCTCGCAAAAACGGCTTTAACAATATCCAGCATTTTACGGACGATGGATACAGTGGAACAAACTTCAACCGTCCCGGCTTCCAGTCCATGATTGCCGAGATTGAAACCGGGCATATTGCAACTGTCATTGTAAAGGACATGAGCCGTTTCGGACGCAATTATCTGGAAGTTGGATTTTACACAGAGATTCAGTTTCCTTCAAAGGGTGTTCGGTTCATCGCTATCAACAACAATGTTGACAGTGCCAATCCCACAGACAATGACTTTACCCCTTTCCTGAATATCATGAACGAGTGGTACGCAAAGGATACCAGCAATAAAATCCGCGCTGTGTTCAAATCGCGGATGCAGGATGGCAAACGGTGCAGCGGCAGTATACCCTACGGTTATAAGCGGGTTCCCGGTGATAAGCAAACTCTTCATGTAGATGAGGAAGCAGCTTCCGTTGTCCGCAGGATCTTCGATATGGCAGCCAGCGGTGCCAGTCTTGCACAAATCGGGCAGACGCTTTCGGAAGAAAAAGTGCTGATTCCGTCTGCATACGAAGAACAGCATCATCCCGAAGCGGCCCGGAACCATTCGTATCACGACCCCTATCGATGGAATACGACCACCTTGACCTATATTCTTGACCGACAGGAATACCTCGGCCATACAGTGCTATGTAAAAGCATCCGTGAGAACTTCAAACTGAAAAAGCGCCGTGCTGCGACCCCGGAAGAAAGGATTGTATTCAAAAATACCCATGAAGCTATCATCGACCAAGAAACATGGGATAAAGCACAGCGTCTGCGCAAGAGGAATCCGAAAAAACTTCCGAGCGGAACATACTCGCACCGTTTAGCCGGGATGGTGTTCTGCGCTGACTGTGGCTCCCGAATGAGTTTTTCCAGCCCCGAATCCAAACATCGGGATTCTGATGTGGTGTATGATTCGGATTCTTCATGGCAGTGCAGCAAATACCGTAATATGTACGTTTCCTGCACATCCCATTTTATCAAAACCTCAACCATTGAAGCCGCTATTCTCAATGCAATCAAAGCGATGACAAAAGAAATTATTGAAAATGAGGATGAATTTGCCGAGCAGCTTCAAGCTGCATGGGAAAGCCAAAACACACAGGTATCTTCCGAGAGTAAAAAAGAACTGCATTCAGTTCAAAAAAGAATAAACGAGTTGGACGCTTTGATTCGGAGCCTATATGAAAACAGCGTCTTAGGAAAAATCCCAGAACGACAGTATCAGCGGTTGATGGCGCAATACGATGAGGAACAAACTGTCTGCGAAGCTCGCATTGCCGAGTTGAAGAAAGAACTGGACGTCGTTGAAACAACGAAAGTTGATCTGAAACGCTTTATCAAACTGATTCGGAAATACAAGGACTGTGAAACGCTGACAGATGAAATGCTGTACGAACTGGTAGAAAAAGTGGTGATTCATTCCGCATCTGGCGGACGGACGATCTACCGTCAGCAGCAAATCGACATCTACTTCAATTTTATCGGTGACACGTTCCCTAGTCAAATTGAGATTAGTCGCGGCGACAAGAAAAATCTTACAGAACAGCGACTTGCCAAGCGTAAGAAATATCAGAAAACTGCCGGGGAAAACCGCAAAAAGAAACGTGCTGCTCTGCGTGAAGCTGCTAAAACTGATCCACAGGCGGCAGCAGAGTATGAAGCCCTCTTGCAGAAAGGCCGTGAACAATGCCGCAAGTATGCCCAAAATAAAAAGCTGGCTCAACAGGTGCCTGCTGATACAGTTCCCATTCAATTTGAACCGTCTGAAGAAATGAAAGGAGAATCCGCATGACTACCATGAAAAAATCCATCCATGACAACGCCAACGGTCTGGACTACACCCTTGTCAACGACCATTATCTGCCGAACCTGACCGCAGCAGCCTCGGCAGAGTACCCCACCGGGCGGTGGGGCCGCTTACATAAGACGTATCTGAAGGAGCAGCACCCTGTCCGGTATAACCAACTGCTCCTGTCCGGTGAGTTAGGCGGCTATCTTGCCAAGCTGGACAAGCAGGCCGAGGAACAGCTTGCGTTGACTGTCCGGCAGATGCAGGAAGCCGAGGGCGTGACTAAAGCCCTGAAAGCCGAAAATCAACTGGAATGGGTGCGCCAGATGAACAGCATCCTCAACCGTGCGGAGGAGATCATCAAGACCGAGCTGATTTTTGTATAAGGAGGTGCCCGCAATGGCTGTGCTGAAATGGATGCTGAAATTCGCCCTTCTCCCGCTGCTTCTGCTGCTGATTCTGGCGCAGTGGGTGGGCATCTTCCTCACGACCTTCTCCACGATTTTGACGAATCTGCTGGCGGGGCTGTTCTTCTTTGTAGCGCTGGCAAGCTGGGTCATGAAGCTGGCAGACGGCGGCGAAGTCCTGAAAATGCTGATTACCGCATTTGTGGTTTTCGTCCTGCCTTACATAGCGATAGCTGCTATTGCAAAAATCTCCTTTTTCGCTGAGGAACTTCGGGATTTTCTCCAATCCTGAGTTCAAGACCGCCCTGCGCAATGCACGGCGGTCTTTTTGTTACATCGGGTCTGCACACGGCAGACCCTTTTTTGATACGGAGGTACACGCCTATGAAACTGACTTTTGACGAAAAGAAGCTGCTTTATGCCTACGGCAACCCCGATCTGGCACTGACCCGCAAGCGGCTGTATGAGGTTGCCGGCCTGACGGTTGATCCTGATCTGAACCGGCTGGTGTTCGACTTTGTCCGCAAGCTGGAGGACGAAACGCTGGCAGACTGGTATGACCAGATGTTCTACTTCGTCCGTGCTGAGATGGAGCATTATACCATGATGCAGAAAATGTCACGGGACATCGAGGAGGACGAGGACTGGGGCCCGTCCATCTTTGACGAATCCGAGGAGGGAGAACTGATTGACGATGTTTAAGCTGGAGACCATGATCTACGCCAGCGAGGACGGAACGAACAGCGTGTTCACGCTGAATTCTGCCTTGCAGAAGCAGCTTGATGCCCTTGCAGCGCAGCACCCGGAGGTGTGCCAGCGGAAGGCAAGGGGCGAAGCTGGCGGGGTAACGTATCAGGTCAGGGGCGCTGCGCTGGCTATCCAGCCTGTGCGGGCATCCTGAAAGCGATAACCAATCTGCTATGGTAGAATAAAGAGCAACGGGCAAAGCGTCAGGAGGGATGCTTTGCCCGTTTTATATAGAACGATGAAAATCACTTTTAGCAGAAAGGGCCGAATTTATTGGGGAATTTATATGGCTATATCCGGGTCAGCACCCGTGACCAGAACGAGGACCGGCAGTTGATCGCACTGCGGGAACTGAAAATCCCGGAGAAAAACATTTTTATGGACAAGCAGTCTGGCAAGGACTTCAACCGTCCGCAATATAAGCGGTTGGTGCGGAAATTGAAAAAAGACGATCTGCTCTATATCAAGAGCATCGACCGTCTTGGACGAAACTACGCTGAAATTTTAGAACAGTGGCGGCTGCTCACACAAACAAAAGGCGCTGACATCGTGGTGCTGGATATGCCGCTGCTGGATACCCGGCGCGGCAAAGACCTGATGGGCACTTTCCTGAGTGACATCGTGCTGCAGGTGCTCTCCTTTGTGGCGGAGAACGAGCGCACCAACATCCGGCAGCGGCAGGCAGAGGGCATTGCAGCGGCAAAGGCTCGCGGTGTGAAGTTTGGCCGACCGCCCCGGCCGCTTCCAGACAACTTCTATGAGGTGCATAAAGCATGGAGAGATAAGAAATTGACCCTTAAAGAAGCTGCGGAAACCTGCGATTTACCCGTAGGTACGTTCTATGGGAAATCTATCCACGGTTGCATTAGGTGTGATCCGTGATGTGGAAGCGCCTACTTATGATGACGCCGTTAATGCACAGATTGAAGAAGTGGCCGCAAAGAAAAAATATCATAATTTCCAGGAATTACTGATGACAAATGATATTTGGGAAGTGAAATAATATTTTCATTTTCCCTGTAGGAACCGGATCTACAGAGTTGTTCTAAAAATTAAATGGTTAGTAATAGGCAGTGAATAATTGCCGGTTACTAACCATTTAATTTAGAATTTTAGTGTGTAAGAGAACACACCTGAAACTGTCCTTATAGTTTGAGCTTTAGAGTTTCTCGCCGAATGATAAATCACCGGCATCCCCTAACCCCGGAACAATGTATTTGTGCTCGTCCAAGACAGGGTCTATGGCGGCACACCATAATGTGACATCATCGCCGGGAAAAAGTTCTGCCATATGCGCTACCCCTTGTTGGCTGGCAATGACACAGGCCATCTGCAATTTAGCTGGTTTGCCTTTGGTAAGGAACGCTTTCCAGGCAAGTTCCATGCTTTCACCGGTGGCAAGCATGGGATCAACGAGAAGCAAGGTTCTGTCATTCAATGAAGGAGCGGCGATGTATTCAATGTGTACATCTACAATACGGTGTTCATCATCTTTGTAAAAACGGAATGCGGAAACGAAAGCGTTGTCGGCATGGTCGAACATGTTCAGAAAACCGGTGTGCAGCGGCAGTCCGGCACGGAATACCGTTGCGATCACTATTTTGTCATCGTGTGTGCTGGCCGTGGCAGTTCCCAAGGGTGTCTGTACTTGCTTTACGGAATAGGTTAGTGCTTTACTCATCTCGTATGCCATGATTTCTCCTATTCTTTCAATATTTCTGCGGAAACGCATACGATCATTTTGAATATGTACATCGCGCAATTCCGCTACATATTGGTTTAGGAGAGAATTGCCTTCACTGAGATTGATGATTTTCATATCTATGCTTTTGTTATATTGTTGACTTTGACCTGCAAAGAAACAAATAATTTCTAGATTTGTAAAGTACGAATTGCATTTTTGTTACACAAATATAAATATTTGATTATTACGGAAATTTTTCTCTAATAACTTCTTTTTTTTAAAATAAAGCACTAATTTTGTAGCGCCTTAGACAAGGGGG
>ENA-USZI01000766-USZI01000766.1-human-gut-metagenome-genome-assembly--contig:-NODE-766-length-23039-cov-252.316479_pt1 | contig 23039 bp, 13 predicted proteins | sample MGYA00250042_ERZ773532 | MGnify/ENA primary metagenome ERZ773532 (study PRJEB29103, sample SAMN06112036) | human gut metagenome | biome: human gut; feature: ankylosing spondylitis patient; material... | reverse complement strand
GAAGGTCGCCGCGGACTCATCCATACATACACCATCGCAGCGTGCGACTCCAAGGGCGGCAACGAACGCGTGCTGAAGAGCGGCGAGTTCTCAAACCTGCAGAACAACCCGATACTACAGACCGTAACCTTCAACGCCACAAAGACACGCTACGTGAAGCTGCGCGCTGAACGCATGGTCGTAGCTGGCGAGGCAATGGGATTTGCAGAATTGGGCGTTAAGTAATCTTTAAGGCAACAATACTAATGGTAGGAGGCTACGGCATTCCTGCCGTAGCCATTGCGAATAGTTATATTTCAGTTGCTAATGGCTACGGCAGGAATGCCGTAGCCTCCTACTGTTAGCTTTCTCCGCAATTCTCCCCTTCTTATTCCAACTTTTTGTATATTATTTTAAAATCTCAAATTATTTTTCTAATTTTGCATTTTAAAATAATACATATATAATAATGTCAAGAAAGAAGAAACCACTACCAATACTCGAGAACGTAACTATTGAGGCGGTTGCTGCTGAAGGAAAATCACTGGCACACGTCAACGACATGGTTGTTTTCGTGCCGTTCGCCGTGCCCGGCGACGTGGTTGACCTGCAGGTGCGCAAGAAGAAGCACAGCTACTGCGAGGCAGAAGTAATACGCTTCATCAAGAAGAGCGACGTACGCACGGAGCCGATGTGCGAGCATTTCGGCATCTGCGGCGGATGCAAATGGCAGAACCTGCCCTACGAGGAGCAGCTGAAGGCTAAGCAGCAACAGGTGTTCGACCAGCTCACACGCATCGGAAAGATAGAGCTGCCGGAGTTCATGCCCATCATGGGCTCGGTACACATCAAGGAATACCGCAACAAGCTGGAGTTCGGATGCTGCAACAAGCGCTGGCTCACACGCGAGCAGATTGCCGAAGGCACACAGTTCGACAACATGAACGGCATCGGTTTCCACATCACCGGAGCCTTCGACAAGATTCTCCCCATCGAGAAGTGCTGGCTCATGGACGACCTGCACAACAAGATTCGCAACGCCATACGCGACTACGCCTACTCTACCGGCATGACGTTCTTCGACCTCAGACAGCAGCACGGACTGCTGCGCGACATCATGATACGCAACTCGAACACGGGCGAGTGGATGGTACTCATCCAGTTCCACTACGACGAGGAGGGCGACGAGCAGCGCGCCAAGGCGTTGCTGCAGCACATCGCCGACAAGTTCCCGGAGATAACATCGCTCATGTACGTAGACAACCAGAAGTGCAACGACACCTTCGGCGACCTCGACCTCTCTGTCTTCAAGGGCAACGACCACATCTTCGAGACGATGGAGGACCTGCGCTTCAAGGTTGGTCCGAAAAGCTTCTACCAGACCAACACCGAGCAGGCTTATCACCTCTACTCCGTAGCACGCAACTTCGCCAAGCTCACCGGCGACGAACTGGTGTACGACCTCTATACAGGTACGGGCACCATCGCCAACTTCGTGGCGCGTCAGGCACGCGAGGTGATAGGCATCGAGTACGTGCCCGAGGCTATCGAGGACGCAAAGGTGAACTCTGAGGTGAACAACATCAGCAACACCAAGTTCTACGCCGGCGACATGAAGGACATCCTCAACGACGAGTTCATCCAGAAGCACGGTCGCCCCGACGTCATCATCACCGACCCACCGCGCGCCGGTATGCACCAGGACGTGATAGACACTATCCTGCGCGCCCACCCGAAGCGCATCGTCTACGTAAGCTGCAACCCGTCTACGCAGGCACGCGACCTGCAGGCGCTCGATGTGGCGTACAAAGTGATGGCGGTGCAGCCGGTGGACATGTTCCCGCATACGCCGCACGTAGAGAACGTAGTTCTTTTGGAAGAAAAACTGTAAAAATCAAAACTCATAATGAAAACATTAGCAACTCTCGCACTCGCCGCTCTCGCTTTCGGCAGTGTATCAGCACAAGAGAAAGAAGCTAAGCTGAAGGTGCTTAGCGACATCAAGTTCAGCGGTTACATCATGTCGCAGTATCAGTACAGCGACAAGGAAAGCAACAAGGGCGAGAAAGACATCAACTCGTTCAACATCCGTATGGTGCGTATGGCACTCGAAGGACGCGTGGCAAAGGACTTCTACTGGAAGGCGCAGCTGCAGGTGAACGGCAACACCTCTAACCTCACCGTGGCACCACGTATGGTCGATGCTTTCGCCGAGTGGCAAAAGTACGATGCGTTCAAGGTGAAGGCAGGTCAATTCAAGCGTCCGTTCACCTTCGAGAACCCCATGCACCCCATTACGCAGGGCTTTATGGGCTACTCGCAGAACGTGCTTAAGCTCGCTGGCTTCAGCGACCGCAACGGCGAACACGCAAGCAACGGACGCGACATCGGCGTGCAGCTGCAGGGCGACCTGCTCAAGGCTAACGACGGACACCACTACCTCCACTATCAGGTGGGCGTGTTCAATGGTCAGGGCACTAACATGAAGGATGTCGACCAGCGCAAGGACATCATCGGCGGCGTATGGGTGGCTCCAGTGAAGGGTCTGCGCATCGGTGCCTTCGGATGGACCGGTTCGTATGCTCGCAAGGGCACATGGACTGAGGTAGACGCTAACGGAAACGCTGTAGCTAAGAACGGTGTGCGCTCGCTTGAGAAGAACCGCTATGCCATCAGCGCCGAGTATGCAGCCCACGATTGGACCGTGCGTTCGGAGTATATCCACAGTCAGGGCTACGGCTTCAAGACCTCAAACGCTTCTGGCAAGGAAACCGACTGCACCATCAACTACGCTGCAGGTGACAAGGCTGACGGTTTCTACGCACTTATGATTGCACCGGTTATCAGCAAGAAACTCTATGCAAAGGCTCGCTACGACCTCTACCGTCCGCAAGCCGATTGGCACACTTCGAAGACTCAGTACGAGATTGGTGCCAACTACTGGATTGGCAAGCACGTAATGATTGCAGCAGAATATGCTCGCGTCAACGACCGTAGCCTGAACAAGTCGAACTATAACATGTTCGACCTTCAGCTCGACGTGAAGTTCTAAATCACTCTCCTCTATTCAGATTTATCAAACGACACAAGCTGTTAACATATACTCGCATTATGCAGGAACACAAGTATAAGCATAGACATAGCCATAAGAAAGATGGCATTGACACTTTTCGTGAACAAAGCCTCAAGGCTATACAAAGAAAGAAATTGTACGCAAAAGTTGCATACATCGTGGTGTTCACTATTGCTATTATAATGATAGCATTGGCGTTCGCCGCCTACTTCATAGACAGATAAGCCTGCGTGTTTCTTGCAAGAACCACGCAGGAGAACACTTAAAGGTACTAATTTAAAAACTGATAACTATAAAATGACAAACAAACCATTAGCAGCCCTACTCTTCGGCTGCATGATTACCGCTCAAGCAGCATCGGCACAGTCGCTGCTGCCAAAGCCGCAGTCGTTCAATGCAGGCAAGGGCGCGTTCAGCACCGCAACAACAAAGGTGAAACTCATCAACGAGGTTGGCGCGGATGCAGAGAACATCTACTCGAAGCAGTGGTCAGCAAAGGCTGACAACAACGCTCAGCAGGTGGTACGCTTCACACGCCTCGCCAACGCTACGTCGCCCGAGGCTTACAACCTCCACATCACTAAGGACACACTGCTTATCAGTGCCGCTTCTGCCGACGGCTTCCGCTTCGCCTGGCAGACCGTAGAGCAGCTGAAGCAGAAGAATGGCATCATGGCGTGCGACGTTCAGGATGCTCCAGCATTCAAGTGGCGCTCGCTGATGCTCGACGTGTCGCGCCACTTCCAGCCCATTTCGTTCCTCAAGAAGCAGATTGACGTGATGGCACAGTATAAGTTCAACCGTCTCCACCTTCACCTCACTGACGCTGCAGGCTGGCGCATAGAGATTAAACGCTACCCTCGCCTTACCAGTCTTGCTGCATGGCGCGAAGGAAAGACATGGAAGGAGTGGAGCAAACTCGGATGCAAGTACAAGAACGAAGGCGAAGAGGGCGCTTACGGTGGCTACTACACTCAAGACGAGCTGCGCGACCTCGTGAAGTACGCAGCAGAGCGTGGCATCACCATCGTGCCCGAGATTGAGATGCCAGGCCACTCGGCTGAGGTGCTCACTGCCTACCCGGAGCTCTCTTGCACGCACGAACCCTACAAGCAGATGGACTTCTGCCCGGGCAGCGTGGCTACATACGACTTCCTCGAGAACGTACTGAAAGAGGTGATGGACATCTTCCCCTCTAAGTACATCCACGTCGGTGGCGACGAGGCAGACAAGGCTTCATGGCCTTCTTGTCCGCTCTGCCAGCAGAAGATGAAGGAGCTCGGCACAGACAAGGATGGTCTGCAGGCGCACCTCATCGCTCACTTTGGCAAGTTCCTCACCGAACATGGTCGTCAGCTCGTGGGTTGGGACGAGGTGATAGCCGGCAACCTCGCCAAGAACACCACCGTGATGGTGTGGCGCGGTCTTGAGAAGGCGCAGGAGGCTATCGACCATGGCTACGACGTGGTGCTCTCGCCCAGCGGATACTGGTATCTCGACTACTATCAGGATGCTCCCGACACTCAGCCTGAGGCTATCGGTGGTTTCCTCCCACTCGAAAAGGTATACAGCTACGTACCTGGCGGCACACTGCCCGAGGATGTGCGCAGCAAGATTACCGGCGTACAGGCTAACCTCTGGACCGAATACGTGCCTACAGCAGAGCACGTAGAGTATATGCTCTATCCGCGTGCGCTCGCTATCGCCGAGATTGGATGGAACGGCACAAAGAAAAAGGACTACCCTGAGTTCCGCAAGCGTGCCATCGTAGAGTGCGAACGTCTGCACAAGCAGGGTGTGAACACCTTCGACTTGAAGAAGGAACGTGGTGAACGTCCAGAGTCGTTCAAGACCACAAAGCACAAGGCGATAGGTTGCAACATCACCTTCAACCACCGCTACGAGGACAAGTACAAGGCGCAGGGCGACAAGACTCTCGTCGACGGACAGCACGGCGGATGGACATACGGCGACCAGAAGTGGCAGGGCTTCCTCGGCAACAAGGGCTACTGTCTCGACCTCACCATCGATCTCGGCAAGGTACAGAAGATCTCTACCGTAGCTGCCGACTTCATGCAGGCTTACGGCGCATGGGTGTTCTTCCCGTCAGAGTACAAGATTTCGTTCAGCGAGGACGGTCAGAACTTCACCGAGGTGTATAATAAGAAGTCGGAAGTAGACCGCGACATTCAGCTCGGCTTCCGCAACCTTGCGTGGAAGGGCAATGCAAAGACACGCTACATCCGTGTGCAGGGTAGCACAACAGAGGATGGCGGTTGGCTCTTCACCGACGAAATCATCGTTAAGTAAATTGCACAGTGAGCTCTAAAGATCATAGTCTCTTTAGTAACACTACCTTATAAGATACAAAAAAGCCTGTTGAAGCAATGCTCCAACAGGCTTTTTTGTATCACTATACATCCACTTTATGGGGCGATTACGCCCCTATAAAGCTTCTTACTTTGTCACCTTAAGTGTAGTCTTTGCACTCTTCACTACATAAACACCAGCAGGCAGCGCCATGCGGCAGAAGTCGCCGTAAGTCATAGTGCCGAGAGCAGTGCCTACAGAAGAGTAAACCTTTACGAGGTCGCCGGCAGCAAGCTGTGTCAAGTTCTCAGTCACGCCGTTGATGCCACTCCAAGTAGCGAGGTCGGCAGTCTGCCAAGCACTCCACTTCGACATTGCGTCGCCTGCTACGGCGCACACACGCCACTGATATGCAGTGCCAGCTGTGAGCTTATCGAACTTATACGAAGTAGTCTTTATGCCCGTGAAACGCTGTGCAGCAGCCTTCATTACTGTCTTCGGAGCGACGTTCATGCTCAGGAAGTCCTCAGCCGAGTAGTTGCCGTCGTAGATACCCACAAAGAAGAGGTAGCCACGCTTCTTCGGCTGCACCATTACCTTGTAGTCTTTCATGTCGGCATTATCGAGTACGATTGTAGCCATTGTGCCATCCATTTTTATTGTCTGCTCAGCGATTGTTGCATCATCGTTATCGAGGAGCGACACTGTAATATCAGTAGCATCCTTAGCGTATGCGCTTGCAGAGAGACGAACGGTTACACTTGCCGAAGAGTTGTCGGTAATGAGAGGCGAAGTGAGGTTGCCCTGCTTCTTTGCAGTACCAATCTTTGCACAACCCGGACACTCGAACACCTTATCTCCTGTCCAGCCCTTATTCTGCATCTTGCTATCGAGGTTGGCAGAAATATCGATTGTGCCCTCTACTGCAAGTTTCTCGCCCCATTTGCTGAGGTCTTCGCTCAGTTTAACAGCCTCATCTACAGAAGGCTGAGTGCTCTTCTCGCGCAGTTCTACAGTGTAGCTTTCGGCTCCATCCACTGCGTTCCAACCGCCGGTGAACGATGTCTCGGTCATGTTCATCAACTTCGGCTGTGGTGCATCGAGATTAACACCGCCCATAAATGTGAACGAGATAAGACCATCCTTCTCCGTGATTTCTGTCACTGGCTTGCCGAGGAACTTGCGTCCGTCGCTATTAGCGTTGAACAATGTGGCAGCCGGCTTCGATGTGTCGGTCAGCTCGGTCGACTTTGTAGTGCCAGGGTATGTGTCGCCGGTTACTGTCTCCGATGTAAGTTTGTTGTCGGCAGGCACAACAGTGAAGCGTTGGTGGTTAGACGTGTTGTTCACCTCATTGTCAAACCACACCTTCTGGTCGTAGTCGACGTGTATGACAAGCATACCGTGGTTAGGGAGAGCAACGTCGGTGCCCTTCAGCTGGCGGTTCTCGAAGATATAGTATTCGTTCTTGTTCGCTTCGTTGAACACAACGCACGCCTCAGGAGCATCGCTCAGCGGCTTCATATTCTTTATGTAGCAAGGCTCGGTGAGGATAGTAGGCTCTATCCAACCACTCACCCACTTCTCGTAAGTGTTATATCCAGTAGGCTCATAACCATCACCGCCATACGAACCGTAGTCCATCAAGTCCCATGCATCCATACCGAAGCAGCCGCCACCTGCTGTGTCGTAGAAGTCGGGGATGCCCATACAATGGCTGAACTCGTGACAAGCGGTACCAATACCGCTGATATTTGTGCCATAGCCGCCATTCAGCTCCGACGAGCACGCGTATGTACGGATGCGCTGACCGCCAAGCACAAGGCTGTAACCTCCACCTTGTATGTCCCACTCGTGAGGCCAAATGGTATTCGCTTCACCACCTGCAGCCTCACCATAGCCAGCATAAATCACGTACACCTGGTCGACAGCACCATCGCCATCCCAGTCGTACTGCGACATATCCATCTTCTCCTTAGCATAAGCCAGCTCGCAAGCCTCCTTAATCATACCTGCGGGGTCGATATCGTTGCCCTGAGCATCATTAGCACCGTATGCCGCCATGTTCTTAGACACAGTAACCGGACCGATTACGTCGAACTCAAGGTCTAACTTGCCATAGCTCTGCGCATAGAAATAGTCGTGAACAGAGCCATTGTTACCGTATTTATTATAGCCAACCTTGTTGAAATAGTCGTTCCACTCAGCCTGAGTGTGCTTCGACTGCATCTTCTTGTCCTTAAAGTTCACGAGGATTACAAGACCCTTGCGCTTACCCGTGACGCCGATACCTTCGCCACCAGTAGCACCAGCCATAACTCTGCGCACCGGCTTGCCCGAAGCATCAACCACGCCACGATTAGCGAGGCGAGCCATGCGGCGAGCGTTGCGCTGCTTAGCACGCTCCAGACCGAGCGAACGCACCTTCTGCGATTCGGCAGTGTAGTAGTTCAAGAACGACAACTCTGCAGCACCACGACTCTCAACGTCGTGAGCCACCTGCGCAGACGCAGTCAACTTACCGTTGCTATCGAGCGTAGCATAGCAATATGCACCGTCAGCACGCTGCACCAACGGCTGACCATCTTCTGTACTTGTGTAATGGAAATTCTCGTCGCCGCGCAACATCACTGTGAGCACGGAGCCATCAGGCTGCTGCACCTGACGCTTCACACGCTTCGCCGGCACGGCGAAAGCAGAGGCTGCAAGCATGAACATTGCAGCGAGTGTTAGAAATCTTTTTGACATTTAATAGGTTATCTTGATTTTAAAAATAGGTTGCAAATATACGAATAATATCCGTGTAAACGAAAAAAAATCAACAAGAATGCTTTTTCATTCCACGAAATTGTATAACGTTTGCAACGTAGTGCCAACTGCACGCCATTCCAATGCAACCGTATTGCTTAGTAGCGGTATTCCCATTGACCACATGCCACGCAGCGGTCCTGCTCGTTAATTGCTTTATACTTAGCCATGTCGTTGTTGGATATAATGGTTTGATATATAAGAATGTCGTATAGATTCTACAGTTTACTTCCGGCAGCCTTCCTTTTCCAGTATTTCTTCCAGAAATTCAGATGCGTCAGCCACGCAAAGAGGACATTCGCGAAGTACCTTTCCTGTGCCCACACCTTTTAGCAGCTTGCATTGTGTGGCACCATTACGCTGCTTAAATTTATCCATAATTTGCCTCATGCCCTTGATAGACTTTGCCTTGTCCTTAGTGGCAAGTCCGAGTACGATGCCAGCTCCAACGAGGGTGCCACAAGTTCCATCCATATTACCCATACCAGCCGCAAAGGCATTGCCCGCATTCTTAATAGTTTCTTCTTCCATTCCGGTGAAGTCGTGGTAGGTGCAAAGCACAGCCTGTGTGCAATTATGTGAACCGCAACGTTTCTTTTCTGCCGCTATTTCTTTTCTCGTTTCCATATTGTTTTCCTTGTTCTTTAAATTGATGTTTCGATTTCGCGTACAAAGATAACGCTTTTATTATAGATATACCAAAGACACCAACTATACTTTTATAGATAAATTCTATCGTTGCGATATTCTTCATTACTGAAAAAACAGCCAATCATTCACTACACTGTAAAATTAACTTTTAATAAATAATAACGGATAAACATTTTCATTTTTTATTATTACTTTTGCCAACAAATAAAAACAACAAAAAAGAAGAACACTTTTTACACGCTAATAGGGTTTTAAAGACATTATGAAGATAGGATTGTTTATTCCATGTTACGTCGATGCATTGTATCCGGAAGTGGGAGTGGCAACATACAAGCTCCTGACAAGCCTCGGACTCGACGTCACCTACCCTCTCAAGCAGACTTGCTGCGGACAACCTATGGCAAACGCCGGCTTTGAGAAGATGGCTACGGACATCTCACGACACTTCGACGACCTCTTCAAGGAGTTCGACTACGTGGTTGCACCATCGGCATCGTGCGCGGCTTTTGTCAAGTTTTATCATCCACGACTTGCCAAAGGCAATCACGAATGTCTCACGTCAAAGAAGACAATGGACGTGGTAGAGTTTCTACACGACGTCGTAAAACCAACAAGCCTCAAGGCTCACTTCCCGCACATAGTCAGCGTACATAACTCGTGTCACGGCGTACGCGAACTGGGACTGTCGTCGCCCTCAGAAAGACAAGTGCCGCAGTTCAACAAGATTATCGACTTGCTTAAACTCGTGGACGGCATCACCATCCGTGAGCCGGAGAGAAAAGACGAGTGCTGCGGATTCGGAGGTATGTTCTCCGTAGAAGAGCCGGACGTGTCGAAACGCATGGGAGAGGACAAGATAGAACGTCACATGGCTACGGGAGCGGAATACATCACCGGTCCCGACTCGTCATGCCTTATGCACATGCAGGGCATTGCAAAGAAGGAGAACAAGCCTATAAAGTTCATACACGTGGTAGAAATATTAGCAGCAGGACTATGAGCACAATACATTCAGAAGCGGCACGACGCTTCAACGACAACAGAGCAAAGACCACATGGCACGACGCCACCTTCTGGTCGCTAAGACAAAAACGCGACAACATGGCGTCAGGGTTGCCAGAATGGGAGGAGCTGCGCGAACATGCCAGCCAAATAAAACAGCACACCGTAACGCACTTGGCTGACTATCTGGAGGAGTTCAGCACGCAACTGGAGAGCCGTGGCGTCATTGTGCATTGGGCTAAAGACGCCAACGACTTTAACAACATCGTGCTCGACATACTGCAAAGTCATGGCGTAAAGAAGATGGTGAAAAGCAAGTCGATGCTTACCGAGGAGTGTGCCATGAACCCGTTCCTTGAGAATCACGGCATCGATGTCGTGGAGACCGATCTTGGCGAACGCATCCTGCAACTGCTACATCAGAAACCGAGCCACATCGTAATGCCTGCCATACACCTAAAGCGAGAAGAGGTGGGACAGATGTTCGAGGAGAAAGGCATCAGCACGGAGAAAGGCAATTACGACCCGACATACCTTACGCAATGCGCACGCAAGCATCTGCGCAACCAGTTTATGGAAGCAGGAGCAGGAATGACAGGATGCAATTTCGGTGTGGCAAAGACCGGCGATATCGTGGTTTGCACCAACGAGGGCAACGCCGACATGTCAACATCAATGCCCAAGCTACATCTCGTGGCAATGGGAATAGAGAAGATTGTGCCCGACTACAAGTCGCTCGCCGTATTCCAGCGACTGCTCTGCCGCTCTGCTACCGGACAGCCCACAACGGCATACACCTCACACTTCCGTCAGGCAAGACCGGGAGCGGAGATGCACGTCATCCTCGTGGACAACGGACGAAGCGACATTCTTGCCAACGACGAGCATTGGGAAACGCTGAAGTGCATTCGCTGCGGAGCCTGCATGAACACCTGCCCCGTATACCGCCGCTCGGGTGGCTACTCATACACCTACTTCATCCCCGGACCTATCGGCATCAACCTTGGTATGCTGCACGATGCGTCACGCTACAGCGACAACGTCAGCGCTTGCACGCTCTGCCTCTCATGCGACAATGTATGCCCGGCTAAGGTGAACCCCGGTTCGCAGGTCTATATGTGGAGACAGAAGCTCGACTCGCTGCACAAGGCGAACACGATGAAGAAGTGCATGTCAAAGGGAATGGAAGAGCTCTTCAACCATCCCCTACTCTATTCTTCAGCCTTGCGTCTGGCTCCTCTTGCCAACCTCATACCAGACAGCCTTACGCACATACGCTCACTCAATCCGTGGGGCGTGGGACACGCAATGCCGAAATTTGCGAATGAGTCGTTCCAGACAATGTGGAAGAAAGGAAAACTGAACCAAAACGAACAGAAAGAACAATGACATACAAAGACGAACTATTGGAGAAGTTGCGACGCAACACACACGAACAGTATCCGATGCCCAACACACCGATAGACGGCATATCGTACGACGACACGGTAAAGCAGTTTGTGGATATGAGCATGTCGGTGGGCAGCAAAGTGGTGATGGCTAAGCCGAACGAAAAGCTCGACGACATCGTAAGAAACACCTATCCGCAAGCAAAGACCATCGCCTCTAACATAGCAGAACTCACCATCGCCACCATCAATCCCGACACCGTTGCAGAGGCGCAAGACCTTAACGGCACCGACGTAGGAGTGGTGTACGGACAGATTGGAGTGGCGGAGAATGGTTGCGTCTGGATTCCGCAGGACATGAAGGAGAAAGCAGTCTGCTTCATCAGCGAATATCTGGTCATCGTCCTCCCGAAGAGCGGCATCGTGAACAACATGCACGAGGCATACGACCGCATCTGCATGCCAGAAACCGGACTCGGCACATTCATCTCTGGACCATCAAAGACTGCCGACATAGAGCAGGCGCTGGTAATGGGAGCGCAGGCTGCACGCGGCGTGACAGTGGTAATAAGAGAAGGATAATGAAGATGTAAGAAGACAAACAATATTTACATTCTGCAGTATATAACAGGATATTGCAGTCATGCATAACTTCTTATTGCTGTATGCTAAGATATTTTGAGCAAAAATAATTAGGGCTGGATTCCATCACGAAGAATCCAGCCTTTTTAGTTACCATTGTTTATTGCAAATATCAATTCAAGCAACCATGAACAAAGGTACACATTCCAGCGGTCAGCAATATTTATAAAGGCACTCCGCCTATAGGTATAGATTCGCATATCTATAAGATTCTTACTTTTGGCAACTATGCCAAAAAACGTTTGATGTTTCGTATATGGTCTGGCAGATGAGTCGCTATCAGTCAGCCACCAACAGCCCTAATAAATTAAAGAACTCCACAACACAAATATTTTCCTTGTTTTCTTTTTCCATTCTTGTTTAGTTTTCCTATCTTTGTAGTCTAATTATGACAATTCCATCAAGAATAAGTCTATTGGTTTTAATCTAACCTCTGAACAACATTGGAAGATACTACCAACCTGTCTCCAAAGGCAGACGCTTCATTGTATAATGGGCAGCCATCCGACACTGGCTCATCGTGTCCAAGTGCTAGACTTACCTCCTGCACGCCCTCCACTTCTGAAGATACCAGAAATGGGGTGTCGGTAGAGAATGTGCCTGTCGGAAACAAGCAATGGTTCGTTCTACGCGTTTCGTATGGACGCATTGACAAAGCCAAGACCTTTGTGGAAGCAAAAGGAATAGAATGCTATGTTCCTTTGCGACATAAAGAGGTAAGGAAGCAAGGAAAGAAGCGAATCATCACCAAACCACTCCTCCCCTCCTTAATATTCGTCCATGCATCAGCAGAGCAATTAGAAGCCTTACTCCACGACAACAAGGTAATGGCAAATGAAAGCAGAGCCTTACTCAGCTACTACTTCAATCACACCATCCATCGCCAAGACAATCCCGACCGCAATCCACCGTTGACAATCCAAGATGAAGCAATGAACAACTTCATCCGCCTCACCTCCATCAAAAATCCGCACATCATCCCCATCACTTCTAACAACATCCAGTTCAAACTTGGTGATATGGTTATTGTTACCGAAGGTGAATTCAAGGGTATACGTGGCAGAGTTGCAAGAATTGCCGGGCAACAGCGTGTTGTTGTGGAGTTGTTCGACGGGTGTTTGGTGGCTACGGCGTATGTGCCGAAGGAGGCGATGACATATTGCCTTTTATAAAAGTAAGGCTTTGATTTCATGTCGTTTTTTGAATATTAAATTTTATATAATTATTTACTATGCAACAAACTAAATATGATAAAATAGTTAAATTAAGCAATAATTATATTGCGGTTCGAAAAGGCTATAGATGGGGGCTTTTTGATAATGAAGGAACTCCATTAATGAATATTATTTATGATTATATTTCATATGATACAGAAAATGGATTATGGGCTGTATTTAATGGAAACAAATTTTATGTTCCAACAAGTCTTTTACCTTTAAAATATGATTGTATATATGAACCTCATGAGCATATAGAGGGAACTGATTATTTTATTAATACACCAAACTCTTCGATGGAAGCGTATTTTGTTTTACAAAATAACAAATATGGTGTTATGAATCTTAATTATGAAATAATTATAGAATGCAAATACGATGAAATCACAAATCATGATAATTTATTTTTTGCAAAAAATACTACAAATGACGGATCTTTATTAGATATTTTTTCTAAAACTGGAAAACTATTACAAGATAATATTACTAACATTGATTTTCCCATTATACAAAAGAAAAGTAATGATAAAGTATATTATTATATTATTGATCATAATTATAATATTATTGTTAAGCATAACAACGCTACAATTACCCCCATTTTCCCTAATAAGCCATATAAATCAGTTCCTTTTCATACAGATAATAGATGGTACTATGAAGATAACTTATTTGATATAAAATCCACTAATGGCTATCACTATATTTATGTAGTAGATAAGGGACTTATCAATATTGGCTACAAAAGTTTTGAAATTTTAGAAAACAAAACGCTTTATACAACTAAATATTTTGTATTGTGTCAAAGAAATCATATTTTTCCGACAATCGATCAAAATGAAATTGCCCAAAAGTGTTTACATGACAACACGTTAGAAGTTGTAACAGACGTGTATTATCAAAAAGAGCTATTACTCTCTTACAACCCTAACAAATTCAAATTGGAAGAGTTTATAAAAGGAACTCTATTTATATGTAGCTCAACATTAACAGGAAAATATGGATTGATTTGTAATTCATGCTACAAATCGTTGTTTATTTATGATAAAATTGAATATGATTCTTATTGTAACATAATAATTGCGTATAAAGAAAACAAACTTATAGATTTATACAATGAAGAAGGTTCGTTGGTTAATTATGATTTACCTCTGTATTCGTATATAGAGAATAAGAAGTTTTATCTAAGCAATTTGAAAATATATAAAAAAGATTTTGACGAGGTTGAGTCCTTTTATCACAATAGTTATGGTCGTAACTTTTATATGGGATATGCAAAGGTCATGAAATGGAATAAAGTAGGAATTATAAATTCTGATGGTATAATTAAAATTCCTATAAAATTCGACAAAATAATTGATTATGGAACACGAGAAATTTTTGAAGATAATTTTAAATATTCAGTTCCATTATTTATTATTTGTTTACAAAAGGACACAACAACGAATAACAACCCTAAAATAGAAACTATTCAAAACAAGAAATATAATAATAAAAAAATAGATGTATCTTTTTCAATTAATATAGCAGAGCAACTATTCGCTGCTGCAAAGAGAACCAAAGAGGAAAGAGATAATGAAATTCGTCAGAAGAGAATTGCATGGGAAGAGAGACATAGCTATAATTATATTTATGTCTGTGTTAACAATAGAATAAAAGCACTTAAATATGCTTTCATAAGCGCCAAAGCAACTAATAAAGGTTTTTACATTGTTTCATCATTAAAGTTATTTAAATATATAGACAACAATGGTGGTAATGCATGGTATTCTGACTGTGATTATTATAATAATTGTTATATTCCTGAATTAGGAATATATGTTGATGATATAAATATATTAGACAAGCATTGTTTCGGTAAAATTGATGCCTCCGGAAATGAGATATATTCATGTAAGTATACTTTTAAAGAAATTATTTTTTTAGGTGAGGATAGATATTTAAAAGTAAAAGAATCTAACAGCAATAAGTGTGTAATAGCTAAAGATGTACATACAAACAAAATAGGTTTGCTTAACAATAGCAAACAACCTATTAGTGAATTTGAATATTATTCAATATCAGAATTTAATGAAACAGGCCTTGCTATTATTGAGAAAGTAAATACAAATACAAATATGCTTTTTCAGACCAACAAAGGACTTATAAGCGAAACTGGGAAAGTTATATTGCCATGTGATTATTCTTTTATTGGTAGCAGTAATGGCTTTTCGTATGTTTCTGAACTTACATTTATGTATGGAAAATATATCAAAATACGGAATAACAGTAACAGATATGGAATAGCAGACATACAAGGAAATATAGTTGTACCATGTATGTATGAACAGTTGGATTTCTTTGAACAAAATTATATTAAATTTTACAAAGATGGTTTAGTTGGATTATTCCATATAACAAACTATAACAAAATACTCCTTCATTGCCATTATACAAAAATTAGTAAGTATAAAAAAAATATCGAAGTCTTAGATGTGAAAACAATAGATGAAGAAAAAAATAAATATCTTATCGCACAATATACTAACGGATGTGAAATTTTTGATATCAACCATGAAAGTATAATATTCTCAGTCTATGAAGAAGAAGCAACCATTGAAGTCCTATTAATTTGGAAAGACTGTATCATAATTAGTATAAATAAAGAAGAAAATAAGACTTATCGAATATATTCGAAATTAGGAAAGCAAGTTAATTTTTATTTTGAATATTCTGCAATAGGAGGTATGAAAAACCAATATATTCAAATTTCAAAGGATAAGAAATGGGGAATATTTGATTTAAACAATCACTCAGAACTGATTCCTTGTAAGTATTTTGAAAGTAGTGGTTATTTATTTATGACATCAAAAATAGGCAAAAAGTTTATGTTTAATGAGTATAACAATTTGGCTCTAGTAGATTATGAACATAAATATGGTTTTATAAATAAACAGAATATTAAAATTATAGATTGCAAATATGATTTTGCTTATCCATTTAAAAATGGCTTTTGTAGGGTTATGATAAATGATAAATGGCAATTTCTTAATAAAAGAGGAGAATCCATCTCTAGTACATTTGATGAAGCAAGGGATTTTGAAGAAGATTTTGCTGCTGTTAAAATTAATGATAAATGGGGATTTATCAATGATGATGGATTTGTCATCGCAAATGATTTTGAGGAAGTTTATAACTTTAGTGATGGATTTGCTGCCGTTAAAAAAAATGATAAATGGGGATTTATTAATACAAAAGGTGAATTAAAAATACCATTTAGATTTGCAGAAGTGTGTTCTTTTAATGATGGGCTTGCAGCTGTCGCTTTCAAAAAAAGATATGGCTATATTGATAAAACCAATAAAACCATAATACCTTTTGAATTTAAAAATGCAGGTCCTTTTATTGAGGGTATTGCAGAAGTAGACACTAATGATGAATTTGTAGCGTGCATTAGTAAAAATGGAGATTGTGTAAAAATGTACAAAAATCCGTACTATAGAAAAAAAGTAGATTATGATGACTATCGTCAAGACAGTTGGTATGCTATGACAGAAGGACAATATGGAGACATGCCAGATGGCTTTGACGGAGATTTTGATTTTTAGGAAGATAAAAGGAAATACAATGAATATTACAGAATTTACTATTCAAGAATTAGCAAAAAGTATCAAAGATTTAAAGAAAGGTAGAGAGTGGGTTGCTCTATTTAATAAATATGGAGCAAAGGATGTTTACGATGAAATTGGTTTGCCTGACATTGGCAAAAGGAATTCACAGAGACCTTCTAAAGTAGAATATATCAAAGCTCGGTTTGCCAAGTTCAACAACACCACTTGTCTTGGAGATATAATTGTACAAATTGTATCAGAAAATCCTGATATAATAGATAGTGTTAACAATAAAATAAAGCCAGAAGGATACAATGTTATTTTTCAAGACAATCAATATATATTATTAGGCGATTTCAAGAAAGATAATCATGACAATAAACAAGCAGAAATCAATGCTCATTTTTTAGATATTCAAAACAACATATTACATGCTTTAGACAAAGCAAGGGTTTCCATAGTTGTTGTTATGGCATGGTTTACCAATGAAGTAATTGCAGGAAAACTTATTAAGAAGCGTCAAGAAGGATTAGACGTGAAAGTTGCAATTTATGACGATGGGGTCAATAATAAATATGGAGTCAATTTAAAAGATGTCCCACTGTATCGCATAAGGTCAAAACATGGAGGAATTATGCACAATAAATTTTGTGTAATAGACAACCAAATTGTAATAACAGGCTCATACAATTGGACAAATAATGCAGAATTCAGAAATGAAGAGAATATTTCGATAATAGAAGATAATAACACAGCATCTGATTATTCCGTAAAATTTAGAGATTTAGTATCTCCCAGAGATTGAAATAGTCGGTGTTCCCAAGAAATAATAAAGTGATTCTTAGTATAATAAAATGGCACTCGCAATAAACATAAACGATCTGCTCAACAAGCAGAAGATTGAATCCAACCGCATTGAGTTTAAGAAAGGTTGGAATCCAGGGAGCATATATCACAGTATATGTGCCTTCGCTAATGATTTCGACGACCTTGGCGGTGGATATATCATCGTTGGTGTAGATACCGACGATAAGACTGGTATGGCAATTCGTCCTGTAGAAGGTGTGCCAATTGAAAAGATTGATGGCATCTTGCAGGAGATGGTTGCTTACAACAATAAAATGGCTCCATACTATTTGCCTCGTACCTCCGTGGAAGAAGTGGACGGTAAACAGGTGATTGTAATTTGGTGTCCAGCAGGTAGTTATCGTCCTTATTCCGTACCGGTGAATGTTACAGCAAAAAGTTCAAAGGAGTATTTCTACATCCGTAGTGGGACAAGCAGCATAGAGGCAAGAGGTGAAGTGCTCGTTGAACTGCGAGAGTTAGCCAACCGTATGCCTTTTGACGAACGAGGAAATAGCGACATACAGTTGGAAGATATCTCATTGGTGCTTCTTCGTGATTATCTTGTCAAGGTGGGTAGCAAGCTGGCTGATGAGGTGATAACAACCCCACTTGCTACAATTCTTGACCAAATGGAACTCTACACTGGTCCGAAAGAGAATCGTTTGCTTCGTAACGTGGCAGCCATGATGTTCTGCGAGAATCCAAACAAGTTCTTCCCATACACTCAGATTGATGTGGTGACATTCCCTAACGGAAAGATGAAAGACCCCAACAATTTTACCGAAGTAACATTCAAGGGCAGTGTTCCGCAGATGATAAAGCAGACAATGGATTACATAAAGAGCAATGTTCTCAAAGAGCATGTGCGTAAGGTGTCGGGCAGACAGGAAGCAGAACGTTTTTGGAATTATCCATACGATGCTATTGAGGAAGCTGTTGTAAACTCCGTATATCATAGAGATTTCTTGCAACATGAACCAATAGAGATAACCATTGAACCGAGCGGAATATCTATACTTAATTGTCCTGGTCCAGATAGAAGTATCTCCAAAGAAGATATTGCAAAAGGCGATATGCTGAAAAGCCGTCGCTACCGAAATCGAAGGTTAGGCGACTTCTTGAAAGAACTCGACCTGACAGAAGGTCGCTCAACCGGTGTTCCAACAATTCAAGCGAAACTGGCAGAGAATGGGTCACCACGCGCCATCTTTGAAACGACAGATGATCGCTTGACTTTCTTGGTTACTATTCCGATACATGAAGGGTGTTCAGATAGTTCGGGAACTAAGTCGGAAAGTTCGGGAACATCTCTGAGTAGTTCGGAGGAAAGTATAGAAACGGTTGGTTTTGGTTCGGAGAAAAGCACTGGAAGTTCGGAGAAAACTTCAAATAGTTCGGAGAAAATACTCGAACTAATTAAACAGAACCCCAAAATATCAGCAGCAGGAATCGCCATGGAAATTGGCATTAGCTCGCGAGGGGTTGAAAAGCAAATCAAAAAACTTCGTGAGGCTGGTATCATCAAACGCAATGGCGCAGACAAGGGGGGCTATTGGGAAATCGTAAATTTGGGCAACGACTAAAACAGTAAAATATTGCAGTTTTATTTTGCAGTTTCGTGCATTTGTACTAACTTTGCAAAGTTAAGTATAACATCTCGGGGTTGACTGGATTTGACAGCGGGATGAAATGGTACGTAAGCATGCGGAGTCTCGATGGCTACCTCCTTAATCAGAGTGATCAAAAATTTAATTGGCGAAAACAACTACGCTCTCGCTGCTTAATCGAAGTATAGTAGATTAGCTTTATTCCGCCACAAGGTTTGGCGGAACGAGACATCGCTCCAAGGATGTTGTTCCGAATCTGAGGACAAAGCGGTGCAGGTAAATCGGAAATAGCCAGTGTGTGCCTCGCCGCACGGGTGAAGTTTTAGAGGATAAGGGCGCGATTGGTGGTCTGGGTCTTGTCGCGTCACGAAAACCGAAGGCCAGAATAAGCATGTAGAAAGCGTATGGTTTCCCTGTTTGGACGTGGGTTCGAATCCCACCAGCTCCACAAATGAGGTAATTGTTTGATGTATCAAACAGTTACCTCTTTTGTTTTAAAGCCCTATTTTCATCATCCGCGTCGGTCGATGCGGATGTCTGCGCCGGTCGATGCGGACATCTGCGTCGGTCGATGCGGACATCAGCGTCGGTCGATACGAGCATCTGCGTCGGTCGATGCGAATAACAGAAATGGATGTATCAAGGCAGCGTGGGTATATTAAAAGGTGCAGCTGAGACTGCTGAAACTAAGGCTGCGTGGGTATGGCAGGGATGCCATACCCTCCTAATATAAAAAGGTGCAGCTGAGACAACTGCACCCCCTGGTGATTCCGGTGGGATTCAAACCCACGACCTTCAGAACCGGAATCTGACGCTCTATTCAGCTAAGCTACGGAACCATTGTGATTTTGCAGTTGCAAATTTACGCAAATTGTTTCAAACCGACGAACGATTGCTGCACAAAAAACGTGCAAAACGAAAGATTACATTAAAAATTTTAATGATTTTTTTTGTGCATAAATAAATTTTCGTACATTTGCAGCCGTAAAAAACCAATCGCCTACTAAAAACAAATCACTCCAGTAAAAAACGCACAAGGTGAAAAGATAGTGACTATTGTTTTATACCGAGTTATAAAATACTACATAACTATTATTAATTTTAAAACGGTATGCTCGCAATAGCTTCTGACAAGATGCTAACAACGATGCATTACAAAACTTAAAAACCAAATCTATGGAAAAAGTAAAGAAGCCTTTACTTCCACTTATGACGAAGCAATTAGCTGTTTCGTTGCTAATTGGGGGGGGTATTATGCTCTGCGCCACAAGCGCATCAGCAGCTGACGAACTCGCACGTTCGGTTTACAATGTAGCTCAAACACCGCAGAACCAGCAGGTTACTGGTCGCGTTCTTGATGCCGCTGGCGAACCGCTTATTGGCGTTAGCATTGTAGAGAAAGGCAACAAGAGCAACGGAACTGTTACCGACATTGATGGTAACTTCTCACTCCGTGTTTCTAAATCACAAACAGTAGTAGTTTCTTACGTAGGTTACAAGGCTCAGGAGGTTTCTGTAGCTGGTAAAAAGAACCTTCAGATTACTCTTCATGAAGACGCTGAGATGCTTAGCGACGTTGTTGTTATCGGTTATGGTACTGTGAAGAAAGCCGACTTGGCTGGTTCTGTAGCCATCATGGACAGCAAGTCGTTCAAGGATCAGCCGGTAGCACGTGTTGAGGATGCCCTCAACGGTCGTATGTCGGGTGTGCAGGTAATGTCGTCTGGCGTTCCTGGTGGTGCAATGAAAATCCGTGTGCGTGGTACAAGCTCCGTAAACAAGAGCAACGACCCGTTGTACGTAGTTGACGGCATCGTTCGTGAGACAGGTCTTGAGGGTATCAACCCTGAGGACATCCAGAGCATCCAGGTGCTGAAGGACGCTTCTTCTACAGCCATCTACGGTGCACGTGGTGCTAACGGTGTTGTAATGGTTCAGACCAAGACTGGTAAGGTTGGTGCGACTCAGGTTACATTCGACGCTTCGCTCGGTGTGTCTAACGCATACCACATACCTGAAGTGATGAGCACTAAGGACTATGCAAACGCTTTGGTACAGTACAAGGGTGCTGACGCAAGTGCTCTCGCTGGTTATATCGACGGCTCAAACAAGGGTATCGACTGGATGGATCAGTTGCTCCACACTGGCGTTACACAGAACTACAAGGTGGCTATCTCTAAGGGTACAGAGGGCACACAGACATACTTCTCTGCCAACTATATGGATCAGACGGGTGTTATCCGCGACACAAAGTCGAAGCGCTACGCCGTTAAGTTCAATATCCACAACAAGCTCTACAAGTGGTTGGAGCTCACAGCAGACGCCAACCTCTCTCGTACAGAGAACAGCGGCTCGGCAGGCTTCGCTCAGAACCAGTCGAACCCAATCTGGGTAGGTCTTAACTACTCTCCGACAATGGAGATGACTGATGCTAACGGCAACTACAACAAGGACCCGTACAACAACATCCAGGCTAACCCTTATGGCCTTATCCACGCTAACAAGAGCGACCGCAACCGTACAATGGTAACTGGTCACGTTGACTTGAAGTTCAACATCTGCGACGGTTTGACATTCACCACAACAAACGGTATCGACTTCAACGATTATAAGTGGTACTCACTCTCTTCTACAAAGTTGTTCGGTAAGACCGAAATGAGCAACAACAACGCTCAGGTAATGGCTCTTCAGACAACCAACAACCTTACTTACCAGCACTCTTGGGGCGACCACAACCTTACTGCTACCGGCGTATGGGAGGCATCAAACCGCGAGATTCGTCGCATGAGCATCGAGGGTAAGGGTCTTGGTCAGGAAGCTCTCGGCTACTGGAACATCAAGAACGCTGTTTCGCGCGACGCAGACAACGGCTACAGCAAGTGGCTCATGCTCTCTGGCGTAGCACGTGTTATGTACAACTATGCAGACAAGTACATGCTGACTGGTACATTCCGTGCCGATGGTTCAAGCCGCTTCACAAACAAGAAGTGGGGCTACTTCCCATCTATCGCTGCTGCATGGACTGTTTCTAACGAAAAGTTCTGGGAACCAGTTCGCAACGTTGTTGACAACTTCAAGATTCGCGCAAGCTACGGTGTTATCGGTAACCAGGATATTGACCCGTACTCAACACTCGCTTCGCTCAAGACTTTGTCGTTCAACTATGGTACAGATACCAACTACACCGGCTACTGGGCTGGCAACATCGCTACACCTGACCTCACATGGGAGAAGGTTAAGCAGTTCGACCTCGGCTTCGACTTCGGCTTCTTCAACAGCCGTTTGAGCCTCGGTGTTGACCTCTTCTGGAAGAAGACTACTGATGCCCTCTTGAAGCAGTCGTCTACTGGCTATATCGGTGCTCTCGAGTATTGGACAAATGCCGGTGAGGTAAGCAACAAGGGTGTTGACGTTAGCTTGACAGCACAGATACTGCAGAAGAAGGATCTCCAGTGGACATCTACTCTCAACTTAAGCTACCTGAAGAACGAAGTCACTAAGCTTACAGCACAGACTAAGCGTCTCTACGGCAACAGCCCGTCACCGGGTACAGTAGACGCAAGTACCATCATCACCGAGGGTGAGGCAATCGGTACATTCTACGGCTTCAAGTGGGCAGGTCTTGAGCAGAACGAGAAGGGTCAGTGGGTGGATACCTACTACACAGCCGACGGCACAAAGACACGCACTCCGAACGCTGACACAGACCGCTTCGTTCTCGGACACTCTAACCCAGACGTAACACTCGGTTGGAACAACACCATCAGCTTCAAGAACTGGGAGTTCAACGCATTCTTCAACGCAGCATTCGGTGCTAAGCGTTTGAACCTCGTACGCTACGCTATGAACTCTGAGGTAGGTGCTTCGATGTTCGTAACCGATAAGGACTACTTCTCAGAAGTTGGTAAGACAATGCCTACAAT
>ENA-USZI01000716-USZI01000716.1-human-gut-metagenome-genome-assembly--contig:-NODE-716-length-23808-cov-16.858582_pt1 | contig 23808 bp, 27 predicted proteins | sample MGYA00250042_ERZ773532 | MGnify/ENA primary metagenome ERZ773532 (study PRJEB29103, sample SAMN06112036) | human gut metagenome | biome: human gut; feature: ankylosing spondylitis patient; material... | reverse complement strand
ACGGAACTGTAAAAGAAGCTGCCAACAAGGATGGAGACCTTGTAATCCAGATGGGCTTCTTAAGTTCTGTAGTAAACTACAAAAACTTAGAACTTCTCGCTCCAGAAAAAGTACCGAAACCACAGCATCAGCCAAAAGACCGCTACAGTATCAATAAGGCTGCAACAATCAATCCGGAAATCAACCTTCTCGGAAATACTGTGGATGAGGCGATCGCCCGCCTTGAAAAATACCTCGATGATGACGCTCCCTTAGAAGAGGTTCTGCCCAATCTTTACAAAGCTTACGAATCTCGCTACCGCAACTATTCCATCCGTCAGCTCTGCCAAGAAATGCATGACTTCTACAAGGAGCGGAATATTAAAGAGATTCAAAAGGAAATGTTCCGTACAGAATTCATGCCTAAGAGCGTCATTAATCCTCAAGAAGCCCACTTTGCATTCCTGCGCGGCCAAGCCGAGCTCGTCCGTCTGGAAGATGCAGAAGGAAGGGTTGCTGCTGAAGGCGCTCTGCCCTACCCACCGGGAGTCTTGTGCTGCTTCCCGGGTGAAGTTTGGGGCGGACCCGTGCTCAAGTATTTCTTAGCTTGGCAGGAAGCCATGGGACGGATGCCTGGATTTGCACCCGAACTTCAAGGTGTTTATGTCGAAGACAACGGCAGGGGCGGTAAACAAGTTTACTGCTATGTACTAAAAGAAGATGCTGTCGAACGTCTGACTGCTAAAGGTAAATAAGCCGCGTGCGCGGAAGCTCGCGCTTCCGTGCTGCCTCTCTACACAGAACATACTTGAGGATATTTTTATGTCTCAGCAAAACCGTACCAAGATGTCAGTCACTCAGCTGACTCTTCTCACTGCTATTAATATGATGGGCTCCGGCATCGTCATGCTGCCGACCAAACTGGCTGAAATTGGAACAATTTCTATTCTTTCCTGGCTCATCACTGCCGTGGGATCCTTGTGTTTAGCCTATGCCTTTGCCAAGTGCGGCATGTTTAGTAAACGTCCGGGTATGGGCGGCTATTCTGAATATGCCTTCGGCAAAGCCGGCAACTTCATGGCTAACTACACTTATGGTGTTTCGCTTCTTTTTGCCAACATCGCTATCGCGATTACCTGTGTCGGCTATGGGGCCGAATTTTTGGAAATTGAACTAACTCCGGTTCAAGTTTGCCTTTCTACGATCGTCGTACTTTGGATCTGTACGTCCGCAAACTTTATGGGGGCCTCGCTCACCGGAAAATTTAGTGCCTTAGCCGTTTGGTGCGTCATCCTTCCCGTGTTGCTTTTAACCGTTATCGGCTGGTTCTGGTTCAGTCCTACGATGTATGTCGAAGCCTGGAATCCGCACAACGAACCTTTCTTCTCCGCTGTCGGGGCTTCAATCTCTATGACGCTATGGGCCTTCTTAGGACTTGAGAGCGCCTGTGCCAACAGTGATGCCGTTGACAATCCCGAGAAGAATGTTCCTATTGCCGTGCTGGCCGCTACCATTGGTGTTGCTATTATCTATATTGTCTCCACCAATATCATCGCGGGTATCGTTCCGAATGCCGAGTTGGTTAAATCAAACGCTCCCTTCGGCCTGACCTTTACCATGATGTTCAACTCTACCATCGGCAAGATCGTCACTTTCCTTCTTGTTCTTTCCTGCGCAGGCTCTACACTGGGTTGGCAGTTCACGATTGCTAAGGTATTTCAGCAGTCTGCAATCGACGGTTTCTTCCCGAAGTGCTTTGCTAAAGTCAACAAATGGAAAGCTCCAGTGCTCGGTATGATTATCATTACGGCCATTCAAACCGGCTTCTGTTTCATGACGATTAGCCCCGAACTGTTCAAACAATTCAACCGGTTGGTAGATCTCGCCGTAGTAACCAATATCATGCCTTATCTGCTGTCAATGGCGGCTGTTGCCGTCATCATGAAAGTCGCAAAAGTGGAGCCCTCCAAGGCCAAACTTTACAACGTCATTGCAATCATCGGCGCCATCTACAGCTTCTACGCACTCTTCTCTACCGGAATCACAGAAGTTTTCTACGGCTCTTTAGCCACATTCCTCGGATGGACGCTTTGGGGACTGATTGCACCTAGATTCGCCAGCAACGAAGCTTGATAGCAATTTGCTCTCAGTTAAAGGACTGCCCGTGCGGCGGTCCTTTTTATTTGCGGTCTCACAGGTTCAGGAGTTTAAATATTTCGTTAGAAAAACGATTTTGCCGCCAATTTTGAATTAGGCTAAGTAATTGACATTTTTTAACACCTCTAGAGAATCTCATGTCCAAATCCATTTTTGATGTTGTCGGACAAGCTCCCGACGATCCCATTCTCGGCCTCAACGAAGCTTTCAAATCCGACCCCCGCGACAAGAAAGTTAATCTGAGTATCGGCGTGTACAGCACCGAAGACGGCAAAGTACCTCTTCTGCGCGTCGTTGCCGAAGCCGAGAAGAGAATCCTTGAAGCCGGCGAGCCTCATACTTATCTTCCGATCTCCGGTATTCCTACTTTTAACGCCGGCGTTCAGAAGCTGATTTTCGGTGCCGATTCTCCGAATTTGATAGTAAATACTATAATTTACCAGAAATTATGCAAGAAATAACGAAAGATGAAGCTTTTTTTAAATATGGTGGAGGTGTTACGCTTTCTGGCGGAGAGCCATTATTCCAACATGAATTTGCCTTAGCTATATTAAAAGCATGTAAGCAAAAGAATTTGCATACAGCGATAGAAACATCATTATTTGTTAAACGAGAAGTTTTAGCCAAAATATTGCCATATGTTGATGAGTTTTATACTGATTTAAAAATTTTTGATAACGATTGGCATAAAAAATGTACAAATGTAGATAATCAAGTAATAAAAGATAATTTAAAGTTTTTATTGCAAACTGATAAAAAAGATTGTGTAATTGTAAGAACACCGCTTATTCCAACATTGACGGCTACAAAAGAAAATATTGAGCAAATCAGTAGATTTATTAGTAGTTGTTATGATAAAGTAAAGTATGAATTATTAAATTATAATCCATTAGCAAAAGCTAAATATAGTTATTTAGATAAAAAATATTATTTTACAGAAAATCCTAAATTGTATAGCAATGCACAATTGCAATTTTTTTATGATATTGCTAAACAAAATGGAATAAAAAATTTAATTATTGAATAGGAGCGATAATAATGAAAATTTTAGTTGACCATGCTGACATTAATGCCATTAAAAAAATGTATGAATATTATCCTGTAGATGGTGTTACAACAAATCCTTCAATTTTGAAAAAAGCAGGAAGAAATCCTTTTGATGTTTTAAGTGAAATCAGAGCTTTTATCGGCAGTGAAGCTGAACTTCATGCACAAATTATCTCTAAAGATGCACAAGGTATGATCAAAGAAGCTTATAAAATGCGTGAAGTATTAGGTGAAAATACTTTTATTAAAATTCCTGTAATTCCAGAAGGATTAAAAGCAATCAAAGCTTTAGCTAAAGAAGGCGTAAATATCACAGGTACTGCAATTTACAATCAGATGCAAGGCTTTTTAGCAGGTAAAGCAGGGGCAAAATATGTAGCACCATATGTAAATCGTATTGATAATTTAGGTGCAAATGGTATTCAAGTAGCAAAAGATATTCATGATATGTTGAAAAATGCAGGTCTTGAAACTGAAATTTTAGCTGCAAGTTTTAAAAATTCCCAACAAGTATTGGAACTTGCTAAATATGGTGTAGGTGCAAGCACAATTGCTCCAGATGTAATTGAAAATCTCATTAAAGTTGATGCTGCAAGATGTGCAGTTGATGTATTTGTAAAAGACTTTGAAGCTCTTTGTGGCGAAAATAAAACTATGAATAATCTTTAATAAAAGAAGAAAAGATTTCTTGAATTTTCAAGAAATCTTTTTTGTTAGAAAGATATTTTTATAATGACAAGTGTAAGTATGTATTTTTTTTTAGAAAAATGCTAGAATAATTTTATTATAAAGATAAAGAGGTGCTTTGATATGAAAATTGGAATTATTAGCGATACACATGGTTGTCATGAAAGATTTTCACTTGCTTTTGATAAATATTTTAAAGATGCAGATATGATTATTCATGCAGGAGATGTTTTATATCATGGACCAAGAAATCCTATGCTTTCCGATTATAATCCTGCCAAACTTGCAGAAAAATTAAATGCTTGTAGTATGCCTGTGGTTATCTGCCGTGGTAATTGTGATAGTGAGGTTGATACTTTAGTATTAGATATGCCAATTCAAGCACCATATACTTATGTAGTAGCAGAAGGCTTAAAGATAGTTACTACTCATGGTCATTATGTAGAAACAGATGAAGCAAAAGATAAAATGGCTAAAGCTTTAAAAGCAGATATTTTCATTTCTGGTCATGTGCATATTAATGTTTTAGAAAAAAGAGGAAATACAGTATTTTTAAATCCGGGTTCTCCATCACTTAGTAAACGTGAAGATAATAGAGCAACTGTAGCTGTATTAGAGGATAAAACTATTAAAATTATCGATATAGATACAGATGAAGTGATAATGACTTTGACATTATGATAAGAATTGCTATAATAAGTGAGGATACAAATGAAATCAGTTGTATCCTCTATTATTTTGTATAGGTAATTAGTATTTTTAGAAGAAAAGAAGAAATGGTAGGTAATTATGTTCAATATTAGAGAGCATCGAACACTGCGTCGGTTAGATTTGCCTTTGACTTTAGCAGTCATTGGAATTTTAATAGTAGGTCTTATTACAATAGCTAGTGCAACTCATGTAAATACACCTAGCGATGATAGATATTGGTATTTACAAAGACAGGGCATGTTTGCAGTTGGTGGATTGATTTGGGCTTTTATGATAACGAATTTTTTCGATTATCGAGCTTTGAAAAACTGGGGTAATAAGATATATATTTTCAATTTAATCATGTTACTTGCTGTTATGTTTTTCGGTCATGCAGCATTAGGGGCACAGCGTTGGATACAGATAGGGCCTATCAGTATACAGCCATCAGAGTTTTCTAAAGTAATTATGATTATCGCTTTGGCGACATTATTAGAAAGTCGAATTGGACATCTAAGCAAATGGAGAGAAGTAATACCAGTTGCTTTATTTGTTTTAGTGCCGTTCTTATTGGTAGCAAAACAGCCGGATTTGGGTACAGGTTTAGTATTTTTAGCTATTTTCTTGGGTATGATTTTCGTCGCAGGTATTAGTTTAAAAATATTAGGAATTGTATTTGGTGCATTTTTGGCGATGTTGCCGATAATATGGCAATTTTTACATGATTATCAAAAAATGCGTATCATGGTATTTATTGACCCAAATGTTGACCCATTAGGCTCAGGATATCATATCATACAATCAAAAATAGCCATTGGTTCAGGAATGCTTTTTGGTAAAGGTCTTTTTGGTGGTACACAAAGTCAATTAAACTTCTTACCAGAAAATCATACGGACTTTATTTTCGCCGTTGTTGGTGAAGAATTTGGTTTTATTGGTGCAGCATTTTTATTATGTCTGTATTTAATCGTATTGTGGCGTGGTGTTAAAATAGCGCGAGAATGTAAAGACGCTTTTGGTATGTTATTAGCTTCAGGAATTACCTCTATGTTAGCTTTCCATTTATTAGTAAATGTAGGTATGACAATGGGGGTTATGCCAGTAACAGGTATACCACTTCCTCTTATGAGTTATGGTGTAAGTTCATTGTTGACGAATGTAACATGTTTAGGCTTATTGATGAATATTCATATGAAGCAACAAAGTTTACACTTTTAATTTTTAGTCGAAAAATTAATTTTCATTATTCGTTTTAAAATAATATGGAGATGTAGTGAAATCTTTTCCATATGGTTTAAACGGATTAAAGCATAAATTATATAATTCAGTAGCGTAAGTATCTATAGCTAACATTTCTTCAAACGTTGTCAATTTTTGTTGGCAACGTTTTTTGCTGTCTAAATATGATGTTGTTTTAGTTATAATAGGAATAGAAGCATTTTTTTTCATTTGTTTAAGTAATTCTGTACCCTTATCATTAAAAGCTAAAACACGGGCATATAAAGCGCCTGTATCATCAAATCTTTGTATAAGGTCTTTAGTTATATTTAGTAGTAAATATAATGTTAAGCGTTGTAAATTTGTCAAAGGATATCTTTTCGATTTTAATTTTTGAAAGAAATCTTGTAAATTGATAGCTTCATTGGCAGTTTTTAATAATTTATATTCTAATCCTTCGCGAATACCATAAATTTTTGTTAATTCATCAAGTTTAGCTAGTCGTAATTTACTGATTAAATTGGTAAACAGATAATCTAAATGAGGTAAATCTTGTGTTTGGTGAATTTCTTGCAAAAGAAAATAAGTTTCATCTGGTACAACTTGTTTAAGCTTGGAAAAATTGCTATTATTTGTATATAAAGAATGGCGAATGGCTGTACCACTAGCAAAATTTTCTTGATAATTCAAGTCATTATGTTCTGCTTTCATGCGTTGAATTATATTTACGGTTAAAGGCTTTTCTAAATTTAAATTAGCTTTTAAATATTCAATGCCTAAAATAGTATTAGGAGCTTTTAAAATATCTTCAGAAATATTGGTGAGATTACTTAAAACTTCACTAGTTACAGCAGCATATGATTGACCATCAGCAAGTTTATTTTTTAACATTTGTTGAAATTTTTCACTTTGAGAAGTTTGGGCAATAAATGTTAACTCTTTTTCATTAGTGTATTCGCTACCAAAACAAATAGTATCTACACAGTGTAATTTATGCAGTAAATCAATGCCACCTTTGGCAAAATATTGGGCGCTACGAACAGCAAATACAAAAGGAAGCTCAATGACTAAATCAATGCCATTAGCTACAGCAAGTTTAGCTCTTTGCCATTTATCAACTAAGGCAATTTCTCCACGTTGCGTGAAATTACCACTCATAACAGCGATGAAATAGCTGTCAGGAAAATTTTCTTTATGTTTTTGAATGAGATATTTATGACCATTATGAAATGGATTATATTCACTAATAATTCCAGTTATTGACATTTTTAATTCACTTTCTTTGATTTTTATTTTATAATTTTTTTAGCGATAAAAAATATTTTAGCATAGAAGTAAAATTTTTCCTAAAAATTTTACTTGGATTGTTTGACAAAATATATAGCTACGGCTATAATGAATTGAGGTTGATTGCAATGATGAAAATAAATGTATCGGAAATAGCTGAACAAATTGGTCATGAAAAGGCTTTTAGTTTTGATGCAAAACCCGAAGACATTGGGCCACTTTTAGATGATTGTAAGTTAGAAGGTCCCATCATGGTCAAAGGAACCGCAACTAATACTGGTACTTGTTTTCGCTTAGAGGGAAAGATTTTTTGCACTATTTCAGAGATTTGTGATAGATGTTTAGAATATTTCCAGACAAAAAGTGAATATTCTTTTGCGGAAGAATATACAAGAGATGAAGAATTTGCAAAAATTAAAGAGATAAATCATTTTGACGGCGATATTATTAATATCGGCGATTTAGTGCGTGATATTATAATTTCTGCTCAGCCGACAAAACATTTATGTTCCAAAGATTGCAAAGGATTATGTAGTGTATGCGGTGCTAATTTGAATAAAACCGAATGCGGTTGCAATAGGGAAAGTATTGACCCAAGACTTGCAGCTTTGCAGGATTTATTGAAAAAATAGGTAAAAGCAATTTAGCTTGAAGAACCTTTAGTTATTTAAGGAGGTGTGTAGTAAATGGCAGTACCTAAGCGTAAAATGTCAAAAGCTCGTCGTGACAGACGTCGTGCTAACTGGAAATTAGAAGCTCCTGGTTATGTTGCATGCCCTCAGTGTCATGAACCAAAAATGCCTCATCATGTTTGCACTGAATGTGGTTATTATGATGGTAAAGAAGTTATCGCTTCTGCAGAATAATTTTCTGGAGCGAATTAGTATGCTCCCTTTATAGATATAGTGATATTAAATTTCTCTATCTATAAAGGGAGCATATTTTATTTTATCGTAAAAATAAATGTATTTTTGAGTTGGATTTTATCTTGTATAGTCAATTAGTTAAGGGAAATTATACTTGCCAATTAGAAAAAAAGTTTGTATAATAACCAATTGTAACTGATTATATTATCTGGTACTAAAAGTTGGTGTGAAGGATGACACGTGAAAAAAAGCGAATAAGACAAAGTCTATTAATAGATTATGTGAAATCCAAACCCTTCTTTACGGATGAGGAATTGGCAAAACTTTTGAATGTTAGTATACAGACTATTAGGTTAGACCGTTTAGAGCTAGGTATACCAGAGCTTAGAGAGCGAGTAAAACAATTAGCTGAAGCTACGCAGAAAAAAGTTAAATCTATTAGTAGTAGTGAAGTTTCTGGGGAACTATTAGAATTAGAATTGGGAAAATCAGGCATTTCGCTAATGAATATCACTGAAGATATGGTTTTTGAAAAAACTAAAATAGCAAAAGGTGCATATATGTTTGCACAGGCAAATTCATTAGCATTAGCATTGATTGATGCTCCCATGGCGGTAACAGGTGTTGCTAATATAAAATATAAAGCTCCAGTTCGTGTTGGCGATAAATTAATCGCTAAAGCAGAGTTAAAACACAAACGAGGAAATAAATTCTTTGTTTGGGTGAAAATTAAAAATGTTACAGAAGAAGTTTTTAGAGCAAAATTTATTCTTGTTTCATTAGAAGATAATGGAGGATCCGAGGTATGAAAATTGCAGTAGATGCTATGGGCGGAGATTTTGCACCTAAAGAAATTGTAGCAGGTGCAATACTTGCAGCTAAACGCTATGATTGTGAAATTGTACTAGTCGGTGATCAAACTCAAATTCAAAAAGAGTTAGATAAAAATTATCCAGAATGGAGAAAAAGTACCATCTCCATTCATCATGCTAGTGATGTAGTGGGCATGGGTGAACACCCTGGAGTAGCAGTGCGTAGAAAAAAAGATTCTTCTATCGTTGTAGCTACTCGTTTAGTAAAAGAAGGCAAATGTGATGCTGTATTATCTGCAGGTAATACAGGTGCAGCAGCAGCATCAGCGTTATTTATTTTAGGCAGAATAAAGGGAATTGATAGACCTTCAATTGCTACACCTATACCTACAGGAAAAGGTAGCGTTACTTTATTGTTAGATTCAGGTGCAAATGTAGATTGTAAACCAAAACATCTTTGCCAAAGTGCATTGATGGGGTCAATCTATGCCAAGTGTATGCTAGGATTAGAAAATCCAGCTGTAGGTTTATTAAATATTGGTGAAGAAGCAACTAAAGGCAATGAACAGGCTCAAGCGACATATCCTATGTTAAAAAGCATGAAAACTATTAATTTCAAAGGAAATGCTGAAGGTCGAGATGTACCAACAGGCCAATTTGACGTGGTAGTTTGCGATGGATTTGTAGGAAATGTTGTTTTAAAATTTGCTGAAGGTTTAGCAAAAACTTTAGTTAGTTTAGCTAAAGAAGCCATAAATAAGGGTGGTATATTAGCTAAATTAGGAGCATTAATGTTAATGCCTGCCTTAAAAAAATTAGGAAAAGATATAGATGTTTCTGAATATGGTGGAGCTCCTTTACTAGGAGTAAATGGTTGTTGTATAATATCTCATGGTAGTTCTAATGCAAAAGCTATTTGTAGCGCTATTAGACAGGCCAGTGAATTTGTACAAAAAGATGTAATAACTCAAATTCGAGACAATATAGACAAGGAGGAGATTTGGAGCCATGACACTGAAGTTAAATAGTGCAGGCATTATTGGAATAGGATACCATGTTCCAGAAAAAATCCTCACTAATGCAGATATTGAAAAATTAGTAGATACTAATGACGAATGGATAACAGAACGTACAGGTATCAAAGAAAGACGTATTTCTGCAAAAGATGAGCCAACATCAGAATTAGCGTATAAAGCTGCTATTAAAGCTTTAGAAGATGCGAAAGTATCTGCTGAAGAATTAGATATGATAATAGTAGCGACAATCTCTGCCGATTGTAATACCCCATCAACAGCATGTATTTTGCAAGAAAAATTGGGAGCTAAAAATGCAGCAGCTTTTGATTTATCTGCGGCATGTTCTGGTTTTGTTTATGGGTCTGCAATTGCAACACAGTTTATTGAAACTGGTGTTTATAAAAAAGTATTAGTTGTAGGTGCTGAAACATTATCTAAATTTGTAAATTGGCACGACAGAAATACTTGTATCATCTTTGCTGATGGAGCAGGTGCTGCTGTATTTGGTGAAGTTGAACAAGGTTATGGTATGTTATCTTTTGATTTGGGTGCTGATGGAAGTGGCGCTACCACTATTGAAATTCCAGGTGGGGGAAGTAAACATCCAGCAGACCAAGAATCTATAGATAATCATATGCATTGCTTGCATATGAATGGAAAAGAAACATTCCGCTTTGCTGTAAAAGCTATGGGCTCTACAGTAATGAAATCTTTAGAACGTGCTGGATTGCAAAAAGAAGATATTGATTATTTAATTCCGCATCAGGCAAATATTCGTATTATTGAATCTGCAGCAAAACGTTTGCATTTACCAATGGATAAAGTATTTGTAAATATAGAAAAATATGGTAATGCATCAGCGGCATCTATTCCAATTGCAATGGCTGAAGCTTATCAATCTGGAAAATTGAAAAAAGGCGAAATCATAGCTCTTTCTGGTTTTGGTGCAGGTCTTACATGGGCATCTTGCATTATGAAATGGGCTAAGGAGGACTAAACAATGTTCGAAAATAATCCTATCTGTAAATTATTAAATATTAAATATCCAATTTTTCAAGGTGGTATGGCTTGGCTTGGTACAGCTGAATTAGCAGCTGCAGTGTCTAATGCTGGTGGTCTTGGAATAATTGGTGCTGGACATATGCCTCCTGATCTTTTAAGAGCTGAAATTCAAAAAGTAAAACAATGGACAGACAAACCATTTGGTGTAAATATCATGCTTATGTCTCCATTTGTTAAAGAAGTTATTCAAGTAGTGCTTGATGAACGTGTACCAGTTGTAACAACAGGGGCAGGAAATCCTGGTGAATATATACCTGCATTTAAAGAAATTGGTACTAAAGTAATACCAGTTGTTGCATCTGTCGCACTTGCAAAACGTTTAGCTCGCACTGGTGTTGATGCACTTATTGCCGAAGGAACAGAAAGTGGCGGACATGTAGGAGAAATCACTACAATGACACTTGTACCTCAAGTTGTAGATGCAGTAGATATCCCAGTTATTGCAGCTGGTGGTATAGCTGACGCTCGTGGCATGATGGCAGCATTTGCTCTTGGTGCTCAGGGCGTACAAATGGGTTCAAGATTTGTAGTTTCTAGTGAATGTATCGCTCACGAAAATTATAAAAAATTAGTTTTACGTGCAAAAGACCGTTCTACTGTTGTAACAGGTCGTTCTACAGGGCACCCTGTACGCGTTATAGCTAATAAATTAACTCGTAAATTTGATGAATTAGAAAAAGCAAATGCACCAGTTGAAGAAATTGAAAAATTAGGTGCAGGTGGATTAAATCTTGCAGCAAGAAAAGGCGATGTAGAAATGGGTTCTGTAATGATTGGACAGATTGCAGGTATGTTAAACGAAATAAAACCTGTTCAAGAAATTATAGATGATATCGTAAATAATCTTGCTAAAGTGATGGAAAACACACAAAACATTTGCAAATAAATAATAAATTTATAAAAATAATGGCGAAAGGGTGATTACTAAATGAGTAAACTCGCGTTTTTATTTCCAGGACAAGGTTCTCAAGTAGTGGGAATGGGTAAAGATTTTTATGACAAATATGATATTGCGAAAAAGTTATTTAAAGAAGCTGATGAAGCACTTGGTTATTCCATCATGGACATGTGCTTTAACGGACCAGCAGAAGATTTAAAACTTACAGCAAATACTCAACCTGCTATTTTGACTATGAGCGTTATTTGTAACGAATTATTAAAAGAAAACGGAATTGCTCCAGAAATCGTAGGCGGTCATAGTTTAGGTGAATACTCTGCACTTGTAGCAGCAGGCTCTTTAAAATTTGCAGATGCAGTATATCTCGTTCATAAACGTGGTATGTACATGCAAGAAGCTGTTCCTGTTGGTGAAGGCGGAATGGCAGCTGTAATTGGTCTTGATCGTGATAAAATTGTAGAAATTTGTGAAGAAGTAAGTGCAAGCACTGCTTTAGTACAGGCTGTAAACTTCAACTGCCCAGGTCAGATTGTAATTGCAGGTACTGCTAAAGGTGTAGAAAAAGCTAGTGAAGAAATGACAAAAGCTGGTGCAAAAAAATGTGTTATTTTACCAGTTAGTGCACCATTCCATAGTAAATTAATGGAACCTGCAGCTGAAAAACTTGCTGTAGAACTTGATAAAGTTGTTGTATCTGATGCTACTATTCCAGTAGTAACAAATGTTACAGCTGAAGCTTTAACAAAAGCAGAAGATATCAAAGTAAGTCTTGTAAAACAAGCTTCAAGCCCTGTAAAATGGGAAGATTGTATCGCAACAATGAAAGATTTTTGTGCTGATACTTATGTTGAAGTAGGTCCAGGTAAAGTTTTATGTGGATTTAATAAACGTATTGACCGTAAATTGAAATCTTTAAACGTAGAAAATATAGAATCTCTTGAAAAAACTCTTGACTATTTCAAGGAGGTTCGATAATATGCTTTTAGATGGTAAGGTTGCGTTAGTAACAGGAGCATCTCGTGGAATTGGTCGTGCAGTTGCTATTGAACTTGCAAAAGAAGGTGCTACTGTAGCTATCAATTATGCAGGAAATGTGGCTGCTGCTGAAGAAGTAAAGAATATAATTACTGATATGGGCGGCAAAGCTATGATTGTTCAAGCTGACGTTAGTGATGAACAGGCTGCTAGTGAAATGGTAGAAAAAGTAATAGCTGAATTTGGACAGATTGATATTTTAGTAAATAATGCGGGTATAACTCGTGATGGTTTATTCATTCGTATGAAATCTCAGGATTGGAATGCTGTTATTAATACAAATTTAACAGGTATTTTTAACTGTACAAAAGTAGCGGCAAAATATATGATGAAAAAACGTTCTGGAAAAATTATCAATATGACTTCTGTTTCTGGTATAATGGGAAATATAGGTCAGACAAATTATTCTGCTGCTAAAGCTGGTGTAATTGGTTTTACAAAATCTTTAGCTCGTGAAATGGCTAGTCGTGGTATTACCGTTAACGCTGTAGCTCCTGGTTTTATTGCTACTGATATGACAGCAGCTATGCCAGAAAAAGCACAGGCTCAAGTAGTGGGCTCTATTCCGCTTGGCAAAATGGGTCAGCCAGAAGATATTGCAAATGCAGTAGTATTTTTGGCATCTGATAAGGCTTCATATATTACAGGACAGGTTGTCAATGTAGATGGCGGTATGGTAATGTAATAATGAATAAATAAAAGGTTATTCTGAGGAGGAGGTGACGAGGAATGGCTACTTTTGATAAAGTAAGAGATATCGTTGTTGATCAGTTAGGCGTTGAAGCTGATGAAGTTAATATCGATTCTACTTTCATCGACGATTTAGGTGCAGATTCTCTTGACATTGTTGAATTAATCATGGCTTTCGAAGAAGAATTCGGTATTGAAATTCCTGACGAAGCTGCTGAAAAAATTAAAACAGTTCAGGACGTTGTATCCTATATAGACCAAAATAAATAATTTTAGCGTTTCCTTAGAAAAGTCCCGTGGTTACTCCACGGGACTTTCTAAAGATAATAGAAGAAAAGCGGATTGGAGGAGTTATTTTTGAAACTTCCTGAATTGAAAATTGGCAATAAAATTGCAAAAGTACCTATTATTCAGGGGGGCATGGCTGTTAGATTATCAACGGCAAGACTTGCAGCTGCTGTCGCTAATGAAGGCGGCATTGGTTTGATTGCTGCATCTGGTATGCCTACTGATGAATTAAGGTATGAAATTCGCTTGGCGCGATCTTTAACGTCTGGAATTATTGGTATTAACATCATGGTTGCAGCTAGAGGTTTTAGTGAAATTGTAAAAACTGCTATCGAAGAAGGTATTGACCTTGTAGTAGCTGGTGCAGGATTTTCCCGCGATATGTTTGGTCTTGGACAAGAATCTGGTACACCAATCGTACCGATTGTTTCATCTGTTAAATTAGCGAAAATATCCCAACGTCTTGGCGCTGCTGCTATTGTGGTTGAAGGAAAAGAAGCTGGCGGACATTTAGGAACTAGTACATCTATACGTGAATTAATTCCTGATATCGCAAAAGCTGTGGATATTCCTGTTGTTGCAGCAGGCGGAGTGCTTTCCGGTCAAGACATTGTTGATCTTATAAAGATGGGCGCAAGTGGTGTACAAATGGGTTCACGCTTTGCTGCCAGTGAAGAATCCAATGCAGCTCCGGCTTTAAAAAGATTTTATTTAAAATCTAAACCGGACGACATTGTAGTTATACACAGCCCAGTAGGTCTTCCAGGACGTGCTGTAAGAAATCCATTTGCAGATAAAATAATGGTAGGCCCAGTTCCTCCAAAAGGATGTAAAGCATGTTTAAAGAGCTGTAAACATAATTTCTGTATAATTGATTCATTGATTCGTGCAGAACAGGGAGACGTAGAAAATGGTCTGGTATTTACAGGCGAATATATACACAGAATCAAAGAAATATTGCCAGTTAGAGAGATAATTTCTAGAATAAAATCGGAAGTTGCGGCAATAGATTAAATGAGAGGTGTTTGTTTTGACAAATAGAGTAGTTATTACTGGTTTAGGAGCAATTTCCCCTATTGGTATTGGTAAAGATGCTTTTTGGCAAGGTCTTCTTGCAGGTAAAAGCGGTATAGATAAAATTACACATTTTGACGCTAGTGATTTTAAAGCTCAGATTGCAGCAGAAGTAAAAGATTTTAATGCTGCTGATTTTATCGATAGAAAAGAAGCAAAACGCATGGATAGATATACTCAATTTGCTATTGCAGCAACTAAACTTGCGTTTGAAGATGCAAATATGGATTTATCTAAAGAAGATAAAGAACGTATTGGCGTATTTATTGGTAGTGGTATTGGTGGTATTGAAACATTACATGATCAATACAATACTATATTCACTAAAGGTCCAGGTCGTGTAAGTCCTTTCTGCGTGCCTATGATGATTAGCAATATGGCAGCAGGCATGACTTCTATTACATTTGGTCTTCAAGGTCCTAGCGTTTGCCCTGTAACAGCTTGTGCAACTGGTACAAATGCTATTGGTGATGCTATGCGTGTTATTCAACGCGGTGAAGCAGATGTAATGGTTGCTGGTGGTACAGAAGCTTGTATTTCTCCACTTCCAGTAGCAGGTTTTGCTTCCATGAAAGCTCTTTGCACAGACATGAACGACAATCCACAAAAAGCTTCTCGTCCATTTGATAAAAATCGTAGTGGTTTTATCATGGGTGAAGGTGCTGGTATTGTTATTTTAGAAAGCTATGAACATGCAGTAGCTCGTGGTGCTGAAATTTATGCTGAGCTCGCAGGTTATGCTTCAACTTCTGATGCTTATCATATGACTAGCCCAGATCCAGAAGCAAAACAGTCTGCTCGTTGTTTCACAAATGTAGTAAAAGATGCAGGTCTTGAATTAACAGATATTGATTATATCAATGCTCATGGTACATCTACTCCATTGAATGAAAGAACTGAAACAGCAGCTATTAAACGTGCTTTTGGTGATCATGCGTATAAATTATCTATCAGCTCTATTAAATCCATGATAGGACACCTTCTCGGTGCTGCTGGTGGTATTGAATGTATCGCTACAGCTTTAGCTGTTAAAAATGATATTATGCCTGCTACAATCAACTATGAAACTCCAGATGAAGAATTAGATTTGGATTATGTACCAAATGTTGCTAGAGAAAGAGTTATCAATGCAGCTATTTCTGATTCTTTAGGTTTTGGCGGTCATAATGCAGCTATTTTATTGAAAAAACTTAAGTAAATCAGGTTTTATAAATGAATTTATCAGAAAAACGCAAACAAAAATTAGGAGAATTAGTCGTTAGATTAGGTGTCAAGTTCAATGATTTAAATTTATTAAATCAAGCTTTGACACATACCTCGTATGCTAATGAGGCTAAAGACCATAGTCTTCATAATGAGCGTTTGGAGTTTTTAGGTGATGCTGTTTTAGAATTAGCTTCTAGCACATATTTATTTAAAACTTTTACGCAAATGCCTGAAGGTGAAATGACAAAAGCTCGTGCCTCTGTTGTTTGTGAGACAAGTTTAGCGAAACTTGCTATGAATTTAAATGTTGGGCAATATTTGTTATTGGGTAAGGGCGAACGCTTAACTGGTGGAGAACATAGACCATCAATTTTAGCAGATGCTTTTGAGTCAATTATTGGAGCTATTTATTTAGACCAAGGTTGGCAGACTGCCTACGAATATGTGCTTGATAAATTAAATGAAGAATTTATTGCTGTAAAATATGGATATAATTTAAAAGATTATAAGACTATTTTGCAAGAAGTAGTGCAGGCAAAAGGACAACATGTTGAGTACAAATTATTGGCAGAAACAGGTCCAGACCATGCAAAAACTTTTGAATTTGCTGTAGTTATTGATAAAAAAATTGATGGCAAAGGAAAAGGCACTACTAAAAAAGAAGCTGAACAACATGCAGCTTATGAAGCATTAAAAAAATATGGTATAGAGAAATAAAAAAAGGTTAAGACAGATGATGAGATATACTCATTTGTCTTAACCTTTTTTACTTGATGGTAAATATATGGTAAATATTTTATTTTGAAGAAGATGAAAAATTTTTTTCAATTTTAGATAATAATTCTAATAATAAAATATTTTCTTCTTTAGTTAAGCTTTTTTCTACATCAGAAATTACAGAAATATCCACTTCATTTAAAGTATCAATAAGCTCGATACCTTTATTTGTTGTAGATAAAAAAAATGCTCTTTTATCGTTAGGGTTGGAAGCTCTCTTAATTAATTCTTTTTGTTCTAATTTGTCGACAAGAACTTTTACATTATTAGGGTCTTTTTGGATAATATCAGCTAATTTTTTCTGAGATATATTTTTATTGATGTGAATTTGATTTAATACTACCCATTGCTCTGGAGTAATATTATATGGGGAAAATTTATGTGTCAAATTTTGATGAATTTTTCTAGCTATGGTACAAATTGTATATCCTAAAGATTTTTCGAGAAACATTAAAATAACACCTCAAGTTTTAAATATATTTTATTGTAACATAAAATATAAAGGTGAAGATAGATAAAGGAGTCTAAGATATTTAGACTCCTTTTTTATATTTAGATATTTATTTTATAGAATTAGCGATGGCTCTATCTATTTCTAATGATAAGTTATTGAGATAATTATCAATGCCTTTTTGACCTAGATAAAATGGATTATTTTCTATGAAAGTAGAATTTACTACATTATTTAATTTAGCATAACCGTTATCAGCGAATAAATGAGCAGTAGTTTCAACAACTACATTATTATCTTGACAATATTGAGAAAAATGTTCTAGGGAAGATTTATATTGGACTTTGTTTTCCATAGATTTAGGAATACCTGTGCCACCCCATTGAGCAGCCATATAAGTTTTACCTTGAGTTTTTACAGGAAAGATAAAAGAAACACAACCAGGAGAATGACCAGGAGTGGATACGACAGTAACAGTAGTATCACCTAAGGTAATTTGTTGTCCGTCTGTTAAAAATTCATCTACAGTACATTTTGGTGAACGAGAACCATTTACTCCATCAAAAGTATTATTCATATAATAAAAATCAGTGTTGCTCATAAAGATTTTAGCATTATATTTATCTTTTAAATATTGTGCTCCACCATAGTGGTCACCGTGACCATGAGATATTAAGATATATTTTAAATCTTGTGGATTTAATCCTAATTTTTTCATGCCATCAATGATTAATTGGGTGTCGTTATTATCCCACATTGAATCTATGAGTATGATTCCATCAGAAGTTTGTAATGCCCAAGCTACAACGCTTTTTGTACCTATACAATAAAGATTATCAAAAACTTTTGTAGGAGTTAGAGGAGTATTATCAAATAATTCACTAGGTAAATTAGGTGGTGGGGCTGTTTGCGATTTATCTTGTGCATAAGCAACATTAGATAATAAAATACAACAGCAAAAGAGTGTAAATAAAATATTTTTTGCTTTGGCAATATAATACATAAAAAATCTTCCTTTATAATAGTACGTATACGTATAAAATTATATTAGTATGTATACGTATTATTGTCAAATAATAATTTTATTTATTTAATAATTTTATTGACATTATTAGTTTAAATATGATAGAATTTCAAGATGTAAGCCTTAAGAAATTAAGGTTTCCCAACCGCACAAAAAGGTTTATAAATAGTCTTTGACTAACCGTAATTGGCGAGTATTAATTAAGGTAGGTGTAATTGAATGTACGCTATTTTCCAGACAGGCGGAAAACAGTATCGTGTTTCCGAAGGTGACGTTATCACTGTTGAAAAAATCGCAGCTAATGAAGGCGATGTTGTAACTTTTGATCAGGTTTTAACTGTTGTTAATGATGCAGATGTTAAAGTTGGTACTCCAGTTGTTGAAGGTGCTAAAATCACTGCAAAAGTTGAAAAACAAGATAAAGCTAGAAAAATCTTAGTTTTCAAATACAAAGCTAAATCCAACTATCGTCGTCGTCAGGGTCATCGTCAGCCTTTCACTAAATTAACTATTGAAAAAATCGAAGCATAATGATAAAAATATCTGTAATGCGTCAAGATGATGATAAAGTCATCGGTCTTTTAGTAGAAGGACATGCAGGAGCAGGCGCATATGGTCAAGATATTGTATGTGCTGGGATTTCTGCATTGGCTCAGTCAGTTATTTTAGGTTTGGCAAAACATTTACATCGTGAAATAAATTATGATGTAAAGCCCGGATATTTAAGTGTGGCTCTGAAAGATAAAGCTGATGATTTAACAGAAGCTGTCTTTGCTGTAGCTGTACTTGGTTTTGCGGAAATAGAGAAATCTAATCCAAAAAACGTTTCTGTTCTAAATATCAGGAGGTGAATTTGAATGTTCAATTTTGATTTACAGCTTTTCGCTCATAAAAAAGGTGTTAGTAGTACTCGTAACGGTCGTGATAGCGAATCTAAACGTCTTGGCGTTAAAGAACATGCTGGTACTATCGTTACTGCAGGTAGCATTTTAGTTCGTCAGAGAGGTACTCATTTCCATCCAGGTGCTAACGTAGGTATCGGTAAAGATGATACTTTATTCGCTAAAATTGCTGGTCGTGTTGCTTTCGAACGTAAAGGTCGTTACAACCGTCAAATCAGTGTATATGCTGAATAATTAAGAAATAAAGTCGTAGCCTTTTATTATAAAGGGTTACGGCTTTTTTGTTTTTATAAGCGTACTAAAAACGTACTATTATATTCAAGTTTATATATTTTGATGTAATTGTTGTAGTTTTTCAGCTAATTCATTTTGTTTATTTGGATATAAATGAGAATAGGTTTTTAAAGTTGTTTCAATTTTTTCATGTCCTAGACGTTCAGCAATCATCAATGGCGAATAACCTTGTTCAATCAATAGTGAAGCGTGGGAATGTCTAAAATCATGAATGCGAATAGTTTTTAATCCTGCTAATTTAATATAATGTTTAAGCTTATTAAATAAAACAGTTGGCGAAACTTCAAATAATAAATCATGTGATGTAATAAAATCTTTTTGAATATAATTTTTTACAATATCAACTAAAAATTTTGGTAGTGTGATAGTACGTTTACTCTTTTCAGTTTTTGGTGTAGTTATCATTGGCTTGTAGTTTTGAATATAAACCATATTTCTAGTTATGTGTAATAGATTATTTTCAAAATCAAAATCACAAGGGCGAAGGGCTAACAGCTCGCCACGTCGTATACCAGTCCAAAATAAAATATTAAATATAGTGTAATATGGTTCATCAGTATTAACTTTTTTTATAAATTGATTAAATTCGTCTAGTGTAAAAAAGTTTAACTCTTGACCTTTTTTCGAACCTATTGGGTCGCAAAGTTTAACAGGGTTTTTCGGCAAATTATAATATCTAACTGCAAAATTAAATATACAAGATATTTGAGTATTGATAGCCCTTAAATACTGATTAGCTTTAGAATTGGTATCATCTTTAATAGTATTTTGCCATTGTCTAATATTGGTTGGTGTGATTTTATTTATGGCGGTATCTTTAAAATAAGGCAATACATATTTTTCAATGATAGTCGTTTTGGTGTATAAAGTAGATGCTTTTATTCTTGATTTACAATCATCTAAGTATATAGCTACTAGCGAGCTAAATTTCATGTCGCAAGTTCCCGCCATACGTTCGAGAAATTCACGCTCAAAGGCTTGGGCTTCTCGTTTAGTGGTAAAGCCTTCTTTCTTCTTTTTCTTGCGTGTACCAGTCCAATCAGTATAATAAAAAGTCGTGAACCATGTTCCACGTTGTTCGTTTTTGTAAACAGGCATAAAAAAAATCATTCCTTTCAAGCTAAAAAATCGTATACTTAATAAGCCTACCATTTACCAGCTTTAAAAAGAATGATATAATTTAGTTGCTCATAAATTTTCAGTCTAGTTAAAAACTGGAATGGTAAGAAGTAGCCTCTTGTTATGTTGGTAGCATAGCGAGGGGCTATTTTTATTTAATTTTGTATATTTAAATTTGGTGATACCCCAAAACAGGGCATTATCTACACTAAAAAGAGTAAACTTAATAAACCGCCAATACTTTATCAAATCATGACAAAATATGAGCCGTTTTAAGCCGTTTTCTTTTATTGGTGCTTATGATTGTACCTGTGGTTATATTATGACCTTCACAGTGTAATACCATAATCAATAATTCAAAATATCGCCCCAATATCTTTATTGGTGGCGGTTTTTTTATTTAACGGTCCAGGTATTCATAAAATCAAATACATATTTTAATAATCAATTGCCCGAGCAAAGCAATCAATTATTTGATGCATAAATAGGTACTTGCCCGATGTATCTATTTATCTTCTTGAGAAATAATTTTTATTTTAAATAATTTTTGTTCTTCAATATCTTCATTTGTTAATATACCTGGTTTTAATAAATTTTCTATATTATTAGGGTTTAATTTTATTATATAGGCATTGTGATAAAAGCCGTGAAGAAAAATTTTTACATTATGAAAATATTCATTCATTGCCTGTTCTCTTAAATCTTTTAAGAGTTTAATAAATTCAACTTTATCAATAGACATTATAGATTTATTGACAAGTTTTCTATTTTTGTTTTCTTTAATTAACCCCTTTTTTTTATCTGCTGAAATATTTTTATTATCATACAAATAAATATCAAATAAGACACAATCTTTTTTTATATTATTTAAATTTATAGAAAGAATATCTATATCACCGTTTTTTAAAGCAAACAGTTCTTTAATTTTTTCATCTTCATTTGCTGGTGTTCTTCCTAGTAAATCATCTAGAGATACATTTAATATATCTGCTATTTTAATTAATATATTATATTTAGGTTCGCGACCAGCATTTTCATATCCCTTTAATGTTGTATATGGAATATCTAATAATTTTGCTAATTCATCTGAAGAATATCCTCGTTGTTCTCGATAATATCTTAATCTATCTTTAAAATCCAAATATAACAACTCCTTTCAACTATAATTATATATTAGTTTTGAATAAAACTCAATAATAAAATATTAAAAATGAATATTGACATTATATAAAACGTATATTATTCTTTTATTAGAAATGAATATTTTAAATAAAAAAATATTCAAATAGAATAAAAGGGGGGCTTATTATAATGTCAAACTTTAAACTTGATTTATTTAAATTTGATTTAGCTAGAGCTAAAAAATGTTACAACAAAAAGCAATTAGCTCAAAAAGCAGGATTATCTTACGATAATTTAATGAAAATTTTAAGCGGTAAGATAAATTTAACAGCGACATCATTAGGTAAAATTGCAAAAGCTTTAGATGTTGAACCAATAGAGTTAATACAAGATGAAAAATAAACATGTTCGATTTCGAACATGTTTATTTAAAAAAATTAAGTTTTTTAAAAAATTTTTATTACTGATATATGTTAAACTCAATTTTAATAAATTGCAAAAAACTTCTGTATAACGCAAAAGGGAAATAACAATAAAAGCAATTTGATTTTATTATGAAAGGATTGAATTAAAATATGGAAACTGTAAAAAGTCGATTTATAACCGCCAAAGAGATTGCCGAAGATTGCAATATATCTATTTCAAAGGCTTATGAACTTATTAGAAAAATGAATAAGGAAGTAGAAGCAATGGGTAAAATTACCTTAAAAGGCAAGATAAACCGCCATTTTTATGAACAAAAAATAAATCCTACTGATTGATTGGCATAAAAAATAGCCCCGTTATTGGGGCTATAAATTTATTCTGTAGTAGCTGATGAAACGCTATCATATGAAAGGAGCTGAAATAATGGCAGGTGATGAGATACCTAATATTATAGAAAAGGCTAAAAAAGCTAATATAGATTATTTAAAGTCAACAGCTTTTATTAAATATTATTTGCCTTTCTTCAAATTAGGTTTAAATGCTGATGAACTTCATACATTAAACTTAATATTTAGTTTTGAAGCAAATAATAAAATATATATAGGTAGTTCAAAATATTTATGCGATATGTTAAATTACTCAAAACCTCGAGCTTTAAGAATTTTAAAAAGTTTAACCGATAAGGGTTATTTAAAAAAAGAAGCTAGCAACGGTCGAATTAATAGCATATATAAAATAAATCATATGTTTTTATATCAGCAAATTAAAAACAATGAAAATTACTCACTGTTAGCTGATAATAAACAGTTACAAAATGTTACAGTTAACAGTAATAAAATGTTACGGTTAAATAATTCTAACAGTAACGAAACGTTACCAATACAGTTACAAAATGTTACGGTTAACAGTAACGATTTATTACCCAATAAGAATATATATAAGAATAATAAGAATATATATGCTCATTTAGAAAATGAGCAAGTATATAGTCATGAAGATGATATACAAAAAGAAAATGATAGCCTTTCTTCTAATACCATAAAACAAGAAACTAAGAATAAGGCTATCAAAAAACAAAATAAAGAACTAAATGAGTTACAGAAAAAGCAGTTTGATAAGTTTTGGCAAGCGTACCCTAGAAAGGTAAGCAAGAAAGAAGCTCAAAAGTCATGGAAAAAAATCAATCCGTCTTTAGAGTTATTCGAAAAAATACTCAAGGCTTTAGAAATGGTCAAACAAACTGAACAATGGAAAAAAGACAATGGAAAATTTATTCCTTATCCTGCAACGTGGTTAAATCAAGAGCGGTGGACTGATGAAATAAAGATGATGCAGAATATTAAACCAGTGATTGAGCCAAAAATAAAAATAAAACCAGTCTATGAAAATATGTTGGAAAACGATTTTTAAAAATGGCAGACATTTTATAAATTGAAATATGTCTGACAGTTCGAGATTGAGCCACTATAAATATTTTATCATGTTTTTGATTAATGATATATGTATCAGATAAAAAAGGCTTAAAAACGATTTTAAGCAATAATAATAAAATTAAAGGTCGTGAAAAAATTGAGTGATAAGATACCAATTAATATTGAAGCAGAACAAGCCGTATTAGGTGCAATTTTAATATCAAAAGATACATCAATGGCGATTGATGAAATAAATCTAAAAATAGATG
>ENA-USZI01000678-USZI01000678.1-human-gut-metagenome-genome-assembly--contig:-NODE-678-length-24553-cov-17.573092_pt1 | contig 24553 bp, 19 predicted proteins | sample MGYA00250042_ERZ773532 | MGnify/ENA primary metagenome ERZ773532 (study PRJEB29103, sample SAMN06112036) | human gut metagenome | biome: human gut; feature: ankylosing spondylitis patient; material... | reverse complement strand
GAACCCTTGCCCGGCGATTAACCGGCTACCGCATTTCGAGTGCGGACCCTTCGACCTCTTGGGTACCTCTCCGTATAAATTCCAGACGAAATTACAAATCGTAATGCAATCTCATCTTGATTCCGAAAAAAGAAACTGCTAGAATATTGTTAGAAAACACATCGTTCAGACAGGTCAAAAAGCCTGCCAGAACATCAAATTCTGACGTTTCCTCGTGTGAAATGGAGAAATGCGGCGAAGCATCCACCCGGATTTCGAGTCACGCCTCTTCGACCACTTGAGTACTACTCCACGTTATGTTTTTGTCGGATATTCCGGACTATGCAGGGGCCTTGTCCTGCCTTGGGAGGCAGCCCCGGTCCAGAATAAACCTTATATAGTATAGCAAAAAAGTCTCCTTCCGTCAACACTTTTCTCCCCGATGCCGGGCCCGGTCTGCAGCGCAGGCCGGGCCTTTTTGATGGTATTTTTTGCGAGGTGCAGAGGTTTTTGCAAAAAAGGGCTGGCTTTTTTACGGTTTTCGAGTATAATATAGGGGATATAGTTCAAATTTGAAGCAAAAGGAGTTTTTGTTCCATGGCACAGGCAAAACAGGACATGGGGTCCGGCAGCGTGAAAAAGCTGATGCTGCAGCTGATGATCCCTGCCGTGGTGGCGCAGGTGGTGAACCTGCTGTACAACATCGTAGACCGCATTTACATCGGGCACATTGAGGGCATCGGCGCAGCCGCGCTCACCGGCGTGGGACTGTTCACCCCCATCCTCATGCTGCTGAACGCATTCGCCATGCTGGTGGGCGCGGGTGGTGCACCGCGCACCGCCATCGCACTGGGGCAGGGGGACCGGCAGCAGGCCGAAAAGATCATCTCCAACAGCTTTACGGTGCTGATGCTCTTTGCAGTGGTGCTGACCATCGGCTTTTATGCGGGTGCGCCCGCGCTGCTGCGGCTGTTCGGTGCCAGCGACGCCACCCTGCCGTATGCGTTGAGCTACAGCCGCATCTACATTCTCGGCTCGGTGTTCGTGCTGCTGGTGCTGGGCATGAATCCCTTCATCACCACCCAAGGCTTTGCCAAGACCAGCATGCTCACCACCGTGATCGGTGCCGTGATCAACATCATTCTGGACCCCATCCTCATCTTCGGGTTTGGGCTGGGCGTGCAGGGCGCAGCCATTGCTACGGTGCTCAGTCAGGCCGTGGGCGCGGCGTGGATCCTGCGGTTCCTCACCGGCAAAAAGACGATCCTGCACCTGCGCCGGGCGTTTCTCCGGCTGGAAAAACCGGTCATCCTGCCGGTGCTGGCGCTGGGCATCTCCACCTTTGTGATGCTCTCCACCGAAAGCCTGCTGTCCATCAGCTTCAGCTCCAGTCTGGCACGCTACGGCGGCGACGTGGCTGTGGGTGCCATGACCGTGATCACCAGCGCCTCCCAGCTGTGCACACTGCCCATTCAGGGCGTGTGTCAGGGCGGCCAGCCGGTGATGAGCTTCAACTTCGGGGCCGGCAAAAAGCCCCGTGTAAAGGAGGCTTTCCGGTTCCAGCTGACCCTGTGCGGCGCATACACCTGCCTGTTCTGGCTGGCCATGATGCTGGTGCCCGGGGCCGTGGCAGGCATCTTCACCTCCGATTCCGCACTCATTTCCTACACCACCTGGGCCATGCGCATTTACATGGCCGGCATCTTCGCCATGGGCTTCCAGATCGCCTGCCAGCAGAGCTTTATGGCACTGGGGCAGGCGAAGGTCAGCCTGCTGCTGGCCTGCCTGCGCAAGATCATCCTGCTGATCCCACTCATCTTTATTCTGCCGCATCTCGTGGCAGCCCCGGTGTTCGGCGTATTTCTGGCGGAGCCGGTCAGCGACATTCTGGCGGCCACCATTACTACCATCACCTTCTTTGCCCGGTTCGACCGCATTTTGGAAAAGGGTGCGGCGCGGGTGTAAAACAAGGCAGAACGGGGCCGTTGCAAAACAAGAACGCGATAGCAACTTACACAAAGAAATCGTGCAAAAACCAAAACCCGGAACCCTTTTTGAGCCGTTTTGGCCCTGAAAAGGTTCCGGGTTTTGTGCATATTTTTCAGAGAGCTATTTTTGCAACAGCCCTCATTTTTTAGGAGTTACAGTTCTTCACCGTTGGAGGCGATGACTTTTTTATACCATGCAAAGCTGTCCTTTTTATAGCGTTTGAAGGTGCCGTTGCCATGGTCATCGGCGTCTACATAGATAAAGCCGTAGCGCTTTGCCATCTCGCCGGTGGAAAGAGAAACAAGGTCGATAATCCCCCAAGGTGTATAAGCAAGGAGATCTACGCCATCCTCGACAGCCTGTTTCATCGCTTTTATATGTTCCGACACATACTCTACACGGTAGGGGTCTTTGATCGTGCCGTCACTTTGCAGCAGATCTCTTCCGCCTACGCCGTTTTCTACCACCATGATTGGTTTCTGGTAGCGATCGTAAACTTCATTCAGGAAATAGCGCAGCCCCTGCGGGTCGATCTGCCAACCCCAGTCGTTTGCTTTCAGATACGGATTCGCCACACCAAACGCCAGATTTCCTTCTGCCTGCAAGACATCCTTGCGAGCCGTTACGCAGCCTGTAGAATAATACGAGAACGTATAGAAGTCCACTGTCCCCTGCCGTAAAATCTCCGCGTCTTCAGGCTGAACATTCAGCTCAATTCCTTTTTCATTCAGCATCCTCTTTGCATAAGACGGATAGCATCCCCGAACCTGCACATCGGAGACAAACCAGAACAGTCGTTGACGGGACTGCTCTGAGAGCATCATATCATCCGGATTGCAGCTGAACGGGTACTGGCAAGTGCCGCCGATCATGCAGCCGAATCGAAAATTCGGATTCGTCATATGGCCCATCTTTACTGCTCTTGCACTGGCCACCAATTTGTGGTGCAGAGCCTGATATTGCTTTTTCAAATCCTCCTTTTCTCCTTCATTCAGTAAGGCGTCATCCAGTGAACTTCCGCCAAGATCGCGTTTATTGGCGGAAAGAATGCCAGAACAGAACGTTGCATGGCCTGGAATGATCGTTGCGTTAAGCTCGTTAAAGGTCAGCCAGTACTTCACTTCATTCCGGTATTCTGTAAAAATCGTCTGGCAGTAATGCAAATATCGCTCGATCGTTCTGTGGTCCAGCCACCCATCATATTGCCGGGCAAGGTAAAATGGCAAATCATAGTGTGAGATTGTGACCAGCGGCTCTATTCCGTTCGCCTTCAATTTTTGAAAAACGTTATGATAAAACTCAATTCCTTTTGGATTCGGTTCTGCTTCTTCTCCTGTCGGAAAAATTCGAGACCAGGAAATCGACATCCGGAACATATTGATCCCAAGCTCTTTCAGCAGAGCGATATCTTCCGCATAATGATGATAAAAATCGCTTCCTGTATGGCTCGGATAGACCAGCGTATCATCATACTCTTCCGTAAAGCGGCGGGTTCCACCACGTTTACCAAGAGCATAATGATCAATTACTGTATCGCCTCGCCCATCTGCATCCCACGCACCTTCAAACTGGTTGGCAGCAGTTGCTCCACCCCAATAAAAGTTTTTTGGAAAAGCCATATTGTATTCCTTTCTATCCTCATCCATCATCTCTACCACAATTTCCGAGATTCCTGTAAGCAGATGGTTTTACTTACTTCTGTTCAGGATTGTACAGCACAATTGTTGCAACAAAAGTGGAAATCATCCCGATCACAATGCAAATTCCCATCCACATCAGGTTGTTCAGGCTGCCGCCGCCAATATAAGCTGGCAGGCCGAAGATAGTTCCCGCACCGGGCAGACTATATACAACCACCTTTTTCAGGCCAAGAACTGCTCCGCCGACAAAACCTCCAATCATGCATCCATACAGCGGCGTTTTGAGCGGAATCGTAATACCAAACAGCGCAGGTTCGGTCACTCCGCCGATCAAAGCCGTCAGTGCACAAGAGAATGCACTCTGCTTCAAAGTAGTATCTTTACTCTTTAAGCCAACAGCCAGACAGGCTGCGATCTGATTGTAATTAGAAATGTGCATAGTAGGCAAGATCAATGGTTCATAGCCATACGTTGCCAGCGCACTGAAAATATAGGGAGAAGTCGCCGTGTGCATACCAGTCATGATGATCAACGGGTAAATAGCTGCCAGAATTGCACATCCGATAAATCCGGTTGCATTATACAGCCAGACAATTGCAGCTGCCAGATAGGCGCCCGCATAAGCGCCAAGCGGTGCCAGAACGATCAACTCCAGCGGAGCAACTACCATCAGCGTCAATGTCGGCACCAGCACATAACGCAGACTGGAAGGGATCACTTTATTGATGAATTTTTCGATCGGTGCTGCTACTGCAAGCGTCAGGATCATCGGAAAAATCGAGCTCGGATAATAGCCGCTGTACACGGGCAGTCCGAACAGCGTGATTGGATCTCCCGCGTTGATCATCGCAGTAAAGTTCGGATGAATCAGACAAGCACCTAATGCCATTCCAATGAATACATTTACGTTGAATTTCTTCGCTGCGGTATAACCGATAATGACCGGCAGGAAATAGAATCCAACATCGCCTACCACGCTGAGAACGTTATAGGTAGATCCATCGACCGACAGAACGCCTGCGTAGGACAGCACCTGAAGCAACGCTTTCAGCATACCACATGCGATCATGACCGGAATAATCGGAGCAATACAGCCAGTGATCGCATCCATAAATGCCCCGACTGTAAACTTCTTCTTTGGCGCATCCAGATTTTCATTCACCGTTTTCTGCTGCTGAAAAGCATACTTCTTGCAAATCGCATCATAAGCCTTGTCCACATCCTGACCAATAATGATCTGAAGCTGGTCTCCTGCCCACTGTGCTCCCATAGTACCAGGAATTTTTTTGATTTCGTCCAGCTCAACAGCACTCTTGTCCTTCAGATTAAAACGCAGCCGTGTGATACAATGAACAACAGAACGCACATTGTCCTTGCCGCCGATCAGCTCAACAACGCTGTCGGCCAGCACATCATAATTTTTTGCCATGGTTGTTCTCCTCCCTGTTTTTGCAAACAGTTCCTATGGGTTTTCTTCTATCACAAACCCGGCCGGGGCGCGCTCCCGGGCGGCTCTGTTCCAATAAAAAGCCCCAGCGCACCACAAAACACGCACACGGTGCCCACCGGGCAGTCTGGTGCATTTTCTGCGGCACTCTGGGGTAAAGCCCTCAAAAGGCGGTCAGCCTTTATCGGTCACAATCCTCACGAGCACACAAACGATTGATGTGTAGGATCAGATATAAGATTTCTTCTTCGGAAAGGTGCTTTTGCAGCTTCTGGTCGATCAGGGCCGCCACCTTTACCGCACAGGAATAGATATCAGGGTACTCTTTTTTCATGGATTCAAAGAGTTCCCGGTTCTGGCTGTCGATCATGGTGTCATCCAGGGTGCGCTTCATCATGTAGTGCATATGGGTGACAAATCGGTAGTAATTGAAGCCGTCCCGGTCCACCGTGATGTGCAGTTCCTGCTCCACGATGTCCGTGGCTTGCTCGATAAGGGAACCGTAGTCGATATCCGGTGCCGTATCCGCCTGCGCCTTGTAATTGACGAAATGCAGGGCGATGGCGGCGGCTTCTTCCCGCGGGAGAGAGACTTTCAGGCGCTTTTTCAGGATGTCCAGCGCCTGCCTGCCCAGCTCGGATTCTCCGGGGTAGAGCTGCCGCACCTCGTAGAGCAGCGGCAGCTTGATGTTGATGTTCTTGCGGTAGCGCTGGATGGCAAAGTCAATGTGGTCCGCCAGGGTGAACACCACGTTCTCCCGGAACTGATTGTCCATTTTCTCATTGGCCAGATCCACGATCTCGGCCGCTGCTTCCAGCACATCTTCCGGGATGCGTTTGAGCACCGCCAGCTGTTCTTCGTCCACATCGTAAAAGGTGCGGTCGATTTTGGAAAGCGGCACATCGTAGGGCGGCTTTGTGAATCCGATGCCCTTGCCGAAGGCCACCACCTCATTATTGCGGCTGTCCAGACACAGGGAGATATTGTTGTTGATGTTCTTGATGACCTTCATCTGCCTGAGTCCTCCATTTCCGCAACAATAAAAAAACCGAAAGTTCACCCCTATCTGCAACGGATAAGGGAAAGCCTCCGGAGAGTAACAAACCTTACATGATTGACCGCGGACAGTATAGCAAATTTTACCGGTTTCCGTCAAGCAGCAAAGCGCACAAGAATTTTCTTCTCTTTTCAGACAGGTTGCGCAATCTTTGAAAAACAAAAAGGCGCATCTGCTCTGCGGCAGATGCACCCTTGCAGATCTTACTTGCCCGCCAGCAGAATGGCCAGCACGGCTTTCTGCACATGCAGGCGGTTCTCAGCTTCGTCAAAGATCTCGTCGGCGTGCTGCTCGAACACGGCGGTGGAGATCTCCTCGCCCCGGTGGGCGGGCAGGCAGTGCAGCACCATGGCGTCGGGCTTGGCGGCTTCCAGCAGCTTGCCGGTGAGCTGGAAGCCCACAAAATCCCGCAGGCGCTGCTCGCTCTCGGCGGTGCCGGGGGCGGCAGTGTTCCACACGGCAGTGGCCACCACATCCGCATCCCGCACGCCCTCGACGGGGTCGGAGGTGAAGTGGAAAGCGCTGCCGTACTTGTGGGCAAGCATCAGTACGTCGGCGGCGGGGCGGTAAGCCTCCGGGCAGACGCAGGTGACCTGCATCCCGGCCAGCAGACCGCCCACGATGAGGCTGTTGGCCATGCTGCCGCCGTCGCCCACAAAGCAGAGCTTCCGCCCGGCCAGAGTGCCGCGGCGCTCCCGGATGGTCATCAGGTCGGCCAGCACCTGGCAGGGGTGTGCGTAGTCGGTCAGGCCGTTGATCACCGGCACACCGGCCAGCTCGGCAAACTCTTCCAGATCCCGCTGGCGGTAGGTGCGCCAGACCACGCAGTCGTAGTAGCGGCCCAGCACCCGGGCGGTGTCCTTGAGGGGCTCGCCCCGGCCGGCCTGCAGCTCGGACGTGTTCATGTAATTGCCCAGGCCGCCCAGCTGGTACACACCCACCTCAAAGCTGGTGCGGGTGCGGGTGGACGCCTTGGAGAACAGCATGGCCACCGTTTTACCGGCCAGCAGGGGGGCGGTGCCGCCCAGTTTCTGCTGTGCCTTGAGCTGGTCGGCCACATCCAGGATATGGGTCAGCTCGCCGGGGGTCAGATCGCTCATTTTCAGCAGATTTTTCATGCCTGCTCCTTCGGAGCCGTCGGCTCCATTGCACCCAGCACCTCGGCCAGGACCTCCAGTGCCATGTCCACATCGTGGGCGGTGAGGGTGAGCGGGGGCAGCAGGCGCAGGCGGGTCTTGGCGGTAAGCACCAGCAGGCCCTTTTCCCGGCAGGCGGCCAGCACATCGGCGGCGGTCACATCGTAGAACTCGATGCCCACCATCAGGCCGATGCCGGAGATGCTCTTGACATGGGGCAGCTTGGCGATGCCGGCACGCAGCTGCACGGCGCGGTCGTTGACATTGGCCAGGAAGCTGGTGTCCATGCGGTCCACCACCACGTTGGCACCGGCGCACACCACCGGGTTGCCGCCGAAGGTAGAGCCGTGGGTGCCGGGGCCCATGCCGCCGGCCACCTTCTCACCCAGCAGCACGGCACCGATGGGCAAACCGCCGCCCAGGCCCTTGGCCAGGGTAACGATATCCGGCTTGAGGTTGTAGTGCTCGCAGCACAGGAAGGTGCCGGTGCGGCCCACGCCGGTCTGCACCTCGTCCACGATGAGCACCAGATCTTTTTCATCGCAGAGCTTGCGCACAGCCTGCACATAGTCGGGGTCCAGCGCCATGACGCCGCCCTCGCCCTGGATGAGTTCCAGCATGACGGCACAGGTGTTGCGGTCCACCAGCTCCTGCAGCGCCTCGATATCCCCCGCCGGGGCGTACAGGAACCCCTCATTGAAGGGGCCGAAATAGTTGTGGAACACCTCCTGACCGGTGGCGGTCAGGGTGGCGATGGTGCGGCCATGGAAGCTGTTGACCAGCGTGATGACCGTGGTGCGGTCCTTGCCGTAGTGGTCCACACTGTACTTGCGGGCGGCCTTGATGGCACCCTCGTTGGCCTCGGCACCGGAGTTGCCGAAGAACACTCGGCTCTGTCCGGTGCGCTTGCACAGCTTTTTGGCCAGCTTGCCGCAGGGGGCAGTATAGTACAGGTTGGAGGTGTGCTGCAGCTTGTGGGCCTGGTCGGACACGGCCTCGGCCCAGGCCAGGTCACAGTAACCCAGGCTGTTGACGCCGATACCGCTGGTGAAGTCCAGATACTTCTGGCCCTCGGGGCCCTCGGCATACAGGCCGTGGCCCTTTTCCAGCACCACGGGGTTGCGGTTATAGGTGTGCAGGACGTAGGCATTGTCCCGCTTGATGACTTTTTCAGAATCCATGTTGGTGTACCTCCTGTCGGGTGGAGTCAGGCTTCCCCCTTGGGGGGAAGGCTTTTCATGCTCTTATTATAAGTCCATCTCCGGTTTTCCGCAATGCTTATTCCCGGTGGCTGCGGCGGTAGAAGCGGGTGCCGGAGCCCCGGTCGGAGAACAGCTCCAGCAGGATGGAATGGGGCACGCGGCCGTCGATGATGACCGCCTCGTGCACGCCCTGATAGATGGCATCGGCCATGCCGCCGATCTTGGGGATCATGCCGCCTGCGATGATCCCGGCGGACTTGTAGCCCTCGATCTCGGACACTTCCACCTCGGGGATGAGGGTGCTCTCGTCGTCCTTGTCCCGCAGCAGGCCCGCAATATCGGTCATGGACACCAGCTTTTCGGCCTTGAGGGCAATGGCGATCTGAGCCGCTGCGGTATCGGCGTTGACGTTGTAGGCCTGGCCCAGGTCATCCATGCCGACGGTTGCGATCACCGGGATGAAGCCGCCGTCCAGCAGGCTGGCGATCAAGGTGGCATCCACATGGACGATCTCGCCCACATGGCCCAGCTGGGGGTCCAGCTCGGTGCAGCGCAGCATCTGGCCGTCCATGCCGCACAGGCCCACGCCGCGGCCGCGCAGCTTTGCCACCAGATCCTTGTTCACCTTACCGGCCAGCACCTGCTGCACGATCTCCATGGTAGCGTCATCCGTGACGCGCAGACCGTTGGCGAAATGGCTCTCCACGCCCACCTTCTTGAGCATCTCATTGATGGCCGGGCCGCCGCCGTGCACCAGCACCACCCGCACGCCCAGCAGGGTAAGGGTGACCAGATCGTTCATGACGGCGTTCTTGAGTTCTTCGTTGATCATGGCATTGCCGCCGTACTTCACCACCATGGTCTTTCCGTGATATTTCTGGATGTAAGGGGTGGCCTCGGAAAACAGGCGCGCCATTTCTTCATTTTTCATCTGTGTCTGCTCCTATCAGGTGCGGTAATCGCCATTGATCTTGACGTAATCGTAGGTCAGGTCGCAGCCCCAGGCCTTGGCGCTGGCGTCGCCGGTGCCCATATCCACCTTGACCAGCACGTCGTGCTCGGCCAGCACCTTGGCGGCCTCGTCCTCGCTGTAGGGGTGGTAGGCGGCATTCTCGCACACATACACCTCACCGGCGGCGCTGGACAGCCAGACACACACCTTGTCGATGGAGAAATCGCCGGGGGTGTAGCCGATGGCGCACAGGATGCGGCCCCAGTTGGCGTCGCGGCCAAAGACCGCCGCCTTGAACAGGTTGGAGCACACCACACTGCGGCTCACCGCACGGGCAGTTTTCAGGTCGGGAGCGTGGGTCACCTCGCAGGTGATGAGGTGGGTAGCGCCCTCACCGTCACCGGCGTGCTCCGCGCACATGTGCTCTGCAATGGCGGTCAGGGCCGCCACAAAGGCATGGTAATCCTCGTTTTCCTCGCAGATCTCCGGATTCCCGGCAAGGCCGGAAGCCATGATGATGAGGGTATCATTCGTGGAGGTGTCCAGATCCACGCTCATCTGGTTGTAGGTGCCGGGCACCACGGTCTTGAGGGCCTTTTCCAGCAGGACAGGGGACACCGCAGCGTCGGTGGTATAGAAGGCCAGCATGGTGGCCATGTTGGGAGCGATCATGCCGCTGCCCTTGCCGATGGCACCCACGGTGCACATCTTGCCGCCCAGCTCAAACTGGATGGCGTACTCCTTTTTATGGGTGTCGGTGGTCATGATGGCGGTAGCGGCATCGGTGCTGCCCTGCTCGGTGGCGGCCAGCTTGGCGGCGGCGGCAGGGATGCCCCGGGCAAACGGGTCGATGACCATGGGCTGGCCGATGACACCGGTGGAAGCGGGCAGAACGTCCATGGCGTCGATGTCCAGCGCCTTGCCCACCAGCTCACAGCATTCCTCGGCCAGCGCCACGCCGTTGGCGGCGCAGGTGTTGGCGTTGCCGCTGTTCACCACGATGGCCTGGGCATAGCCGTCGGCCAGATGGGCGCGGTCCACCTTGATGGGTGCGCCGCACACCTTATTGGTGGTGTACACACCGGCGGCGGCACAGCGCACATCGGCCTTGATGAGTGCCAGGTCGTATTTTTCGCTATGGTTTGCGCGGATGCCGCAGTGCACGCCAGCCGCTGCAAACCCCTTGGGCGCACAGATGCCGCCCATAACTTCTTTGTACTGCATAAAGATTCTCCTTTCCCACAAACAAACAGGTTTCACACAAGCAAGCTCGCCCTCTCAGTCAATGCCTTGCGGCATTGCCAGATTCCCCCTTTTGTCGCTTACGCGACATCTTCCCCCGGCACGGGGGAAGTCTGTCCTCTCAGGGCGAGCTTTTCAGCAAGAGGGAAACGTTATCTTTTTTGCCAAAAGCTCCCCCTTCGGGGGAGCTGTCACCGTCAGGTGACTGAGAGGGTTTTCTTTGTTATTCCAACCCCTGGGTCTCCGGCAGGCCCAGCATCAGGTTCATGCACTGGACCGCTGCGCCGGAAGAGCCCTTGCCCAGATTGTCGAACAGGGACACCAGCATCATCTGGTCACCTGCGGCGTTCACGGTCAGGTACAGCTCCATGCGGTCGGTGCCGGCCATGGCGTTGGAGTACAGGCCGTTTTCCGGCAGAGGTTCGTTCAGGGCGTGCACCTTCACGGTGGCGGCATCCTTATAGTAGTCTGCCAGACCGGCGGCCACGGCTTCGGCGGTGGTACCGGCCACGGTCAGGTCCAGCGGCACCAGCACCTGCATGCCGCAGTAGTAATCGCACACCACCGGCACGAACATGGGCGTATGAGCCAGCCCGCTGATCTCCTTCATCTCCGGCAGATGCTTGTGGGCAAGGCCCAGGCCGTAGCTCTTGGGTGCATCCAGCTTGCTGTGGGCCGGGCGGTCGGCGCTCTCATACTCGGCGATCATCTTCTTGCCGCCGCCGGAGTAGCCGGAAATGCCGGTGCAGCTGAAGGGATAGTCCTTCGGGGCCAGACCCAGCTCCACCAGCGGGCGGGCGATGCTGATAAAGCCGCTGGCATAGCAGCCGGGCACCGCCACACGATCGGAATTCTTGATCTTCTCTTTCTGGCCCTTCAGCTCCGGGAAGCCGTAGTCCCAGGCGGCATCGGTGCGGAAAGCGGTGGAGGTGTCCAGCACCTTCACGTCCGGACGCAGCAGGGGCATGACCTCTCTGGAAGCTGCATCCGGCAGGCAGAGGAAGGCAAGGTCCGCCGAATTGATGACCTTTGCCCGCTCGTTCACGTCCTTACGGCCCTCGGCCGAGATGGACAGCAGCTCGATCTCCGGGCGTGCAGCCAGCCGGTCGGCGATGCGCAGGCCGGTGGTGCCGGAGGAGCCGTCAATGAATACTTTTACACTCATGCGTTCTTTTCCTCCCAAGCGGTCAGCTGTGCGGCCGCCAGTGCGATCTGGTTTTTCACGCTGGCTTCGCTGGGGCCGCCGTAGCTGGTGCGGCCCTCGCAGCACTTGACCAGATCAATGGCTTCGTAGATATCGCCCTCGAACAGGCCGCTGTAGCCCTTGAACTCGTCCAGGGTCAGTTCCTCCAGCGTCTTGTCCTTGGCAATGCAGTCCGACACCATGCAGCCGGTGAGCTTGTAGGCATCCCGGAAGGGCATGCCCTTCTTGGTGAGGTAGTCGGCGCAGTCGGTGGCGTTGATAAAGCCCTTGGCAGCGGCGCGGCGCATGTTGGCCGGGATGGTTTTCATGGTGTCCAGCATGGGGGTCACCGTTTTCAGGCACAGTTCCAGCGTGTCCACGGCGTCAAAGATGGCTTCCTTGTCCTCCTGCATGTCCTTGTTGTAGGCCAGCGGGATGCCCTTCATCATGACCAGCAGGGTGTTCAGGTCGCCGTAGACGCGGCCGGTCTTGCCGCGGATGAGCTCGGTAACGTCGGGGTTCTTCTTCTGCGGCATGATGGACGAACCGGTGGTGAACGCGTCGTCCAGCTCGATGAACTTGAACTCCCAGCTGCACCACAGGATAATTTCCTCAGAAAGGCGGGACAGGTGCATCATGCAAATGGAGATGGCGTTGGCCAGCTCGATGCAGAAATCACGGTCGGACACGCCGTCCAGACTGTTGGCGCAGGGGGCTGCAAAACCCAGCTTCTCGGCGGTAAACTGGCGGTCCAGCGGGTAGGTGGTACCGGCCAGTGCGCCGGAGCCCAGCGGGCACTGGGCGTCCATGCGGGCGGTGGCATCCTCAAAACGCTGCAGGTCCCGCAGCAGCATGGAGGCGTAGGCCATGAGCGCATGGCCGAAGGTGATGGGCTGGGCGCGCTGCAGGTGGGTATAGCCGGGCATGACGGCGGTGGTGTTCTCGCTGGCCTTCCTGCAGATGACCTTGATGAGCTCCACGATGTAGGCCTGCAGAGTGTGGCTGTAGTCCCGCAGGGTCAGGCGGATGTCCAGTGCCACCTGATCGTTGCGGCTGCGGCCGGTGTGCAGGCGCTTGCCGGCATCGCCGATGCGGGCGGTGAGGGTCTGCTCCACAAAGGTGTGCACATCCTCGGCATTGGGGTCGATCTCCAGGTTGCCGGAGGCCAGGTCATCCGCGATGGAGGCCAGACCGTTGAGGATATCCTCACAGTCCTTTTCCGAGATGATGCCCTGCTTGGCCAGCATGGTGGCGTGCACGCCGCTGCCGCGCATATCCTGCGCGATCATGCGCTGGTCGAACCGGATGGAGGAGTTGAAGTCGTTCACGCGGGAGTCCACCGCCTTGGAAAAGCGGCCCTTCCAGAGTTGTTCTGCCATAAAAATAAACTCCTTATAAAAACGGCAAAGCCGCCGCAGGGGAAAACGCTCCCGCGGCGGTGCCGCCGGCAACGATGCCGGTTGGATGAAACTTCTGCGTGAAAGTGTGAAAACACGCAGAAGGGAAGATGTTATTGCCGAATGTTTACTGGATCTCGGGCCAGTTCTTGCTCAGCTTTGCGCGCTCCTTGATGGACAGGCCGAACAGGTTGATGAAGCCGGCGGAATCTGCCTGGTTGTAATCATCATCCTCGCCGAAGGAAGCGGTCTGCTCGTCGTACAGGGTGTACGGAGAGGTGACGCCGGCGTTGATCATGTTGCCCTTGTACAGCTTCAGCTTCACATCGCCGGTCACGGTCTTTTCCAGGCTGTCGGCGAAAGCGTCCAGAGCCTCACGCAGCGGGGTGAACCACTGGCCGTTGTAGACGATGTCGGCGTACTTCTGGGCCAGCTGTGCCTTGAAGTGAGAGCTCTCCTTGTCCAGGGTGATGGTCTCCAGCACGTTGATGGCCTTGTACAGGATGGCACCGCCGGGAGTCTCGTACACGCCGCGGCTCTTCATGCCCACCAGACGGTTCTCCACGATATCCAGCAGACCGATGCCGTTTGCGCCGCCCAGCTTGTTCAGGTATTCCACCAGCTCCACAGCGCCCATTTCCTTGCCGTCCACGGCGGTGGGGATGCCCTTTTCAAAGTGGATGGTCACATAAGTCGGGGTGTCGGGAGCCTGCTCCGGGCTGACACCCAGCTCCAGGAAGCCGGGCTTGTTGTACTGGGGCTCGTTGGCGGGGCACTCCAGATCCAGGCCCTCGTGGCTCAGGTGCCACAGGTTCTTGTCCTTGGAGTAGTTGGTCTCACGGTTGATCTTCAGGGGGATGTGGTGAGCCTCAGCGTAGTCGATCTCTTCGTCACGGCTCTTGATGTCCCACTCACGCCACGGAGCAATGATGGCCATATCGGGGCACAGGGCCTTCAGGGTCAGCTCAAAACGCACCTGGTCGTTGCCCTTGCCGGTGCAGCCGTGGCAGATGGCATCCGCGCCTTCCTTGATGGCGATGTCGGCCAGAGCCTTGGCGATGCAGGGACGTGCAAAGCTGGTGCCCAGCAGGTAGTCCTCGTACTTGGCGCCGAACTTCAGGGTGGGGAAGATGTAGTTCTCCACAAAGTCCTTCTTCAGGTCCAGCACATACAGCTTGGAAGCGCCGGTCGCCTTGGCCTTCTCTTCCAGACCGTCCAGCTCGGTGCCCTGGCCCACATCACCGGAAACGGCGATGACCTCGCAGTTGTTGTAGTTTTCCTTCAGCCAGGGAATGATGATGGAGGTGTCCAGACCGCCGGAGTATGCCAGAACGACTTTTTTGATGTTTTCCTTTTTCATGATGATTGCTCCTTTATAAAAATACACTTTTGTTCCCTGATGCAAGCATCCCTCTTGCACCCTCTATCTGCGGTTCGCTTTGGATGGTTTTATTATACACCATGCGGCTTTTTCGTCAATGACAAAAACCGCCAAACCTTGGGCGGCTTTGCACGGCGTTTTGGTTCAATTTGCATCTTTATACAATTTTATGAGAATATATTCGCATATTATGCAATGCAGGTGTATATTCTCATGCAGTCTGCCGGGCCTTTTGGGCAGGCCGCCCAAAACGCAGACGAGCGCCGCCGGGCAGTGTGCCGGGCGGCGCTCAGGGTCAGTTCCGGTTCAGGGGTCGGTGCCGCCGTCGGCGTGACGGAGAGGGCAAGGCTCCCTCATTGAAGGAGCTGGCAAAGCCGCAGGCTTTGACGGAAGGAGTTTCTTCCGCACACAAAAAGGGAGCGGCTCCCGTTTCTGGGAGCCGCTCCTTGCGGTCATATCAGGGGTATTTGTTGCACAGGGCCTTAGTACAGGGGCTTCCAGGCCAGAGCCACGATGGACTGGCTGTAAACGGTGAACTCCAGGCCGTTCTTATCGTAGGTATCCATCCGCACCGGGGTGACGATGATGTCACCAGCCTTGCGGAACCGGCCGTCGGCAGTGCACATCTGCACCAGGTAGTACTCCTGTGCCATCTGGCCCTTGGTGGCCTGGGGCAGGGTGAGCTTGCAGGTAACGCCATCCTCCGGGTAGCGGTCGTTGGGCAGCACGCCGATGCTGCTGTTGACCTGCACCGTAAAGTGCTCGGCCTGGATGGGGCTGAAGCCAGCCTTTACCAGGGCAGCATCCAGAGCGGCATTGGCAGCGTCCACGCTGTCAAAACCGGCAGCCTTGGCGTCGGCCTCGGTGGTGGCGGCACGGCTGAACCAGGGATCAATGGTGGGGTCCAGCATGGGGATGACTTCCTGAGCCTGGAGCACGACACCGCAGACGCCGCAGTGGCTGCCCTCGGTCAGGCCGTCGCTGGTCTCGGTGGGAGCCACAGCGGGGTCGGTCACCGGAGCATGGCCGGTTGCGTCGATGTCCGTCTTTTCGGTGATCTTACCGCACTTCTTGCAGATCTTGCCCTTCTGGCCCTTCTCGGTGCAGGTGGGGTTCTTCAGGATCTCGAAATCACCATACTCGTGCTTACCGCAGGTGAACTGCTTGATAAAGGAATCAATGAGGTCGGTGACCTGGCCGCCCAGATCATTGACCTTGTTCTGGACAATGTTGTTGACCTTGCTGCCTACCTTATCGCTGACCCAATCTCCCAGCTTGCCGGGCAGGAACTTGTGGACGGTGTCGTCCACCTTGTTATCGGCGATATTGCCGGCACTGCTGCCCAGCTCGTCGATCTTATTGGCCACCAGGCCGCTGATGGGCAGCAGGTTGGCCTGCAGACGGTCCAGCACCTTCTGGTCGGACCAGCCCTGGCTGACCCCCTTAGAGGCCTCGTCGGCAGCCGTCTTGACCTGGGCACGGACGCTGTTCATAAAGGTGGGGTCGTTGACCAGCTGCTTTTTGACCTCGGCCCGGACCTCCTCCACGGTGGAGGCACCCAGCTTGGTCTTCAGCAGCATGGCGTATTTCTTATCCTTCATGACCTCGTCCAGGGCCAGCTCCACAGCGTCGTCCACCAGGGCGTCGGTCAGGGTATTCCAGCCCTCGTCACTTTTCGCCACGTCGCTGACCAGCTGCAGCACCATGTTCTTCACATCCGGCATACTGTCGGTGGTCTTTTTCTCGTCGTCCTTTGCGGTGAGGTTATAAATGGCATCGTACACCGTATTGTAGATCAGCTTTTTGATGCCGGTCTCCGGTGCGGTGCTGGCAGGCACATCGGTAGCCAGCTTGTTCACCAGGCTGGTAATGGTCTCCTGGGACAGGAAGCTGTCGTCCAGGCTACCCTTCAGGCTGTCAATGGTAGTATCCAGAGGCTTCAGGATGTTTTCCAGGTCCTTCGGGTCGATACTCACATCCTTGTTCAGCTTGCCTACACTGATCTTCATACTGGACAGCTCGCTCTTTACCGTAGCAGAGATCTGGTCCAGGGCCGCAATGGCTTCTTTCTTGGTCTTGGCCTGCTTTACTGCCTCCTGGGCAGCCTTCAGGGCGTCGTCGATGATCTGGTTGGCACGCTCGTCAGCGGTCATGTCGTCCACCTTCACAGTGTCCATGGCCCCCTGGGTAGTCTTATCTACCACCACGTCCTTGTCGAGTGCGCCAAATTCCTTGGTAGTGCCGCAGCCATAGTCGCAGGTGCTCTTGTACTTGGTGGGAACGCCCAGAATCTCATCGAGGCCCTTATAAGTGGTGTACTTGTGGGGCAGGGGGTTGCCGCCGGGGCCAAAGTTGGCCCGGTCTTCCGTGTCCGTAGCGGTGCAGCCCTCCCGGGTGCAGTGGGCCGTCTCGGTCTGCTGCTGGCAGCCGGGCTTGTCGTCGTCTACATACTTGCCCCAGACATGGCCCAGGGCAGGGTGGGCTTCTGCATAAGCCTCGTCAATGTTCTTCTGGTTGCAGCCATCCCGCTTGCACACCTGATACCGCTGGCCGGGGGTGGTGCAGGTGGGGGCCTCAATGACCCACTCTGCGCCCTCAAAATCATGGCCCAGGGCAGGGTAGGCTTCTGCATAGCCTTCCTCTACCACCTTGTGGTTGCAGCCGCTGCGCTGGCAGACCTTGTACTTTTCTCCGGCAGTGGTGCAGGTAGCCTTCACCACGATCCAGTCGCTCATATCGTGGCCCAGGGCAGAGACGAAATCATCTTTTTTTGTTGCCGTGCAGCCGATCCCGAAGATGTTATACTCACACTTGTAAACGGTATATCCCTGCTCCGTGCAAGTAGGGGCAACTGTTTTTTCTTTCTTCCATTTATGCTTATGTCCCTTTAACAAGGCAGCCTCGTCTACAGCCCAATCCTCGTCCAGTTCCGGCAGAGCAGCGGCCTCGTCCTCCTCTGCCACCTCCCGGTCCTCAGACAGTTCCGGCAGTGCAGCAGCTTCGTCAGCCTCGGTATCGACGTCGGCCTCGTCAGCCTCCGTGTCGGTTTCCTGCTGCTCGGTCTGGGCCGCCGGGGTCTGCACCTCGTCGGCGTCCGCCGCCAGCACGGGAGCCGCCGTAGACAGGGCAAGGCCAACGGCCAGCACCAGAGCGGCCGCACGTCTGCCCAGTTTGTTGATTTTTCTCACGTTCCATCCTCCTTTAATTGTTGCAGGGTGTCAGGCTTTGCCTGCCGCCCCTGAAAACAGACACGTTCACACTTTATGTCTATCACAATTCTAACAAAATTGCAACCCAAATCAAGCCAAAAGGCAATGTTGCGTCCAGAATTTACAATTTTGGACGGGATTTAACCGGCACTGCCCGCGCCGTGCTCCGCAAAGGGGCGTCCGGCGGCCTGCCACGCCGTGCACAAAAGCTCCTTTTGCGCCTTGGGCAGCTTTTTAAGGGCGGCTTCCCGGCGCAGGGCGGCACAGCGGTCGGCGCAGCGCTCCAGATAGGCAAAGCCCTCGGCCCCGTGGGCGCGGGTGTAGCGCGCGCCCCTGCCGCTGCGGTGGGCCCGCAGGCGGGCGGCGGGGTCGTTGGTCCAACCGGTGTACAGCTGGCCGCCGGTGCAGCGCACCATATACACAAAAGCGGCCTTGGGCCGCGCCGTGCGGTCAGATGCGGCCATTGTTGCGCAGCACCTGACGGCAGGCGGCAATGGCGGTTTCCTTGTCCTTGGCCGTGATGAGGAAGCGGCTTGCGTGGCAGAAGCTGATGCCGGGGATGCCGCTCTTCTGCTCGATGACCTCCTGCGGCTGGCCGGCCCAGCTCTGGGGGAAGGGCAGCTTGGAGCGCTTGGTCTTGTGGTCGGTCACGCACTGGGCGCTCCACCCGCCGCGCTGGCTGGGGTACACCACAAACAGGGCGTCGGTCTTGTACAGGCCGTTTTTCCAGGGCAGATAGCAGGGCAGCACCACGATGCCGTCGCGGGAGTTCCGGTAGGCCTGCTGCACCTTCTCGTCGGCACGGTTCACGGCGTTGGCGGCGTCGATCTGGTGCTCCAGGATCTGCTTTGCCACCGCCACAGCCTGGAAAAAGCAGGCGTCCTGATCCTCCTTGGAGTCCCACACGGGGTTGAAGAAGCCGATGGCGTCACACAGGCTGTTCTGCTCGCCGGTGTTGTCGTTCAGATCCAGCGGCTGGATGAAGTTCTCGTCGATGAGCCGGGCCTGCCGCTCACCCACTAGGCCGGGGCCCAGCACCCGCCACAGCAGGCCAAAGGCCGCGTAGGGCACGCCGTTGGCGCGGTACTCCCGCGGCTCCTGATGGTGGTCGAACATGCCAAAGCCGATGTCGTACACGATGCCGTCAAAGTCATCGGGCACGGTGAAGCCGCGGGTGATCTTGATGTCCGGCCGCAGGATCTGCAGCAGCGCTGTGGCAAACACATCGTCGGCGTGGAACTTGCCGGCATGGGTAAAGCCGTTTGCAGGAATTTTCATAGATGATACCTCATTTTTTGTTTTTTCCGGTCCAGTATACCACACTTTGGCGCAGGGGACAACAAAGCCCGCCGCCGGAGTTTCCCCGGAGGCGGGCTGCTTTTTGTCGTTTATGCGGGAATTACTTGCGTGCCTTGCGGGCGGGCTTGGCGGCGGTGGGCTTTGCGGCAGGAGCAGCCGGGGCGGCGTCGGGCTCCCCCAGGGCCAGCACCTGTGCCAGCTCGGCCTGTGCGGCGGCGTTGGTGTCGTCGGTCACGGCCAGCACGTCCGAGTAGAACTGCTCCATACCCTCGCGGGTGGAGAAGTTCGCCACATACATCTGGTTGCCCATGGCACCGGACAGTGCGTCGGGGATGCGGTCCACCATGCGCATGTTGTCCTGATACTTCTGCATGATCTGCTCGTGGCTGTACACAAAGTGTTTGCCGTCGCGGCGGCCGGCAAAGGCGCAGTAGAAGTGCTCGCCCACCGGCAGATCGGTGCCGCCAAAGGCGATCATATCGGCCCAGATCTTGTACACGTTGGTGGAGCGGGCAAAGTTGATCATATCCGGGGTAAAGCCGCCGCAGGGGCGCATGTTGACTTCCAGAGCCACGATCTGGCCCTTTTTGCCCATGCTGGCCTGATCCTCGGTCATGCGGAAGAACTCAAAGTGGACAAAGCGGCTCTTCACCCCAAAGCTCTTGACGGCGGCACGGCCTGCGGCGCGGGTGTCCTCGGGCAGGTCCTTGATGATGTAGTAGATGGAGTTGTCGTCGTTGTTCACGATGTCCATGATGGACACGGGGCTGACGTTGCCCGCCTCAAAGATGGGGTTGCCGCTGGCGTCGATGATGGCGTCGTAGCTGTTCACCTCGGCCCGCACGAACTCCTCCATGATGTAGGCAACATCCGGGTGCTCTTTGGCCTTGTAGGCCAGAAAGGCCTCCAGCTCGGCGTCGCTGGCCAGCTTGTGGGTATCGGAAGCGCCCACGCCGTTGTCCGGCTTGACCACCACCGGGTAGCCCACTTCCTCCACGAACTTCTTGCAGCCTGCCAGATCGTCCACCATGTGATAGCGGGCGGTGGCGATGCCGGCCTTCTGGTAGTACTCCTTCATCTTGCTCTTGTACTTGATGCAGGGCATATCCGAAGTCTGGAAGCCGGAAGTGATGTGGAAGTCGGTGCGCAGGGCAGCGTCCCGCTCCAGCCAGTATTCATTGTTGGACTCCAGCCAGTCGATGCGGCCATGCTTGAAGGTGAGGAAGGCCACGGCGCGGTAGACCTCGTCGTAGTTTTCCAGGCTGTTCACCTTGTAGTATTCGTTCAGGCTGTCCTTCAGCTCCGGCTTCAGCTCATCGTAGGGCTGGTCGCCGATGCCCAGCACGTTCATGCCGTCGTTCTTCAGCTCCCGGCAGAACTGCCAGTAGTTGGTGGGGAAGTTCGGCGAGATAAAAATAAAATTCTTCATGATTTTCCTCTTTCCTCTATAAAAACGAAACCCTCTCAGTCAACGCCTGCGGCGCTGCCAGCTCTCCCGAAGGGCGAGCTTCTGACGCTTTACCGGAAGGTATTGCAAAAGCTCCCCCTTTCGGGGGAGCTGGTGCGAAGCGCCTGAGAGGGTTCGTCCCATTTCGCTTTACTGCTGTCCCAGGATATACGGCATGTAATACACGACCTGTTTATACCACCAGTCCCAGTCGTGCTTGACGTCGTGGCCCCACAGGTCCACCCACACGGGGATGCCCTTGGCCTCGAAGATGCGCTTGAGGTACCAGGTGGTGTCCGGCTGCTCCCAGGCGCCCTGACCGCAGCAGATGACCGCCTTCTGGTTCCGGTACAGCTCCATATAGGGGTGGTCGGTGGGGAAGTTCCGCATATAGTCCACGGGAGAGTTCTGGTACACCAGCTCGTCCATGTAGTCGCCGAAGCCATAGTGGGCGGTATAGATGCCGCTGAGCGCCAGACAGCCGCAGAAGATGTCCGGTCGGCGCAGATACAGGTTGACTGCGTGGGTGGCACCCAGGCTGCAGCCAAAGGCGATGACGCCGGGCAGGTCGTCCCAGCCGTTGCGCTCCTGGGACAGGCAGCGGATCTTGGGCACGGCCTCGTCCACGATGTAGTGCAGCCACTGCTCATAGCGGCGGATGCGCCAGTAGGGGTCGCCGTTGGTGTCGGACCAGGTCTCCTTGTCCAGCGTGTCGATGGAAAGCACCATGATCTGGCCGGACTCGATCCACGGGGCCAGGGTGTCGGCCATGTGGAAGTCCTCAAAGTCAAAGAACCGGCCGTCCTGACAGGGGATGTACAGCATGGGGCGGCCTGCATGGCCGTAGATCTTGCACTCCATATCCCGGCCAAGGGCGGGGCTGTAATCCTTGAAATACTGCATTTCCATAGTGGTTCCTCCTTCTTGATTCAGGCTTCCCCCTTGGGGGAAGGCTTTTACGCTTCCTCCAGCTCGTACATCAGCGTATGGAACACGAAGGGCAGCTGCTTTTCCCAGCTGGCTTCGCTGTGGGTGCCGCCGGGCACGATGCGGCTGGTGAGGTGGATGCCGCGGGTGAGCACCTTGCTGCACATCTCCGCAAAGCCGCAGCGCATGCCTTCATGGTTGCCCATCTCGCGGGAGCCGTAATCCATGTACAGCACGGTGCCCGGCTCCAGCTTGGCCCGGCCCACAAGGTCCGCCAGCTTGTCCGGGGCCACCCAGATGGAGGGCGACAGGGCCGCCGCCCGGCTGAAGGTGTCGTTGTACTGCAGCAGAGCGTACAGGCTCATCAGGCCGCCCATGCTGCTGCCGCCGATGAAGGTGTGCTCCCGGTCGGGCAGGGTGCGGAAGCTGCGGTCGATGAAGGGTTTGAACCGGTGGATGTACCAGCTCATGGTGGCCTGCCCCTTGCCGTCGAAGTGGCCGTAGGTGGGGTCATCGAACCGGTAGGGCGAATACTCCACCAGACGCTCGTTGTTGGGGCCTGCGTTGCACTCCACCGCCGCCACGATCAGCGGCGTGTCGGTGTAGTCCAGATAATCAGCCACGCCCCAGCTCTTGCCGTAGGTGGCATCCTCGTCAAAAAACACGTTCTGGCCGTCGAACATGTACAGCACCGGGAACCGGCGGTCCGGCTCGGCCTCATACATGGTGGGCAGATAAACGTACGCTCTGCGCTGCTCGGTGCCGTTGACGGCCGGGTAGCTCACGCTCCATTTTTTGATCATGGTGCTTTTCCCTCTCAATCTTTCCTGCACAGGCACCCCGCCGCCATGCAGGGCTGCCCTTTGTCTGGAATCAGTTTAACACTGTGCAGGAAAGAAAGCAATTGCGCCGGAAAATTTCGGAAATTTGACGGAAGGGCTGCCGCCATGATACAGCAAACGCCGCCGAGCGGATGCCTGGCGGCGCTTGCTAAATTCTGAATGGAGAATTGAGGATATCAATACTTCTTCTCGACCGGAACGATCCAGCCCTTGGTGTCGGGGATCTTGCCCCACTGCATCCCGGTCATGGTGTCGTACAGCTTCTGGGTGACAGGGCCGATCTTGCCGTCGCCGATGTAAGCGTGCTCGCCCTTCCAGACCAGTTCCTTGACGGGGGACACAACGGCAGCGGTGCCGGTACCGAACACCTCTTCCAGCTTGCCTTCGCGGGCAGCGGCCATGATGTCGGCGATGGCGATCTTGCCCTCAACGACCTCATAGCCCCAGTCCTTCAGCAGCTCGATGCAGCTGCGGCGGGTGACGCCGGGCAGAACGGTGCCCACGGTGGCGGCAGTGTAGACCTTGCCGTCGATCTTGAACATGATGTTCATGCTGCCGACTTCCTCGACGTACTTCTTCTCGACGCCGTCCAGCCACAGCACCTGTGCGTAGCCCCTACCGCTTCAATAACTTCTTTTCGTCCATTCGGATCAAGCATCGCCGTCGGCTCATCGAGCACGATGCACTTCGGCTCCATCGCGATTACTCCTGCGATCGCCACCCTCTGCTTCTGGCCTCCGGACAGTTTATTTGGAGAATCCTTTCTGCGCTCCAGCATACCGACTGCACGCAGACTGTTCTCTACCCGTTTCCAGATCTCGTCCGTAGGAACTCCTAAGTTCTCCGGACCGAATCCTACTTCCTCTTCTACAACAGTTCCGATAATCTGGTTATCCGGATTCTGAAATACCATTCCGGCGCTCTGTCTGATGTTCCAAAGCTCATTCGGATCTTTCGTATCTCTTCCGTCCACCCACATCGTTCCACCTGTCGGGACAAGAATCGCATTCATATGCTTCGCCAGGGTAGACTTTCCTGAACCGTTATGTCCAAGAATCGCCACAAAAGACCCCTGCGGGACATCAATGTCAACTCCGTCAATGGCGCGATGGGATCCGATCACATTACCTTCTTCGTCTCGTTTATCATACTCAAATACAAGCTTTTCAGCACGTATCATTCCCATGGAATATACCGCCTTTCTTATTATAAAAATGCATAAGAAAATAAAACTTTCTAATGTCTCTGTATCGTTATTAGTTGCATAAGGCGAACTGCTGAAAAGCAATTCAAAATTTATTTTACGGTATCGCAAAAAGATTTGCAAGCATGCATACAGTAAAATACAGTAAAATGCGAAAATTTAGTTATTACAGCACCTTTCGTCCATTGAACCTCCATTCCGATTATGATATTCTTATCTTATTAGAATATAGAACAGAACGAACCTCGATTACTGTTCTGAGTAATACTAGAATGAGGAGGCACATATTATGTCAAAATACGTTATGGCATTAGATGCCGGAACCACAAGTAACCGCTGCATTTTATTTAATAAAAAAGGGGAAATCTGCAGCGTCACGCAGAGAGAATTCACACAGTATTTTCCAAAACCAGGCTGGGTAGAGCACGATGCGGACGAGATCTGGGCAAGCATGCTCGGAGTTGCTGTGGAGGCTATGAACATCATCGGCGCGGAACCTTCTGATATCGCTGCAATCGGTATCACGAACCAGCGCGAGACAACCATCGTATGGGATAAGAATACCGGTGATCCGGTCTGCCACGCGATTGTCTGGCAGTGTCGTCGTACTGCTGAATTCTGCGATTCTTTGAAAGAAAAAGGACTGACAGAAGAGTTTCGCCAGAAAACAGGTCTTGTACTTGATGCTTATTTCTCAGGAACAAAGATCCACTGGATTCTCGACAACGTTCCGAAAGCAAGAGAACGTGCCGAGCGCGGAGAACTGCTCTTTGGTACAGTAGAGACCTGGCTGATCTGGAAACTGACGAAAGGCGCAGTACATGTTACAGACTACTCCAACGCATCACGAACCATGCTTTTCAATATCAATACATTAGACTGGGATGACGAGATTCTCGAAGAACTTCAGATCCCACGCTGTATGCTTCCGACACCGAAGCCTTCCAGCTGCATTTACGGAGAGACAGATCCATCCGTCCTTGGCGGAGCGGTCCCAATCGCCGGTGCTGCCGGAGATCA
>ENA-USZI01000636-USZI01000636.1-human-gut-metagenome-genome-assembly--contig:-NODE-636-length-25451-cov-16.258217_pt1 | contig 25451 bp, 23 predicted proteins | sample MGYA00250042_ERZ773532 | MGnify/ENA primary metagenome ERZ773532 (study PRJEB29103, sample SAMN06112036) | human gut metagenome | biome: human gut; feature: ankylosing spondylitis patient; material... | reverse complement strand
ATGAGCGCCGCCGTGGATGGCCTGCGGGTGGCCCGCGCCATCATCAGCCGGTATGCACCGGCAGAAGGGTGAGAAGATTTTGATGAACGATCGTGAAAACGACAACCGGATCAAGGACGAGGGCCGTCAGGTGCAGCAGGAGCTGGAGGACCAGCTGCGCGCCTTTGGCGACACCATGACCGACGCCTTTGCCCATGGCTTTGAGGGCCGGGGCATGGACATCGGCGACCGGGCCTGGGATGTGGGAAAAGCAGCCGTCCATGCGGCCAACTATGGCATCGGGGAGGCGGGCAAAGCCTTCCGCAAGTCGTGGGGCGAGGCACGGCAGAACTGGGCAAAGCAGACCTTCAACGAGGGCTATGCGGAGGCCGACACCGGCGGGATGCCCGGCTGGTTCCGGCAGATCTTTGCAAAGCCGGAGCCGACCCCGGTGGAAAACATCCGTATCAGCGCAAAAAAACGCTATAGTGCAGGCTGCACCCTGCTGGCTGTGGGCATCACCTTTGCGGTGATCTTCGGGCTGGGCGGCATTGGCTGCATTGTGGCAGCGGAAACCGTGATGCCCGGCCTTATTACGGAGACCATGATCGGTGACACGGTGGCCACGGCCGCGGAGGGCGTGACCTATACCTTTACCACTGGCGCTTCCATGGCCACGACGGTGCTGGAGATCACAGGCAATGTGCTGACCCTTGTCGCCTGCGGCTTTGGCGCGATGATCGTCGCCGGTGCCTCCCGGCTGTCGGCCTCCAAAAAGCTGGGGGCGCTGGCAGATGCAGCTGAAAAGCTGAACGCGCAGAAGGGGCTTTCGGTGGAGATGCTGGCCGACCTGACCCACCAGAAAAAGGCAAAAGCTCTGAAAAAGCTGCGCAGATACATCAATAAGGGCTGGCTTGCCGCCTGGCTGGATGAAAAAACAGAAAAACTCTATCTGACGGCGGAGGATTACCGCGCCGCCCAGGAAACGGCGGCTGCACCCCAGGCACAGCCGCAGCCGGAACCGGCTCCGGAGCAGCGCGAGGAAACGCCTCTCAATCTGGAAACGGCCCGCCGCTTTGCCACTGTGCTGGAACAGGAAAAGCAGCTCATGCAGGACGCGCAGGGCGTGGAGGAGCTGGCCCACATGCAGAAGACCACTGAGGCCATCTGCGACTGGCTGGAAGCTCACCCGGAGAGCCTGCCCAAGGCCCGCCGCTTTGCGGAATACTATATCCCCACCACCCTCAAGCTGCTGCACACCTACAACGACGTGCAGGGCCAGCAGGGGGCCAACGCCGAGAGCATCCGGCGGGACATTGCAGGCATCCTGCACACGCTGAACCAGGCCTTTGACAACCTCTACGACAATCTGCTGTCGGACATGGCCATGGATGTTTCCAGCGAGATCGCAGCCCTGCAGGGAATGCTGGCCAACGACGGCCTGACCGGGAGGGATTTCCAATGACCTACCGTGCCTGGGACCTGAAAACGCTGGACCGCGCCGCCGTCCGGGAGCTGACCCATGCCATCGCGGAGCAGCGTACCGAAGAACTGGAATACAGCGCCATGGACGAGGAGCCTTGGAGCGAACAGAAATATGCCGCCACGCTGGCCGCCCAGCAGAAGGAGACGGCCTTGCTGGCTGGCATCCTGGCGGCCCGCGGCATCACCGACCCGGCCGACGCGCTCACCCTGCTGGCCGGGGAAGAGGAGCTGAGCGACCCCGCCCTGCTCACCGATATGGAAAAAGCCTGCCAGCGCATCTGGCAGGCCATCGACAATGGCGAGACCATCGTGGTGTTCGGCGACTACGACGTGGACGGCGTGACTGCCACGGCATTGCTGTATCAGCACCTCAAGGGCATGGGCGCCGCCGTCAAGTGCATGCTGCCCAGCCGCGAGGGCGATGGCTACGGCCTGTCGCGCAACGCCATCCAGTCCATCCACGACAAGGGCTATCGGCTCATCGTGACGGTGGACAACGGCATCTCCGCTGTAGCCGAGGCCGACTTTGCCGCAGAGCTGGGCATCGACCTTATCATCACCGACCACCATCTGCCGCCCGAGACCCTGCCCAAGGCAGTGGCCGTGGTGGACCCCCGCCGGGAGGACGATACCAGCCCCTTCAAAGGGCTGTGCGGCGCAGGCGTGGCCTTTAAGCTGTGCGCCGCGCTGGACGACTGCACCCCGGAGGAAATGCTGGATTACTGCGGCGACCTGGCCGCTGTGGGCACCGTGGCGGACGTGATGCCCCTGACCGGAGAGAACCGCACCCTGGTCAAGGCCGGCCTGCGGCAGCTGCAGCAGACCGACCGCCCCGGCATGGAAGCCTTGCTGGAAGAAGTGGGCCTTGCCGGAAAACCCGTCACAGCGGAGAATATCAGCTACGCCATTGCGCCCCGCATCAACGCGGCCGGCCGCATGGACAGCGCGGTGACGGCCCTGCAGCTGGTGCTGTGTGAGGACCCGGACCGCGCCGAGGAGCTGGCCCATAAACTCAACGAGATCAACGCGAAACGGCAGGAGACCGAACTGCAGATCTTCAAGGCCGCTGAGGAATTGCTGGAGCAGCAGCCGGAGCGGCTGGAGGATCGTGTGATCCTGCTGTGGGGCCGGGACTGGCACCCCGGCGTCATCGGCATCGTGGCGTCCCGGCTGGTGGAGCGCACCGGCCGCCCGGTCATCGTGGTCACGGTGGACGAGCACGGCGAGTGCAAGGGCAGCGGCCGCAGCGTGCAGGGTTTCAACCTGCACGCATGCATCGGGGCCTGCGCCGACCTGCTCATCCGCTACGGCGGCCACGCCATGGCGGCGGGCCTCTCGGTGCGGGAAGAAAATCTGGAAGCCCTGCGCCGCCGCCTGAACGAGTGGGCGGCAAGGGAGTGCCCCGTGCTGCAGATCCCGCCGCTGACCTGCGATCTGTCCATCCATCTGGACCGGGTCACGGTGGACGCCGTGCGCCGTCTGGATCAGCTGGCTCCCTTCGGGGCTGAGAACCCCACCCCGGTGTTCCTGCTGCAGAATGCCGTGCTGGACGGGGTATACCCGGTGTCGGACGGCAAACACAGCCGCCTGCGTCTGCGGCAGGGCAATGCCAGCCTGTACGCCGTGTGGTTCGGCATGCGGCCGGAGCAGCTGCCCTATGCCACGGGCGACGTGGTAGACACTGCCCTGAATCTTTCGGTCTACGATGCGCCCCGTGGCGCGCAGCTTTCGGGCCGCATCATCGACCTGCACCCGGCGGGTCTTGGCAGTGCCATGCCGCAGCAGTCAGCGCTGGTGCAGGCACTGCGCCGCGGCACCCCGCTGACAACCGAACAGAAAAATCTCATCACCCCGGCCCGCAGCGATATCATCGCGGTATACCGGGAGCTGCAGGCCCGCCGCTGGCACGCGGAGGATCTGCAGCCCCTGTGCGCGAAGCTGGGAGAAGAAAATACCGGCAAAACGCTGGTGGCGGTCACGGCACTGGAACAGGTGGGCCTGATCGCCGCCGCAGAAAAGGGCGGAGCTAAAGTGTGGGAGCTGGTGCCCACGGCCGGCAAGAAGAACCTTGCCGACGCCCCGATCCTGAAATGTTTGGAGGGAATGTAAATGCCTGAGGGAAAGAAACTGCCTGCCCCCGCCCCGGTGCGGGAGGAGGACTCGTATTCGGCCAAGACCCACCTGCACCAGCCGGTGCAGGAGACGGCCACCGTGGCCGCTACAGCACAGCCGGCAGATGCCCCGGAGGGTACTTTGCCCTCGGAGGTGCGCCCGGAGATCGTTACCTGGGACAAGCTCTGTGAGGCCATCAAGGCCAGCGGCAGGGCCTACGATACGGACATGATCGAAAAGGCCTATAACCTTGCCAACGACGCCCACAAGGGCGTGTGCCGCCGCAGCGGCGAACCCTATATCTGCCACCCGCTGGCCGTGGCCCGGCTGGTGCTGGATCTGGGCATGGACTCCGAGAGCATCGCTGCTGCCCTGCTGCACGATGTGGTGGAGGACACCCCCACCACCCTGGACGACCTGACCGCACAGTTCGGCTCCGAGGTGGCCCAGATGGTGGACGGCGTCACCAAGCTGACCAAGATCCAGTTCTCCAACATCGAGGAGCTGCAGGCAGAGAACCTGCGCAAGATGCTGCTGGCCATGAGCCGCGACGTGCGCGTGATGATCATCAAGCTGTGCGACCGGCTGCACAATATGCGCACCGGTGATGCCTGGCCGGAGCAGAAGCGCCGCGACAAGGCCCGGGAGACCATGGAGGTGTATGCCCCCATCGCCAACCGGCTGGGCATCCTGAACGTGAAGGAAGAGCTGGAGGACCGCAGCCTGCATTACCTCGACCCCGTGGGCTACGAGGACATCAGCAAGATGCTGAGCGAGCGGGCCGGGGAGGAGTTCCTGGCCAAGGTGTCCGGCGTCATCGAGCGCCGCCTGATCGAGAGCGGCATCGAGGGTGCCACCATCAAGCGCCGGGTCAAGAGCATCTACGGCATCTACCGCAAGACCATCATGCAGAACAAGTCCTTTGATGAGATCTACGATATTTACGCCGTTCGTGTGATTCTGGACAGTCTGGCCGAGTGCTACAGCACCCTGGGCCTGATCCACGATATGTACCACCCGCTGCCCAACCGTTTCAAGGACTATATCTCTACCCCCAAGCCCAACGGCTACCAGAGCCTGCACACCACGGTCATCGGCCACGAGGGCATCCCCTTCGAGGTGCAGATCCGCACCCGTGCCATGGACGAGCAGGCCGAGTACGGCGTTGCCGCCCACTGGAAGTACAAGGAGGGCCTGGGCGGCCACGACAAGCTGGACGAGCGGCTGGCCTGGGTGAGCCAGCTGCTGGAAAACCAGCGCGTCAGCGAGGATTCCGGCAACCTGCTGCATGACCTCAAGAGCGACCTGCTGCCGGAGGAAGTGTTTGCCTTTACCCCCAAGGGCGACGTGATCAACCTGCCCACCGGTGCCACCTGCATCGACTTCGCCTACGCCATCCATTCGGCGGTGGGCAACCGCATGGTGGGCTGCAAGGTGAACAACCGCATGGTGCCCATCGACCACATCGTGTCCACCGGCGAGATCATCGAAGTCATCCTCGGCCCGGCGGACAAGGGCCCCAGCCGCGACTGGCTCAAGATCGTGCGCACCAGCGAGGCCAAGAGCAAGATCCGCAACTGGTTCAAGAAGATGCGCCGGGAGGAGAACATCCAGCAGGGCCGCGATGCGCTGGCCCGTGAACTGCGGCGCGAGATGATCATCATTCCGGACGACCAGCTGGACGAGTTCATCAACAGCTGCTGCCGCCGCCTGCGCCAGAACAACGCCGAGGAGCTGTATGCCGCCATCGGTTATGGCGGCATGACCATTGCCAACTGCCTGCCCAAACTCAAGGAGGAGTGGACCAAGCTGAAGGCCACAGAGGAGCGGTCTGAGGAGGACCTGCCCAAGGTGGACCTGAGCAAGGTCCATGCCACCGACGGTGTGGTGGTGGAGGGCTTCGACAACACCCCCATCAAGTTTGCCAAATGCTGCAGCCCCCTGCCCGGGGACCCCATCGTGGGCTTCATCACCCGCGGCTTTGGCGTGTCCATCCACAAGCAGAGCTGTGCCAACGCCATTTCCAGCATGAAGGACCCCACCAACGCGCCCCGCTGGGTCAAGGCCTACTGGGCCGACAGCGTCAAGGACAGCTACAAGGCAGGGCTGGAGATCATTGCCCTGAACCGCAACGAGCTGCTGCAGGATGTGCTGGCCGCCCTGGCGGACATCCGGGTGCCCATCTACGCCCTGAACGCCCGTCAGGTGGAAAACAACTGCGCCGTGGTCAGCCTGACCATCGGCATCAACAACACCGAGCACCTCAACCGCGTGGTGGCGCGGCTTTCCAAGGTGAAGGATGTGCTCAAGGTGACAAGGAGTTAACGCGATGCGAGCAGTCATTCAGGCCGTTTCGTCGGCCAGTGTACGGGTAAACGGCGGCGATCCCCGAGCCATCGGGCCGGGGCTGATGATCCTGCTGGGGGTGAAGGACACCGACAGCCTGGACATCGTGCCCAAACTGGCGGATAAGTGCGCGGGCCTGCGCATTTTCCCGGACGCGGAGGGCAAACTGAACCTCAGCGCGCGGGACCTTGGGTATTCGGCGCTGGTGGTGAGCCAGTTCACCCTCTACGGCGACACGAAAAAAGGCTACCGCCCCAGCTTTATCAAGGCCGCAAAACCGCCCCTCTCGGTGGACGCCTACGAGCTGTTTTTGGCCGAGATGAACAAACAGGGCCTCAAAGACGTGCAGCACGGCGAGTTCGGGGCCGACATGCAGGTGTCGCTGGTGAACGAGGGCCCCTGTACCATCATCATTGACACCGACGAGTGGAAAAAGAAGGAGTGATCCCATGCAGGCATTTCACATCCCGGCACCCCCGCCGTACTACACCAATACCTTTTTGCTGATCTCGGACGCCGGCCATGCGGTCATCATTGACCCGGCGGCGGACGTGCAGAACTACGAGCAGATTTTGCAGGAGCACAACGCCGTGCTCACCACTCTGCTGTGCACCCACGGCCACTTTGACCATGTGGGCAGCGCCGAGGCCCTGCGCCGGAAGTACCACGCCGTGCTCTACTGCGAAGCGGACGATCTGGCCGGGGATAAGATGTACCCGCTTTCCGAGGCCGACCACGGCTATGCGGAAGGCCAGACCGTGACAGTGGATGAGCTGCAGTTTACGGCATGGCATACGCCGGGCCACACCCCCGGCAGCGTGGTGCTGCTGTGCGGAGAGTATCTCTTCTGCGGCGACACTCTGTTTGCAGGCAGCATCGGCCGCACCGACCTGGAGGGCGGCAGCAGCGACGCCATGAACGCGAGCCTGCGCAAGCTGGCAAAGCTGCCCATCCCGCGGGAGACCCAGGTGCTGCCCGGCCACGGCGAGTTTTCCACCTTCGGGGAGGAACTGGACAACAATTACTTCATCCGCAGCGCCCAGCGCGGCAATGCTGATTTTTAACGAAAACGAGAGAACGACATGAAGATTTATATCACGGGGCTGCCCTCCGGGTACGAGGTGGAACATCTGGTCCGCCTGTTCTATCCCATGGCACCCCTTACCCTGACCCCGCCCGAAGCGGGCGAGGACTGCGTGTGGGCCGAGAAAAAGCCGGACGGCCTGTGGGCCATGGTGCGGCAGGGCGGCAAATGCGCCGAGCGCACCGCACCGCTGCCCGCTCCGGCGGAGGCCGGCGGCGAGACGCCGGAGTTCAGTCTGGCCAGCCTGACCTATGACCTGCTGCGGCAGTGGACCGGTATCCGCCCGCCCTGGGGCAAGATGACCGGCGTGCGCCCGGTGCGCCTCATCCACGACAAGCGTGCCGCCGGATGGAGCGAAACGGACATCGACCACTTCTTCCTGGAGCGCTTCGACTGCTCGGAGCAGAAATATCAGATGGCCAAGGCCATCGCCGACCTGCAGGAGCCGATTTTGAAGGTGGGCAGTGCGCCCAAGACCTACAGCCTGTACATCGGCATCCCGTTCTGCCCGTCCCGGTGCAGCTACTGCAGCTTCGTGAGCTGCAACCTCGACCGTGACCGCAAGATGGTGCAGCCCTATGTGGATTGCCTGTGCAACGAGGTGGAAGAAATCCGCAGGCAGGCCGACAAGGCCGGGCTGACCCTGTGCAGCATCTACATCGGCGGCGGCACCCCCACCAGCCTTTCGGCCGACCAGCTGCGGCAGCTCATGGGCACCGTGCGGCAGAATTTTGACCTGTCCAAAGTCGTAGAATATACGGTGGAGGCAGGCCGCCCGGACTGCACCGACGCCGAAAAGCTGGCTGTCATCAAGGAGTACGGGGCCACCCGGATCTCCATCAACCCCCAGACCTTCTCGGACGAGGTACTGGCCGGCATCGGCCGCAAGCACTCGGCCCAGGACATCCTGGACTGCTACGCCGAGGCCCGCAAGGCAGGCCACGACGATATCAACATGGACCTCATCGCCGGTCTGCCCGGCGACACGGTGGAGAGCTTTGAGCGCAGTCTGCGGCAGGCCATTGCCCTCGACCCGGAGAACATCACCGTGCACACCCTGACCCTCAAGCGGGCCTCCCGCATCGTCATCGAGGACCAGCGGGAAAACGACTACGCCGACGTGGCCGCCATGCTGGAAAAATGCCGCCTGCTGGCCGAGGCAGGCTACCGGCCCTATTACCTCTACCGCCAGAAGAACACCCTGCAGAACCTGGAAAACGTGGGCTGGTGCAAACCGGGCCACGAGGGATATTACAACATCTACATCATGGAGGAAGTTCAGACCATCCTTTCCGCTGGTGCGGGCGGCAGCACCAAGCTGGTGGCCGACGGCGGCAAACGGATGCAGCGCATCTTCAATTTCAAGTATCCGAACGAGTATATCCAGCGCTTTGCGGAGGTACTGGAACGGAAAAAAGGAGTGGCTGATTTTTATGATCACGATCTGGGTCCCGAAGCGTCTGGTTGAGATCGACCTTTACAATGTGGCGGCCTGCAGCCCGCAGCAGCTGGCACAGCTGAGCGAGCACAGCTATGCCCAGCGGGTGAATTATGCCGCCGAGAAGATCCGCATGTCCGGCGCAAAGATCGTCATGCTCACCGGCCCGTCGGCCAGCGGCAAGACCACCAGCGCCCACTGCATCGCCCGGGCACTGCAGCAGCAGGGCACCCCGGCGCAGGTCATCAGTCTGGACAATTTCTTCAAGGGGGCGGAGTTCTACCCCCGCCTGCCGGACGGCACGCTGGACTATGAGAACCCCGATACGCTGGACCTGCCGCTCATCAAGCAGTGCCTGCGGGAGCTGAGCGAGACCGGCAAGACCACCCTGCCCGTCTACGACTTCTCGGCCGAGAAGCGCTCGGATAAAGCAGAACCCATCGACCTGCAGGGCGGTGTGTGCCTGGTGGAGGGCATCCATGCTCTGAACCCGGAGCTCACCGGCCTTGTCAAGGGGGATGACATCTACCGCATCTATGCCGGTCTGCGGGAGGAATACTGCATCGACGGCCGCCGGGTGATCAACACCCAGGATATCCGCCTGTGCCGCCGCACCCTGCGGGATGCCGCCACCCGCGGCCGCAGCCCGGCCAAGACCCTGACCATGTGGGATCATGTGCTGGACGGCGAGACCCGGTATATCAAGGGCTTCAAGACCACGGCAGACTTTCTGCTGGACACCTCTTTTACCTACGAGCTGGGCCTGATCTCCAACCTGCTGGGCGTGGTGCGCCGCCAGTTCACGCTGGAAGGCCACAATGCTGAGTTGTGGGATGAGACGGCCCGCCGCTTTGAGCATGTGGCGCCGCTGAGCCTGGACCTGCTGCCGCCCGACAGCATGCTGCGGGAGTTCTATGGCGGCAAGGTCTGACCGACCCCAAGATATGGGGAAAATGCGAAAAAATTGTTTCCAAACCTGCACCAAACTGTAAAAAATGCAGGACATGCGTTGCAATTGTACAGGCGGCGCGCTATAATGGGCATGACCCCACAACCCGTGGTCCGGCGCAGGCCGGGCCGTGTATGGAGGAAGAGAGAGGTGTCTTTTATGGATTTCGATTTCAATAAGATCAAGGAAATGGGCTTGGAATACGCAGAAAAAGGCAAGAATGCCGCCAAAGACCTGGCCGAGAAGGGCAAGACTCAGGCACTGATCGTCAATGAGCAGGGCAAGCTGCTCAAGGCACAGCGTCAGCTGGGCGCACTGGTGTACAGTCTGGCCAAGGGCAAGGAAGAAAACCAGCCGCTGGTGGATAAATACATCGAGATGATCGACAGCATCGAGGGCGAGATCGCCCGCCTGAAAGCCTCTCTGACCCCGGCGGAAACCGCTGAGGTGGAATTCACCGAAGCCGAAGAGCCGGCTGCTGAAGAAGCTCCCGCTGCCGAGGCAGCGCCTGCCGAAGAGCCCCGCAAGACCTGCCCGCAGTGCGGTGCACCCGTCTCGGACGATGCACTGTTCTGCAATAAGTGCGGCGCACAGCTGTAACGTAAACAGCGCCCCAGCAAAAACCGGAAAACGGGCGGTGTCCCCTTTGGCAGGATACCGCCCTGTTTTTGCGAAAAAAGAGAAATCTCCGTAAAAATACCGGGAAATGCCCTGATACCCTTGCAAAACCGCAGAGGATGCGGTACAATTTGTAGTATCTTTTGGAAGGGAGGGCCTGCCATGCTGGACTGGGTACCGAGCGCACCCTATACCGCGGAACAGTTGCTGGAAGTGCTGCGCATCCTGCGCGACCCGGAAAACGGCTGCCCCTGGGATAAAGTGCAGACCCATGCTTCCATCCGGAAAAATTTTCTGGAGGAGACCTGTGAGGTGCTGGAGGCCATCGACGCCGACGACCCGGCCATGCTCCGGGAGGAGCTGGGCGACGTGCTGATGCAGGTGGCGTTCCATGCCGTCATCGAAGAAGAGCGCGGGCGCTTTACCTTTGAGGATGTGTGCCGCGAGGTGTGCGAGAAGCTGGTGTTCCGGCACCCGAACATCTTTGCCTCTTCGGCGGCGCAGAATGCCGGTATAAACGGCTGGGATGTGCTCAAGAATAAGGAAAAGGGCCGCACCACCCTGGCCGACGAGCTGAACACGGTGCCGGCCACCCTGCCGGCCCTCATGCGTGCCCAGAAGCTGCAGAAGCGTGCGGTGCGCTGCGGTGTGCCGGAGCCGGAAGGAACGCAGGCGCAGCAGGCTCTGCAGCAGGCCGTGGACGGCTGGAACGCTGCGCAGAACGCCGACGCAGCGGGGGAGCTGCTGTTTGCAGCGGCCAATGCCATGCGGCTGGCCGGTGTGGACGCCGAAGAGGCACTGACCTTTGCGTCCAGGCGGTTCTGCGATGCATGTCTGCAGCAGGAACAACGCGGTATTCAGGCGGATGCGCCTGCCCCGATAGAAGAAACGAAGTAACACAAAAATAGGATTTTTGGAGGGTTTATCGTATGACCAAGACCGATCTGATTGCACAGGTGGCTGCAAACACCGAAATGAGCAAGAAGGACGCTGAGCGTGCTGTCAGCGCTATGTTTGAGGCACTGGGCAAGGCCATGGCAGAGGGCGAAAAGATCACCATCTCCGGCTTTGGCACCTTTGAGGTGCGTGAGCGCGCCGAGCGTCAGGGCATCAACCCCCGCACCCGTGAGCCCATCACCATCGCTGCTTCCCGCAGCATCGTGTTCAAGCCCGGCAAGTCCCTGAAGGACACCCTGTAAGCTGATTTTTGCTTTGCCGCCGCTGCCTCACAGGAGGTGCGGCGGCGTTTTTTGTACAAAAGGAGGAACCACACAAATGCGTCTGGACAAATACCTGAAAGTTTCGCGCCTGATCAAGCGCCGCACCGTAGCAAACGAGGTGGCGGATGCAGGCCGTATCCTGATCAACGGCAAGGTGGCCAAGGCCAGCCAGGCCGTCAACGCCGGGGACATCATCGAAGTTACCTTTGGCAACCGGCCCATCAAGGTGCGGGTGCTCTCGGACGTGGAGCCCCGCACCAAGGACGTGGCCCGCGAGATGTACGAGATCATCGAGCAGCCCGCCGTGCTGGCCGTCGAGCCGCCCAAGGAATAAAACCGGCCTCGCCCCGCATAGGATGTTCCCAGAGGAAGGGAGCTTTGCCTTATGCCGAAACCGGAAGAAAGACCCGCAGCCCGGCCCCATGACCTGATTTTGGAAAGCCGCACCACCCTTACCGTGACCGGGGTGCAGAAGGTACTGCATTGCAGCCCCGAGAGTGCCGCACTGGAAACGGGCAAGGGCACGCTGCATCTGGCCGGGGCGCAGCTCAGTGTCGTTTCACTGGATCTGGAAGCCGGGGAAGCAAAGCTCACCGGCCGGTTCGATGCGCTGGAATACACCCGCACTGCCGCTGCCGGGGGCTTCTGGCACCGGCTCCTGCGCTGATGCTGCCGGTGTTGCAGCCCGCCCAGCTGGGGCGGGAGCTGGCCGCCTGCACCATACTGGGTGCAGCCGTGGGTGTGGTACGGGCGTTTTTCCCGGTGCGGGGGCGGAGTGCCTTTGTGCCGGATGCCCTGCTCACCGGGGCGGTGCTGTTCGGCGTGCAGAGCTATGCTGCCGCCCTCAGCAGTGCCGGGGTGCTGCGCTGGTACATGGTGCTGGCGGCCTTTGCCGCAGCCCTTTGCACGGCAGCCGTGCTGGGCATTCCGGTGCGGTGGGCCGGGCAGTGTCTGGCGTGGGTGCTGGGTGCTCCAGTGCGCCTTGCCCGGCAATGGGTGCTGCGGCCGCTGGCGCAGCGGCACGCGGCGCGCCGCGCAGCACGCAAAGAACGCCGGAACGCAAAAAGAACCACAAAAAATCCGAAAAAGAACTTGCCAAACCAGCGCCGTGTGTTGTATAATTCAAACGTATCAAAGTAAGAGAAGGGATGCAGTGTGTCTGCTGCGCAGATGGGGGCGTGTGCAATGGCAAATCAGAGCCGCAAAAAGGGCGGGAAGCGTGCGTTTGGCAAAACGCTGATCCGGTTGTTTTTTGTGCTGATGCTGCTCAGCATGCTGGCAGCCTACATTTCCAATCAGGTCACCATCAGCTCCAAGCGTGCGGAGCTGGAAACGCTGAACGAGCAGATCGCCCAGCAGCAGACGGAAAACCAGGAGATGCAGCGCATCCTCAGCGGCGACGCGGACCAGATCACCGAGTGGGTCGCACGCGACTCTTACAACTATGCCGCGCCCAACGAGCGCATTTTTGTGGACGTGACGGGCAAATGAGCCGGGCGGCAGGCGCATTCTAGGAAAACAAGGAGTATTGAGTTTTGGCAATTGAGGTTGGAAACGTTTTTGAGGGCCGCGTTACCGGCGTAAAGCCGTTTGGTGCCTTCGTGGCACTGCCGGAAGGCCGGGTGGGCATGGTCCACATTTCCGAGGTATCGAACGAGTTCGTGCAGGACATCACAGCGGTGCTGCACGATGGCGACACCGTAAAGGTGCAGGTCATCAATGTGGCACCGGACGGCAAGATCGCGCTGTCCATCAAGCGGCTGCTGCCGCCGCCCCCGCGCCAGCCCCGTGAGGGCCGCGGCCCCCGCCCCGGTGCCCCGCGTGACGGCGGACGCTCCGGCGGCCCGCGCGGCGCAGGCCGTCCCCCGCGTCAGCCCCGCGATGCTGCCCCCCGCGTGTGGCAGCCCAAGGCTCCGGCCCGCTCCGACAACCTGAGCTTTGAGGACATGATGAGCCGCTTCAAGAGCCAGAGCGAGGAAAAGATGGCGGATCTGGACCACGAGACCAACAACCGCCGCGGCGGCGGTTATGCCCCGCGCAGCCGCCGCGGCCGCTGAGCAGCCGATCAGAATGCACAGAACAGACCTGTCCCCTGGTCGGGCGGGTCTGTTTTTTCGCCCAAGAGGAAAAGAAAGGAACCACCATGCCTGCAAAATTTGAACTGATCGCCCCCTGTTTCTTCGGGTGCGAGTCCACCGCAAAATTTGAACTGAACCGCATCGGCGCGGAGAACATCCGGGTGGATGACGGCCGCCTGACCTTCTCAGGCGGTGCGGAGATGATCGCGGCAGCCAACCTGCACCTGCGCACCGTGGAGCGTGTGCTGCTGCTGCTGGCCCGCTACAAGGCTTCCACCTTTGATGAGCTGTTCGACGGCGTGTACAGCGTCCCCTGGGAGGATCTGCTGCCGACGGATGCGGCGTTCCCGGTCACCGGCTCCTCGCTGGACAGCCAGCTTTCCAGCGTGCCCGCCTGCCAGAGCATCATCAAAAAGGCTGTGGTCAAGCGCCTGATGGCCAAGCACCACACCTCCGTGCTGCCGGAGAGCGGCACCGAGTACAAGATCCGCTTCATGCTGCGCAAGAATGTGTGCGAGATCATGCTGGACACCACCGGCGAGGGCCTGCACAAGCGCGGCTACCGCCGCAACGCCATGGAGGCCCCCATCCGCGAGACGCTGGCCGCTACCATCGCCGACCTGGGCCGCGTGCGCCGGGACAGCCTGGTGGAGGACCCCTTCTGCGGCAGCGGCACCCTGCTCATTGAGGCCGCCCAGAAGGCCATGAACATCGCACCGGGCCTCAAGCGCCGCTTTGCTGCCGAACGCTACAGCTTTGTGCCGGCCGCTGTGTGGGCCGAGCAGCGCCAGAAGGCCCTGGCTGAATCCAAGCTGGATGTGGGCTTCGAGGCCTTTGGATATGATATCGACCCCGCCGCCGTGGCGCTGGCCAACGCCAATGCCAAGCTGGCCGGTGTGGAAAAGCGCTGCCACTTTGAGGTGGCCGATGTGGCGGATTTTGCCGCAAAGCAGGAGGCTATCGTGCTGACGAACCCCCCTTACGGTGAGCGCATGAGCACCATTGAGGGCGCGGCCAAGCTGGCCCGCACCCTGGGCCGTCAGATGGAGGCGAACCCCTGCGCCGGTGTGTACGCTATCACCGCTGACATGGACTTTGAAACCCACTACGGCAAGCGCGCCAACAAGCGCCGCAAGATGTACAACGGCATGATTCCCTGCCAGCTGTATATGTACTACAACGCCCCCAAGTTCGAGCACACCGCAAAGCCGATGCCCAAGTCCGGCTTTGACGGCAAGCGCCGTTTTGACAAGAAGGACTGAGCCTGAAAAATGTGCCCGGCCTGAAAAATAAGCCCTGCAAGCCGCACCGGAACTGCCCGGTGCGGCTTTTTGCATGGTTGCCGGAAAAATTCGGGAAATTCCGGAACGAATGACCCCACGACCCCTGCCGGAGAAAAGGACGAATGCAAACAAAGTTTTATGAAATGTTATGAACAAGATGAGACAAATTCATGGAGAATTTACACTCCTACCGTTGCACAGCGGAACAAAATAGATTATACTTACCTTATTACCATGACCTGTGCAGCCTGTGGCGGAAAGGAACGGTGCCCCCTATGAAGGGTCGAATGAAACCCTATCTTCCGGAGTTGACCATCCGTGATTATAATATCTACCTCCAGTATCTCCGAGGCGTGCGGCGGCAGCTGTACACCGAGTTTGGCTGGTATTCCTGCCATCTGCTGCGGTACAATGGCGTGGTGTTTGCCATTTTGTCCGACAGCCTTGCCGGGCGTGCGGCCACCTGCCAGCGTCAGCGGGTGCCGGGCACCCTGTGCTGGCGCAGGATGATGTGCCAGACGCAGGGCATCCGGCAGGCGGCACAGGTGGAAGTGCTGCTGGGCTGGCACAACCTGCAGGACCGGCGGCCGGATGAATTGCGGCCTGCCAAGCGGCTGCGCCGCGCGCTGGACCGGGTTCTGCTGCGCCGTGCCTACGAGCGGGTCGTGCAGCAGAACCCGGCCCTGGAACGCCTGTTCGGGCAGGAGCGGGACCAGGCCGTGGTGCAGATGAACCTGAATGCCAAGAACTACAACCTGGCTGCAGAGCCCATGAGCAATGTTTATGGCGCGCTGTATTCCACCCTCGCCACCGATGACCCCAACCAGCGCAAGAGCATGCGCTACATCGGCAGCAGCATTGGGCGCATCTTTTACCTGATGGACAAGGCCGAGCGCTTTGAAGCCGACAAGTGCAGCGGTCGGTACAACGTGTTTGTGGTCAATGACCTGATGGGGCAGGCCTCGGCCGTGGAAAATGCCCGTCGGCAGGCGCTGGCCGCCGCCAACGACCTGATGCGGGTGTACAGCATGCTGGATGTCAAACTCAACCGCAGCCTGCTGGATAATATCATGCTGCTGGGCCTGCACCACGCGGTGGAACCGCTGGAAGTGGGCGCAGAGCAGGAAAACTGGGAGATCCCATGAAAAAACAGAACCGAAAAAGCTGGGCCATGGCCTATTGCGGCATGGCGGCGGCGCTGTGCGTCGCGCTGATGCTGCTGGGGGCCGTGATCCCCATTGCCATGTTCATTGCGCCTGCGCTGGCAGGGTTTCTGATCGCGACAGTGTGTGTGGAGTGCGGGCGCACCATGGCGCTCACAGCCTACGCGGCGGTCAGCCTGCTGGCGCTTTTGTTTGTGCCGGACAAGGAAGTGGCCCTGATTTTCGTGTTCCTGCTGGGGTATTACCCGCTGGCAAAACCCCGGTTCGACCGCATCCGCCCGGCCGTGCTGCGGTGCGTGTGCAAGCTGCTGCTGTGCAACGCCGCCGTGCTGGCGATGTACGGCCTGCTGCTGGTGCTCATCCCGGCGGGCAGCATCTCACAGGAGCTGCGCACCACGGCGTGGATAGTTACCCTGTCCACGCTGGCCATGGGCAACGTGGCCTTTTTGCTGTACGACCGGGCCCTGCACAACCTGCTCATGCTGTACCGGTTGGTGTGGCAGCCCAAGCTGCACCGGATGCTGGGCATGCACTGAGAACGGTTGTTGCACAGCAGTTGCACAAAATGGGAAAGTGTGGTATACTGAGCCACCAGCAGCCCACAGGGGCCGCAGAAAGAGGGAATGCAAAACCACCAGTTGACGCAAAGCGCCGGGCCACGCGGGTGACAGCCGCGAGGGTGACGAGGAGAGGAATCATCGAAAATTTCGGCGGATGTTTCTCCGGTTGAAGGCTAGACCAGCCGCAGAGAAGGGCAAAAAACGGCAGTGATACCGCAACAGATCCCTTCAAAGAAAGCCATACAAGAACATAAACTGATAGGGAAGCTGACGGCCCCGGCTGTGCGTTTTTTCTGCGCGGGGGACGCCGGCATGGAGGTGTTTTGTATGTGTGGCATTGTTGGTTATGTCGGCAAGCGCAGCGCACAGGATGTGCTGCTGGACGGTCTGGAAAAACTGGAGTACCGCGGGTACGATTCGGCGGGGGTTGCGCTGGCTCTGGACGGCGGCATCCGCGTGGTAAAGAGCAAGGGGCGGCTGACACAGCTGCGCCAGAAACTGGCCGCACAGGCTCTGGCACAGAGCTTCTGCGGCATCGGGCACACCCGGTGGGCTACCCACGGTGAGCCCAGCGACGTGAACAGCCACCCGCATTCCACCCCGCGGGTGAGCATCGTGCACAACGGCATCATTGAAAATTACGGCATCCTCAAGGAGCGTCTGATTGCCAAAGGTTACACCTTTGAAAGCGAGACGGACACCGAGGTGCTGGTCAAGCTCATCGACAGCTGCTACACCGGCGACCCGCTGCGGGCGCTGCAGGAAGCACTGGCCAAGGTGCGGGGCAGCTATGCGCTGGCCGTGCTGTTCCGGGACCGCCCGGACACCATCTTTGCAGTCAAGCGCGAAAGCCCGCTCATCGTGGGCTGGGGCGAGGGCGAAAACTTCGTAGCGTCGGATATCCCGGCCCTGCTCAAGTATACCCGTCGCTACAGCGTGCTGGAAGAGGGCGACATGGCCGTGTGCACGGCCGAGGGCATCCGCTTCTACAATGAATTTGCCGAGCCGGTGCAGCGCCCGGCGCTGACGGCGGACTGGGATATGGAGGCAGCCGAAAAGAGCGGCTACCCCCACTTTATGCTCAAGGAGATCAACGAGCAGCCGACGGCCATCACGGCTACGGTCAGTCCCCGGGTGGAGGACGGCATGCCGGATCTGCGCATCCCACAGCTCACCGATGAGGTGCTGCGCGGCATCGGTACGGTGCATCTGGTGGGCTGCGGCACGGCCATGCATGCCGGTATGGTGGGCAAGGCAGCCATTGAGACACTGGCCCGGGTGCCCGCCGAGGTGGACATCGCCAGCGAGTTCCGCTACCGGGACCCCATCCTGAACCCCAATGATCTGGTGATCATCATCAGCCAGTCCGGCGAGACCAGTGATACGCTGGCCGCCCTCAAGCTGGCAAAGAGCCGGGGCGTGCCGGTGCTGGCCATCGTGAACGTGGTGGGCAGCTCCATCGCCCGGGCGGCAGACTATGTGCTGTACACCTACGCCGGGCCGGAGATCGCCGTGGCCTCCACCAAGGCCTATATGGTGCAGCTGTGCGTGCTGTATCTGTTCGCGCTGCGTCTGGCCTACGCCCGGGGCCGCCTGAGCGAGGCAGAGACCCGCCGCTATACGGCCCAGTTGCTGCGGGCACCGGAGATCATCAAGGCCCGTCTGGCGGACTGCGAGCAGATCAAATACCTTGCCAGCCGCTATATGAACACCCAGAGCTGCTTCTTCATCGGACGCGGGTTCGACTACTCCCTCTCACTGGAGGGCAGCCTGAAGCTGAAGGAGATCAGCTATGTGCACTCGGATGCCTATGCCGCCGGTGAGCTGAAGCATGGAACCATCAGCCTGATCACCGACGGTGTGCCGGTGATCGCGCTGGCCACCCAGAAACAGGTGTACGAAAAGACCATCTCCAACGCCAAGGAGACCCGCAGCCGCGGTGCACGGGTGCTGCTGTTCACCACAAAGGATGCCGTGGTGCCGGAGGGCGTGGCCGATGCCGTGATCCGGTTGGACGAATATGAGGACCTGCTGATGCCCCTGCAGCTGATCGTGCCGCTGCAGCTGTTCGCCTACTACATGGCGGTGCTGCGCGGCTGCGACGTGGATAAACCCCGCAACCTCGCCAAGAGCGTGACCGTGGAATAAACTGCTGCTTACGGGAATTACGGGAACTCCCTCAGTCTTTGCTGCGCAAAGCCAGCTCCCTCAGGGATGGAGCCTTTTGACAGTACGGCAGCCAGAATATAATTACAACAAAAGCGAGGCCCCTCTGAGTGTTTCAGAGGGGCCTCGCTGTATCTTTGTTTCAGATGAGGAAGAGCGGCTTACCAGAACCAGTAACGCTTCTTGAATGCGATGTAGGCCACCGCAATGACCACCAGCACCGCGCCGCCAGCGATGAAGAAGGTCCAGTTGATGTTGGCGAAGCGGAGATTTTCGTTGGTCAGCAGATAACGACCGGCGGTGTCCAGCGTGATCACGCCGTCTTTGTAGCTGTTCAGGTACTGCCACTTTCCGGTGGTCTCGTTGTAGAGGTACAGACGGGAGTAATCACACTTGTCCAGATCAATGCGGGCCGAGCAGGGGACCGTCTTGCCGTCGTTCACCACGAACTCCAGGCCCTGCTCCACCTGCTGCAGTTCCAGCGAGGTGTTCAGCTCGCCGGTGGTGTTGCGCACGTCCTTGCCGGACACCTGCAGGGTGTAGCCGTCGCCCACCACGCACAGGGTCTTGCCGGTGGTGCGCAGAGAGTTGAGGATGTCGCCGGTGATCACCGGGACTTCCGACTGAGCAAAAACGACCTCATGGTCGGTGCTGTCCTGAATGGTCTGCACGGTGGGGTCCAGCGTGATCTTGTCATCGTCGCCGTTGGAAGCGTCATCGCCGTTGCTGCTGTCGCTGCCCGAGGAAGCGGAAGCAGAGCGGTTCACGATGACGGTGACCAGCGCCGTGGCTTTGCCGTTGGAAACCGTAATGGAGGTGGAGCCGGTGCCCACGGCGGTGATCACGCCGCTGGGGCTCACGGTGGCCACACTGCTGTTGCCGGACTTGTAGGTGAAGCTCTGGGAGGCCGAAGCCGGGGTGGCCTTGGCCGACAGGGTGCGGGTGGCACCCGGCTTGAGCACCACATAGGAGGGGGTTACCGTAATGACCTGACCGCTGTTGGCGGAGGCGGTGCCGGAACTGACGGTGCCGGTGGTGTCGGTGGGGATGGCCAGCACGGTAACGGTGGTGCTGGCGGTGACCGAGCCGCAGGCGGCGGTGATGGTGGCGGTGCCGGGGCTCACGCCGGTCACGCGGCCGAAGCTGTTGACGGTGGCCACCTTCTCATTGGAAGAGGTCAGGGAGATGGTGGCGTACTGCGAGGCGGACGAGGGCCGCACCTGCAGCGATGCCGACACCGAGTTGCCCACATAGATGGTGTTGGAGGACAGCGCCAGATCCATCTCGGTGACGATCATGGTGGAGTCCATGGAAACCGAGATGGTGTAAGCACAGATCTGGTTGCCTGCGGCGGCCGTCACGGTGGCGGTGCCCACGCCCACAGCCTGCACCACGCCGCTGTTGCTCACAGTAAGCACGCTGCTGTCATCGGTGAGGTAGATGACGGAGTCGGTGCTGTTGCGGGGGCGCACCGTGGGCGACAGCTGCTGGGTCTCGCCCAACAGCATATTGGAAGAATAGGTGCCGGCCTCAATGCTCTCGGCAGGCACGCTGTTGTCGCTGTTCCAGGGCAGCGACACGGCGGTGCCGGTCAGGGGCACGGCAGCCGATGCCGGCAGGGCCATGCCGCCGGCCAGCAGGCAGAGCAGTGCCGCGCCAAGGGCCAGGGTCTTTGCGGTTGATTTCATGGTTCGTGTACCTCTCTGGGTGTTAAAAATGGAGCGAAGGATTCAGCGCCGGAAACGGTGCCCGCATCAGCGGAACAGCACACCCAGAGCCTCCATTGCATATTCAAAGTAGGTGACCTGATCGTATTCCACGCGGGCGGTCACGCTCATGCCGTTGGAAAGATCGACCTTGTCGCCGCTGCGGCTCACCACATAGGTGCTGTCCGGCTTGATGGTCATCTTGTAGTACGAAGCGCTGGTGCTGGTGGTCACGTCGCTGTCGATGGCGGTCACGGTACCGGTCAGGGTGCCGTAGGAATACTCCGACAGGCCGGTGATGGCGATCTTGCACGGGTCGCCTACATGCAGCAGCGGGCGGTCGTTCACGGTGACCATGGCCACGATCTCCAGGTCATCGTTCTCGCTGGCAACGGTGGCCAGCGGGGAGCCTGCGCTCAGCACCATGCCCTCCTTGTAGGGGCTGTCCATGTGGATCACGCCGGAGGTGGGAGCATACAGATAGTAGTCGTTGGCACCGGTGTTCAGGGCGTCGATCTGCGCCTGCACGTTGTCCACGTTGCTCTGGGCGCTGGTGATGCTCTGGGAGATGGACTGCATGGTGGAGTAATACAGGGCCTGGATCTCGCTCTGGTTCTGCTCCATCAGGGTCTTGATCTGGGCATCGGAATAACCGGCCGCCTGATAGGCCGAGGCGTCAAAGGTCTTCTGCTCCACCTGGCTCTTGTAGGTCTCGTACTGGTAGTAGTAGGGCTGATCCTCGACACTGGTCTCACTGAAGTAGTTCGTGTCGTCCTGGATGCACTGCAACAGCTTATTGTACTGGTCCACCTGGGTCTGGTAGATCTTGAGCTGGCTTTCCAGGTTGTCCTGCTGCATGTCCAGGTCAGTGCTCTTGATGTGGGCCACGAGGTCGCCCTCGTTCACATAGCTGCCCTCGGAGATGTACAGCTCGGTGAGAGTGCCGGAATAGCTGGACATGATGTAGGTCTTGTTGCTGGCCTGCACCGTGCCGGAGTTCTGGCTGACGTAGATGCGGTTGGTGCGGGTGCTCCACACCAGCAGAAAGATCATGAACAAGCCCACCAGAATGACAAAGGCGTATCCGTAGGGAGGTACGTCCCGGTCCATCATAATGCGGCGGTCCTGCAGATCATCGAGGTTTTGGATGGTCGTTGTCATAGTTACTTGGTCTCCATAAACACGTCGATCACGGCGTCATCGTCGTCCTGATTGACAAAAATGGTATAGGTATCGCCGCTGAGCTTGAGGTCCTTTTCAAAGGCGAGGATCTGCAGCTTGGAGCTTGCCAGCTGGCTGTAGGCCATGGGGCCGGTGTAGTGGGCGTACAGGCAGTTCTTCACCCGCAGCACGGCGTCCACCTCGTAGCCCGGCTCGGTCTGGGTGATCAGCTGGGTGGCCTGCTGCATCAGGTACAGCTCCGGGGCATGCTCCGGGGCCGGGCCGATCTTGATGGTCTGCACCAGCGGGCCGATGGGCTGTGCGTTGTGGCTCTTGATAAAGTTCTGCAGCTGGGTCAGCGCCACCATCATGTTGCCCAGTTCTTCGGGGGCGATGCGGCGTGCCACGACATTGGTCAGTTTGAGGGTCTTGTTTTCAGCAACTTTGATCTCGTTCATGTTGAAATACCTCTTTGTCCTATCGTTGAATTTCCTCCGCAAAGGGGAGGCCGTAATAGGCAATCACAGGCAGAGAAAGGGCAAAGCACACCTTCTCTGCTTCTGATCACCTATTACTGTAGCAGTAATGGGTGATGCGAAAAATAGAATGTGCCCGGAGGCAGGACGCCTCCGGGCACACCATAACGAGGCATTGTCACCGGTCCGGCGCTTTGCAGCGGGGCCGGAAAACACACTGCATATCGTTTTTTGTCGGGGCTGAGATACCACAGGGCACTCTGCCGTCTGCCATACTTGTCAGGCACCTTGCGGCTGCGCAACCGCAAAGCACTTTTTCAGCAGACAGGTGCGCACCTGTCTGCATCCGGAGCATGTGCGGCAGGGAAACCGGTGCAGTTGCTCAGGCCCCCAGAAAGCCAGGATCAGACAGGATTAGTCCTTGGGGTAGACAGTCTCATGCTTCTCGAAGTTAAAGAGGCTGGGCAGACCGTTCTTGACGTTGGCGGTTGCCAGGTTGTAGATGGCAGCAGCAGAACCAGCCAGACGCAGGCCAGCGTTCAGAGCACCGTTAGCACCAGCCAGGAAGTTGCCGCCCATCGCAGCGTCGATGCCGCTCTTGGCAACAGCATCGTAGCCGCTATTGTAGTACTTGCTGACAGAGCTGAACCAGGCCTTGCCCAGGTTGCCGGGGACGTATGCGCCGCCGAACAGAGTGCCAACGGTGTTGCTGACATAGTCGCCCAGGAAAGAATTGCCGATAATGGTGACCATGTTGGTGTTGAACTTCTTCCAGTTCTCAAGGGTCAGGCTAGGAGCCAGGATGTCGGACAGGCTTGCGCCGCCGTTGACGTAGGTCATCTCGTTCTCAGAGATTGCGGAAAAATTTGCAGGCATCATCATGATGAATTACTCCCTTCAAATAATGAACTTTTGTCGGTTCCTCCCCGGCTGCGCTGCCGGGAGGGAACCGGTTTTATGTAATCGGGTGCGCACCCGACTGCAACGAATCAGTAGGTAAAGGCTTCGCCATCATCGTCATCCTCTACCACAGCGGCAGCCACAGGCTGCTTGGCCACCGGCTCACGGCGGCGGTAGATGCCCTGCTGCATGTTCCACAGCTCAGCATACTTGCCATCCTTGGCCATCAGCTCGTCGTGGGTGCCGCGCTCCACGATCTTGCCGTGATCCATCACAAGGATCAGGTCGCAGTCGCGAACGGTGGACAGGCGGTGAGCAACGATCAGCATGGACCGGTCGGCCAGCTGCTCGTAGATCATGTTGAAGATCAGATTCTCGGTGGCAAAGTCCAGATTGCTCGTGGACTCGTCCAGGATGTACAGGCCGGAATCCTTCAGGAAGGCACGCGCCAGTGCGATGCGCTGCTTCTCACCGCCGGACAGGCCGTTGCCGGCTTCCTCCAGGTAGGTGTTGTACTGCAGCGGCAGATGGCGGATGAACTCATGGGCATCGGCCTTCTTGGCAGCCTCTTTCACTTCCTCCATGGTGGCATCCATGCGGGAAATGCGGATGTTGTCATAGATCGTCTTGCTGAACAGCTCAATGTTCTGCGGCACATAGGCAATGGCGCGGCGCACCGAATCATGGGTGTACTCGGCCAGATTCACGCCGTTGAAGTCGATCTCACCCTCTTCGGGCTCGTAATACTTCAGCAGCAGCTTGGTGATGGTGGACTTGCCGCTGCCGCTGCTGCCCACCAGAGCCACCTTTTTGCCGGCGGGAATGGTAAAGCTGATGTGGTCCAGGGCCGGAGCACGGTTGCCGTAGCGGAAGGTGACGTCCTTGAACTCGATGTCGCCCTCCACCTTTTCCAGCGGGGTAAGCTCGCTGCCCTCGTCGTTTTCGTCCTCGGCCGGATAATCCATGATCTCGGTCAGACGCTTCATAGAAATGCCGGCTTCCTGAATGCTCATCTGCAGGCTGATCAGGTTGCTCAGCGGGGAAGTAAAGTAGCTGGACAGGGTGCTGAACGCCATGAAGCCGCCCAGTGTCATCTCACCGTGCAGCACCTGGCTGATGCCCACATAGGTGGTCAGCATGCTGAAACCGGTGGAAATGAAGGTGGAGATCAGGCCCTGGCCCGTGCTGATGCGGCTGGACCGCAGGCTGATCTTCAGGCTTTTGATGTACTCTTTTTCCAGATTTTCCAGCTGGGTGTCCTCGTTGGCATTGCACTTGATGGTCTCGATGCCGCGCAGGCTCTCGATCATCTGGCTGTTGAGGGCAGCCGACTGGATCATGGTCTCTTCGTTGATGCGCTTGTAGGGCTGCTTGAACACCAGCACCAGCAGGATGCTGACCAGTGCCATGAACAGCGAGATGGAGAACAGCATGGCGTTCATCCGGAACAGGATGATGCCGGTGATGATGGCCATGGAGATGTCCATCACAAGGCTCAGTGCAATGCTGGTGAAGATGGATTTGATGGTGTTTGCGTCCGAGTAACGGGTGGTGATATCGCCCGTTTTGCGGGTGGCAAAGAACTTCATGGGCAGATGGAAGATGTGCCCGAAGTAGCCCAGCATCAGCGGGATGTCGATCTTGATGGACAGATGGATCAACACCCACTGCCGCACGAAGCCGATGAGGGAACTGGTCAGGCTCACCATGCTGAACACGATGATCAGGGTGACCAGCAGGTTGTCCAGCCCGTAGGGCAGCACCTCATCCATCAGGATCTTATTGAACATCGAGGACGCGATGCCGAGGATGGTGGTGATGACGGAACTTAAAATGGCGTAGAAGAACAGCTTCTTCTGGGGCAGCAGCAGGTCGATGTACCGCTTCATCATGCCCCAGCGGTTGGGCTTGCCGTCGTTTTTTTCGCTGGCCTGCTGGGCTTCATAGCCGGGGGCACCGGGTGCCAGCTTTTTGCGCTGGCTCACGTTGAACTCCGAGGTGGGGTTCAGCAGCAGCAGCACGCCGGTGAAGTTCTTGTAGAACTCATCCAGGCTGATCTTTTTCAGCTCAGTAGCAGGGTCGCCGATGATGACGTAATCCTTGCACTTGTGCTTTTTGCCTTTTTCCTCGGCTTCCTTGACCCGCTCGGCTTCGTCCAGCATGTGCTTGCGACGCTCGCCGTCATCGCGGAGGGTGGTCTTTTTGAACACCACCACAAAGTGGGCCAGGCCCTGGTCGGTGATGACCTGCGCAATGCAGGGCAGCGAGAAGTCGCTGAGGAAGTTTTCACGGTCCACACGCACCGCAGCGGTGGTGAAACCCAGCTCGTTGGCGGCCTTCTGCAGGCCGACGAGGTTTGTGCCTTTCAGGTCCGTACCCATCATATCGCGCAGGCGCGTGATGGTGATCTCCTTTTTGTAATGGAGGCACACCATTGCGAGGCAGGCAGCCGCACAGTCGGTAGTGTCATGCTGCCGGACATAGGTATAACGCATAGATGCTTCCTTTGAAACTATACAAATTTATTCAAACACCATACACATCTGCCAGACACACGGACCGGAAAACATGCAGTGAATTTGACAAAACCGCCAAAACCGGAAGGATTTACCGCCTCTGAACGCCCGGGAATGGGGCAGAATGCTCAGATTTCCGGCTTGCAATGCCTGCAAAGAGATCGGAAGAGCGTCGTGTAGGGAAAGAGTGTAGATCTCGGTGGTCGCCGTA
>ENA-USZI01000617-USZI01000617.1-human-gut-metagenome-genome-assembly--contig:-NODE-617-length-25732-cov-9.340324_pt1 | contig 25732 bp, 38 predicted proteins | sample MGYA00250042_ERZ773532 | MGnify/ENA primary metagenome ERZ773532 (study PRJEB29103, sample SAMN06112036) | human gut metagenome | biome: human gut; feature: ankylosing spondylitis patient; material... | reverse complement strand
TGAAGCCGGAATTGACTTTATCGGGTTTGAAATTGACAGTTCCTATTTTCACATGGAAGAAGAGAGGTTTGCGGAGCACACAAGTCAAATGAGCCTACTACACATTGAGGAGGGAAAGTGATGATCCGTACATGGACACCTGAGAGCGAGACGCCGACACCACCGGGCGCGGTGGATTACCGCACCGTCAAGGCGTGGTTTCAGCAGTGCCGCGACCTTGCGGCAGCTATCGAAGTCCAAAAGCAAAAAATACAGCGCATCCGGGACGCGGCAGAAAAATGCACCCAGAGCCTGAGCGGGATGCCTGCGGGTGGTGGCAATGGGGACAAGGTGGGCTTCGCCGTAGAGCAGCTGGACACCGAACGCCGACAGCTTCAGAGGATGGAGACGGACCTGTGCAATCTGCGTGTCGAGGCCACCCGGCGGGCATACTGCCTGATAGCCGAGCCGGAATGTGCCGAATCGATTTGCGAGCACTATGTCATAGGAAAATCTCACAAGGAAATCGCAAAAGAAGTCGGCGTGTGCGGGGCAGATGTGGTCTACCGGCGAATCAAACGCGGATGTATGGCCCTGGCCGAGATATGGGACGAGTTTTCTGACGTGCAAAGTGTACAACATGCACAAGAAAACACAGCGTGATTTTGGAAGGGGTCAGCTCTTTTCAAGTCTGCAAGCTTGGATGTAAAATTCTAATAAGCGGTTCAGCGCTAAGCGGTAGCCGCTTGCCACGCAGCCTCCGAAACGGTTCCTTCCTTGTGACAGGTTTTCATGCTTTCCTGTTCTCCTTCACCGTTTTGCGGGCTGCTTCTATGCGAGGTTTGGGAAGCCACATAACGGGGCTGGCAGTTTTGTGGAACGGTTCGACTCCGTAACCTCGCACCGTATGGCGCATGGACTCATCCCCCACAAAGCTGCACGCTTAACCTCCCGTGCCACGAGAGAGCTTTGAATCCCCGAGGGTGTAAGTAGACTTCCCGACGGGATGTGCGTCAAACAACAGCCCTGGCGGAGAACCAGGGCTGTTTTATATGGCCGCCTGAGCGCAGTACGGAGCGCGTGTCAGCTGAGATATTGCTGGCTGGTTCGAGTCCAAGGGCGGTGTTTTATACTCCGGTAGCTCAAGTGGTAGAGCGGCGGTCTCCAAAACCGCATGTTGCAGGTTCGAGTCCTGCCGGGAGTGCTTGCATGATCTGACGAGAGCGGGGAGTGCAATAGCGGGGCATCCAGCCGCGAAAGTTCCGGGTGCAGAGGCTTTGCACCCGACAAGCAAGGCCTCTTATTTTGATATTCTGACCGTTCGGATTTTCCGGGCGGTTTTTCTTTTGCATGAGTTTAGAGAGGTGGTGGCGGTGGGCGCACGGCGGCTGACAGATAAGCAAAAAAAGAAGATCGTTGCGGACTATGTGCAGCTCCAGAGCTACCGTGCAGCCGCAAAGCTGAATGATGTTTCAGACGCGACCGTTAAGAAAGTCGTAAAGGAAGACCCGGAAAGTGCGCGCTTGTGCGCACAAAAAAAGCGGGAAAACTCGAAGGACATGCTTTCTTACATGGAGAGCAAGCAAGGAGAAGCACAAGAGCTTCTCGGGCTGTACCTGAAGGCGATGGCGGACCCGGACAAGATTGCGGAAGCAACACTGCCGCAGTTGTCAACGGCGTTCGGCACCATCGTGGACAAGTTTGCCATGCTGGGAGATCAAAGCAGCATAGAAGTCCCGGACGATGGGCTTGTGGAGGCACTGAGCGCCGCCGCTAACCTCAGCCCGCCGGATGACGTGGAGATGCTGCCAGAGGAAGAGGACGAAAATGCGGAAAAGTAACGGCTTTCGCTGGAAAGCCCTCAGCCAGCGGCAAAAGCAGGTCCTGAGCTGGTGGACGCCGCAGAGCGCATACAGCGGCTACAACGGCATCATTGCCGATGGCGCCATCCGTTCGGGCAAGACCTTTGCCATGAGCTTTTCTTTTGTCCAGTGGGCAATGACCTGCTACAGCGGCCAGCAGTTTGCCATGTGCGGAAAGACCATTGCCAGCTTCAGGCGCAACGTGCTGGGAACACTCAAGCAGCAGCTTGCAGCCCGTGGCTACAACGTCAAGGAGCACCGGGCGAAAAACTGCATGACCGTCAGCAAGGGCGGCAGAATCAACGAGTTTTACTTTTTCGGCGGCAAGGACGAGAGCAGCCAAGACCTGATCCAGGGCATCACGCTGGCCGGGGCATTCTTTGACGAGGTGGCCCTGATGCCGCAGAGCTTTGTCAACCAGGCCACGGCCCGTTGCTCTGTCACCGGGTCGAAGTTCTGGTTCAACTGCAACCCGGGCAGCCCACAGCACTGGTTCTATCTGGAGTGGGTGCGGAAATGCCGCTCCCGCAAGATGATGTATCTCCACTTTACGATGGACGACAATCTGTCACTTTCCGAGGACATCAAGGCCAGATACCGCAGCCAGTACAGCGGCGTTTTCTATCAGCGCTACATTCTGGGCCTGTGGACGGTGGCCGAGGGCCTTGTATATGACATGTTCGACCGCAAGAAGCACGTCGTTGATGAGCTGCCGGCGCTGTCTCCAAAGAGCGCCTATGTGGCGTGCGACTTTGGCACCCAGAACGCAACGGTTTTTTTGCTGTTCCAGAAGCAGGCAGATGCAGACTGCTGGATCGTCACCCGGGAGTACTACTACAGTGGCCGCGAACAGAAGCGGCAAAAGACCGTGGGAGAGTATGTTGCAGACCTTAAGGCGTGGCTGAATGGCCTCAAGCCAGAGAGGATCATCGTTGACCCCTCTGCCCTGCCCCTGATTACGGAACTGCGCAAGAACGGCTTTACCCAGACCCCAGCAAATAACGACGTCCTGAGCGGCATTCTGGACGTGCAGACCATGCTGCAGACCGGACGGCTGAAGATCTACAAAGACTGCAAGCACACGCTGGAAGAGTTCGGCGTGTACGCTTGGGACCCGGACAAAGACGACACCGTGCTGAAGGTAAATGACCACTGCATGGACGCTATCCGCTATTTCGTGCGCACAAAGCGCCTTGTGAAACTGAGGGATTGATTTTGAGCACTGTATACACATTCCAGACCTTCCAGCAGGCGCAAGCCGCCGGGGAACAGCCTGATTTCATCCGGCGGTTCGTGCAGCAGCACTGCAGTTCCGGACCTTACAGAATGGCGCTGGACGCTGATCTGTACGACGCCCAGAAAAACCCGGGGGCTGAACGCTTCGCGCAGGCTTACGCTTTGATGCTGAAACGCCTGTCCAAAAACACAAAGCAGGATGTCCTGCACCCCGATATGGTCAAGAGTAATCTTTTCCGGCGGCTCAACAAGCAGCGGGCGACCTACTCCCTCGGAAACGGCGTGGTCTTTGCGGACGATGGCGTGGACAAGGGCAAGCTTGGGCAGAACTTTGATGAGCAGATCCAGAAGGCCGGATATTTCGCCCTGATCCACGGTGAGAGCTTCGGGTTCTGGAACAACGACCATCTGGTGGTTTTCAAGCTGACCGAGTTTGCGCCCCTGTACGATGAGACCATCGGCTCCATGCGAGCCGGGGTGCGGTTCTGGCGGCTGAATCCTGACACGGATATGCACTATGTCCTGTACGAAGAGGACGGCTACACCGAGTACACGGAAAGCAGGATCGGCAGTACCATGCAGGAGACGACCCCGAAGCAGGCGTACAAGAGCGTGACCGTCTCTACCCCCGGCGGCGGGCTGGAAAGCGTGGAGGGCGAAAACTACGGTGCTCTTCCCATTGTGCCGCTGTGGGGCTCCGACCTGCACCAGAGCACCCTTGTGGGGCTGAAAGCCTACATTGACAACACCGATCTGGTGATGTCCGGCTTCTGCAATGACCTGCATGACTTTTCAGAGATCTACTGGCTGTGCGAGAACTTCAACGGCATGACCGATGACGAGCTGCAGGAGTTCCTTGTCAAGCTGAATCTGTACCACATTGCAGGCGCAGACACCAGCCAGGGCGGCAAGATCACCCCCTACACCACCGAGATTCCTGTAGCGGCCCGGGAGACTCTGCTGGAGCTGCTCCACACCCGGGTCTATGAGGACTTCGGCGGTCTGGATGTGCATTGCGTCAGCGCAAACAGCACCAACGACCATCTGGATGCAGCCTATGAACCCATGAATCAGAACGCAGACGACTTCGAGGCCCAGATTAAGCCTTTTGTTCGTCAGATCTGTGCGCTGGCTGGCTTTGGCAGCGCAACGCCGACATTCAACCGGAGCCGGATCGTAAACACCGCAGAGCAGGTCAGCACAGTAATCTCCGAGGCGGCGATCATTGGGCAGGACATGGCCATCGACTTGCTGCCCAACCTGACCCCGGAGCAAAAGGAAAAGGCTCGGGCGTCCCTGATGGCTGAGAGTGCAGAGCGGGAGACCGTGGACGAGGAGGAAGACACCGATGAAAAAAAACAGAAAAATTTATGATCCTCTGGGAAGATTGATCGATGTGATGCTTTTCGTCGCTGATTTTGCCATTGTGGCTGGGTGCTTTCTGGCCGTTGCGCAGGCGATTGGCTTATGACCGACCGTGACCGCATTTCCACCCGCCAGCTGAACCGCCTGCGCCGCCGCATCCTCCGGGTATACGGCACCGCCCGCCGGGAGATGCAGGAGCAGCTCACCGAGTTTCTGGCAAAGTACAAAGCGCTGGACGAACGCAAGCGGGCGCAGCTGGATTCAGGCGAGATCACCGAAGAGGATTACCGCATCTGGTTGCAAAATCAGGTCTTTCAGTCCGATTTGATGCGCCAGAAGCTGGACGGCATCACCCAGACTTGCACCACAGCCCAAGAGACGGCCTACAAGCTGGCCCGGGACGAGCAATACAACATTTTTTCCTTTGGCGCAAACTGGGCTTTCTACGAGCTGGAACAGGCCGCAGGCGTGGCGTTCGGGCTGACCCTGTACAACACCGAAGCGGTCAAGCTGCTGCTCAAAGAGAATCCCAAGCTGGTGCCAAACAAGCGCATCAAGAGCGAGAGCAACCGCACCTATGACGCCCGGGTGTTCAATCGCTACGTCATGCAGGGCATCGTGCAGGGCAAGAGCGTCCACGACATCGCCGTGCAGGCCGTAAACGGCATGGCTGATACAGAGATACACTGGGCCATGAATAACGCCATCACGGCGCTCACAGGCGCTCAGAACGCCGGGACATTGCAGCAGATGCGCAACGCCCAGGCTTTGGGCATCGAGGTCAAAAAGCGGTGGAACTCCACCCACGACTACCGTACCCGTGAGATGCACCGCCTGCTAGACCAGCAGACAGCAGAGCTTGACGAGCCGTTCAAGGTCATGGGTTACGAGATCCAGTATCCCGGAGACCCAAACGCCGCCCCGGAGATGGTCTACCACTGCCGCTGTGTGCTGTCCTCTGCGCTGGGCAAGTATCCCCGGCAAAACGCCATGCAGCGGGACAATGTGACCAAAGAAGTCACCCCCGTCATGGATTACACCGAGTGGTACAAAACTAAAGGAGGCACCGAGGCCGAACAAATGTGGCGGGTGGAAGAACGCAAAAGAAAGAAGGGGTGAACCGTGATCTTGCCGATGGAAAACACCGAAAAGATGATTTTTCCGGGCGTGGGCAAGTATGGCATCCCTGAAATCAAGCCGGAAACGGACATCCGCATTGACAAACTGGAATGGATCCCGGTCAATTATGCGCTGACAGCCAAAGAAAAGGCCACAAAAGGCGTGCATTTTTACAAGGACGATTACCAGTTTGAACGGTTTTGGAACAACCCAGACAAATACATTCCCCTTTTGCAGCAGTTCGGTGCGGTATGTTCGCCGGATTTTTCGCTTTACAGCGATATGCCGCTTGCGGTGCAGCTTTTCATGCACTACAAAAAGCACTGGCTGGCTGCATACTGGCAGGCGCACGGCATCCACGTCATTCCAACGCTCTGCTGGTGCGGCGAGCAAAGTTATGACTGGTGCTTTGATGGTGAGCCGAGAAACGCCATTGTGAGCATTTCCAGCCACGGAACACAATCTGACCCATACGAAGCGGAATGCTTTGCCAAGCACTGCCGCAATGCACTTGAGGTTCTGCAACCAAGCAGCATTTTTGTGGTACGGCAAGTGTCCGGCAGAATTTGACTGGAACGTCACAAAAATCAAGCCGTTTCAATACGAAAGGAGGCATTACCGTGAGTAAACGAGGTTCGGGCAGTTCCGCGAGAGCAGGCAACGGAGGAATAGCTGCTTTTAACGCAGCATCGCTGCCGATTAAGGGAAGCGAAAAACAGGTTGCTTGGGCGCAAGATATTATTCAGACCGCTTTTGATACGATTGATGCAAATATCAAGCGTATGGAAGAGCAGAACAAAAAAGAGATTGCAGATTTCAAGCAAAGGCATCCGAGCAGCAAAATGACGGCTGAGCTCAAAAGCAGAATTACTGCGGACAATGACGCTTGGATTGCGGCTGCAAAAGAATACCGGAGCGCCAGCGCTCAAAACTTTTCCAAAATGAGCGAAATCCCGGCAAAACAGGTCATTGACAGCAGATATAACTTCTCCGGCGAGATGATTTTAAGAAGCATCAATTACAACGCAGAACAAAAAAAGCGTAAGAAATAACCATGAAATTTAACTACGACATAAAATTCAACGACAACACCCCGCAGCTGCATGAGGCACTGGACTTGTGGGCGGAGCGGGTGCTTACCATCTGGGGCATGACGGTGCAGGACTACGCCCAGCTGCTTGTACCCACCGGCACGGCAGACAGCACTGGCATTGAGGGCTACGTGGGCGGCGCGCTCAAGCAGAGCCTGACCTACGCCGTAGACCTTGCAAAAAAGACCGTGACCATCGGGTCGAATCTCTTTTACAGCGTCTATGTTGAGCTTGGCACGGGCATCTTTGCCGAGAAGGACAACGGACGCAAAACGCCGTGGGTCTGGAAGGACTTTAACGGCAAGTGGCACTTTACCCGGGGCATGAAAGCTCGCCCGTTCCTCCGCCCGGCGGTGGAGGATCACATTGATGAGCTGCGGCAGATCGCCGCGGAAGAAGGAAACAAGGAGATATAACATGAAGAAAATTTTCGCATCTATCATGCTGCTTGCGGCGCTTTTGCTGTGCGGCTGTTCGGAGGCTGACAAGGCAAATCACAACATCGCAAAGCAGGCGGATTACTTTGAGAGCGAGCGCAAACTAACCGTTTACAATGCCCGTACAGACAAGGTGATAATGGAAGCCGAGGGTTACATGTCCATCTCCAACAACTCAAACAATGAGCTGGTCTGCACCGTCAAAATAGGGCCTAACACCTACCGAAAAAATTATGTTTACCTGAACGATTACACCATGTATGTGGTAGAGGACATCACCGGCACCCATACCGACCCGTACCACTACAAGCTCTATTTTCACACGGACGTTTTGCCAAGCGTGGAAACAAAGCCGTAAAATTTAATACTCAGCGGTTGGCGCACAGCGTCAGCCGCTTTTTTATGCCGCTTTAGCTCAGGTTGGCAGAGCGCCGGATTTGTAATCCGGGGGCCGTGGGTTCAAGCCCCACAGGCGGCACCACACCGGCAGCACGTCCGGCAAATAAACCTTATTGCCAAGCATGGCAGCCCGAGCATGGGCAGAAAGGACTATCACATGGCACTTGAGAGAAAAGACCTCCGCGCGATTCTGGAGGATGAGACTGTGGACGTCAGCGGCAAGATGAAGAAGATCCTGGACATGCTGCACACCGAAACGGACGCTCTTCAGAACCAGCTGGATGACGCCAAGGCCGCGACCGCCAAGGCCGAGAAGGAGCGGGACGCAGCCAACGGCGGCAAGGAAGCCGCTGAAAAGGCGCTGACCGACTACAAGGCCCAGCAGACCCAGAAGGACACCCACGCAGCCAAGGAAGCCAAATTCCGGGAGCTGCTGAAGTCCGCCGGGGTGCTGGACAAGTACGCAGACCGCGTTGTGCGGCTGTCCGGCGAGGACATCGACAAGCTGGAGCTGGACGAAAAGGGCAACGTCAAGGACGCCAAGAAGCACGCCGACAGCCTGAAGGCTGACTGGGGCGACTTTGTGGCTACGACCACGACCACCGGCGCAAAGGTGGACAACCCGCCCACCAACGCCGGCTCCAAAATGACCAAAGACCAAATTTTTGCAATCAAGGACGCAGGCGAGCGCCAGGCGGCCATTGCAGCAAATGCCGACCTGTTTACAGGCGGCGGAAAGGAATAACATATGGCAGCAAAAGAAAATATCACCATGACCACCGATATCACCGTAGCCGCGCGTGAAATCGACTTTGTGACCCGTTTCCAGCGCAACTGGGACCATCTGCGCACCATTCTGGGCATCATGCGCCCCATCCGGATGCAACCTGGCACCGTGCTCAAGAGCAAGTATGCACAGGGCACCCTGCAGAGCGGCACCGTGGGCGAGGGCGAAGAGATCCCGTTCAGCAAGTACACCGTCAAGGAGAAGGAGTACGGCAAGATCATCATCGACAAGTACGGCAAGTCTGTTACCCTTGAGGCGATCCAGAATTACGGCTACGGTGTCGCCGTGCAGAAGACCGATGATGAGTTCCTGTACGACCTGACCGCTCTGGTAACGGATAAGTTCTACAAGTTCCTGAACACCGGCACACTGAAGGGCACTCCCAAGACCTTCCAGATGGCGCTGGCACATGCCAAGGGCGCGGTCGAGAACAAGTTCAAGACCATGCATCGCACCGTGACCGGCGTTGTTGGCTTTGTCAACGTGATGGACGTGTACGACTATCTGGGCAATGCCAATATCACCGTGCAGAACCAGTTCGGCTTCCAGTACATCAAGGACTTCATGGGCTACAACACCATCTTCCTGCTGTCCGACAGTGAGATCGCGAAGGGAAAGGTTATTGCCACCCCGGTAGACAACATCGTCATGTACTATGTGGATCCTGCGGATAGCGAGTTTGCCCGCGCAGGTCTGGTCTACCGCACCGCAGGCGAGGCAAGCAACCTCATCGGCTTCCACACTCAGGCAAACTACAGCACCGCAACCTCCGAGAGCTACGCCATTATGGGCGTGACCCTGTTTGCTGAGTATCTGGACGGTATCGCTGTCGAGACCATTACCCCGGGTGAATCGGTCTAACCTGCAAGGGGGTGACTTTGCATGACCGTCCCTGAGCTGTGCGTTTACACGCACAATTTCTTTGACCGGTCAGACGACCCCATTGCCGGGGAGTTTGTCTTTGAGCCGGATACCGTTCCCGCCGGGGTAGTGCCGGGGCAGTATTTCCTCGTGTGTGGCTCTATCTTCAACGACGGCGTACACAAAGCCGGGGACGGCGATTTGATGGCCGAGACCTTTAACGGTACGGTGCAGCCTATGCGTGTGCCGCCCGCTTTTGCCGCGCTGGCCGAAAAAATCGACGCTTACGACAAGGCGCTCCCGTCCGGCGGCGTGTATGTATCTCAGTCCTTCGGCGGCTGGTCCGGCACGATGGCTACAGGCACGGACGGCCTGCCTGCAGACGGCAAGACCCGCTATAAATCTGAGATCAACCAGTGGAGGAAGATGTGACATGGTCAACGCATTCACTGCATCCACCGTGATGCAGAGCTTTACCAAAAAATTCTGCTTCAAGACCCGCAGCTATGAGCCGGATGGCGTCGGCGGCTTTGTGTCCGGCTGGACGGACGGCCCGGAATTTGAGGCCGTAGAGCGCCACGACACCACCGTGGAGGCTCAGGTTGCAGAGCAGGCGGCTACAGCGTCCACCTATACGCTGCTGGTCAACACCGGTGTGCCTCTGGCTTTCCCGGACTACATCAAGCGGGTGAGCGACGGGCAGACCTTTCAGGTGACGAGTGCAGCCGATGAGGGCAACGCCCCGGCAGAATCCGGCATGGGTCTGCGGGCCGTGAAGTGCAAAAAGGCGGTGCTGCCGTGATGGGGCCGTCTGAGAGCATCAACCGGGCGCTGAACACGTTTTTCAACGGGTTTGGCATCCCGGGCTATCTGGAAGATAACATCCCTCCCGGTGCAGAACTTCCGTATCTGACCTATCAGCCGACAATTCCCGGCGGCTGGAACGATGAAGCATCATTCCACGCCCGGCTTTGGTATCCGAGTGCCAAAGGACGGACGCCTATTTTACAGACCGAAGACAAAATAAGCGCAGCCCTTGCAGATGGTTTGACCATCGAATGCGAGGGCGGCGCTATTCTTTTGCGCAAAGGCAGCCCGTGGGCGCAGCCACTCGACAACCCGCCCGAGGGCTATCTGTGCGAATACCTCAATTTTGAGCTTACACGGCTTATCCCGTGAGAAAGGATCCTTTATGCCTGAAACTCTGGCAAAAAAGTTCGCGGTCAATGTGCTGACCCCGGATGCGTTCAAGAGCATCCCGAAAGGCTCCGGCAATCTGCTTTCCACATTTGAACTTTCCGCTCCCAAAATCGACAGCACCAATGTCGTATGTGCCTCGCAGGGCGGCGTGACCATCTCCTACAGCAACAGCATGGAGGATACGCTGGCCGACATCGACAACGCACCCACCAACACCAAGCAGGGCAATGAGGTCACCGGAACAACCGCCACCATCGCCTTTACCACTCCCAACGCAAGCCCCGACGTGCTCAAGCTGGCCATCGGCACGGCTGACATCGATGCGGACGACCCCACCCATGTGGTCCCCCGCATCGAGGCTGCCCTGAAGGACTACAGGGAGCTGTACTGGGTTGGCCCTATGATCGGCGGCGGCTTTCTGGTTTGCAAAATTTTCAACGCCCTTTCTTCCGGCGGCCTGAGCCTCAAGACGGCTCACCGCGGCGGCGGCTCCATGCAGATCACTCTCACCGGCTACGCCGACCTGGAAAATCCCACTCAGGCTCCCATGGAATTTTACTCGATCGTCAAGGCCCCGACCGGGGACTAAGGAGGACATATGCGCAATATCATCGATCTCGACGGCACCGAATACCTCAAGCGCACCTATGAGTGTGCGCAGGCTTATAAAAAGTACGTGGCAGACTCCGGCGTGATGGACATTCTGGGCCGCGAGCCGGAGCTGACCGGCACGGAGACGGACGCAGAGCGGCTGGAAAAGCGCCGGGCGCAGGCTAACAAAAACGCCGTGGACATGACCAAGCTGCTTTACACGGACAAGGCAGACCTCACCCTCGGCATCCTGCCCCTGTTCGTGGTGCTGGACAAAGACGAGGAGCAGCCGCCTACCCGGGTGCTGGCCTCTGCCATGAGCCGGGCGCTCCGGGACGTGGACTTCATGGATTTTTTTCAGTCCTTGATGTGATCGGCGCGGACGGCTATCGGCGGCTGGTATCCACCATCCGGCTGGATATGCTCCGGCTGCTGGGCAAGCCGTACATCATGGAGCATATCCGCGCCGAGGTGCGCAGGTATCAGGAGGCGCAGCTTTTCCGGGACTATGTGGCCGACGCCATCGGGCAGTATCTCGGCATCCAGCCCCTTTACTCCGGGCTTGCATCCAGGCATTTCCCCCTGCTGCACACCAAAGAAGACACCCGCACGGCGGAGCAGATCACCGCCGACAATGCAAAAGCTCTGGCGGAGCTGTGCGGAGGAGGTGAAACGCCCTGAACATATTTAATCTGGAAGCGACCCTGTCGCTGGATGATTCCGCTTACCGGCAGAGCATCCAAAACGTGCAGAACAGCACCAAAAGAGTTGTCACGGAGCTGGGCTCCGAATACAGCAAAGCAGCGCAGAAAGTCGCCGAACTAACAAAGCGGTACAACGAATCGGCCGAAAAGACCGGGCGCACCTCTGCGCAGACCAAGGAGCTGAAAGCTGCTCTGGCCTCTGCCCGAGCCGAGCTGAAAGAGACCACCTCGGCTCTGAAATCGGCTAACATCGGCATGACGGAGTTTGGCGGTTCATCTGAGACCGCCAGCGGCTCTCTCACCGGAGCCATCATCAAAGCCAACCTGCTTACCGGCGTCATCTCCAAAGTAAGCTCCATGGCCCTGTCTGCGGCCAAGGATTTTATCCAGACCGGTATCCAGTATAACGCCCAGCTGGAAAGCTACACAACCGGCTTTACCAACATGCTGGGCAGCGCTGAAGCGGCCAAAGCGGCCATGGACGCCATTCAGGAGGATGCCGCCCGCACCCCCTTTGATGTGGCGAGCCTGACACAGGCTAACCAGCTTCTCATCAGCGCCGGTGAAAACGCGGGTTACTCCCGCAAGGTCATCATGGCGCTGGGCGACGCTGTTTCGGCTACAGGCGGCGGCAATGCAGAGCTGTCCCGCATGTCGGCAAACTTGCAGCAGATCGCCAACGTGGGCAAGGCGTCCGCCATCGACATCAAGCAGTTTGCCTATGCCGGTATCAATGTCTATCAGGTTCTGGCCGACTACACCGGGAAATCGGTGCAGGAAGTCCAGAACATGACCATCAGCTACGATACCCTGTCTCAGGCACTCATCGCGGCCAGCGAAGAGGGCGGGCGATATTACAACGCCATGGACACCCAAAGCCAGACCATGAATGGCCGTGTGTCAACCCTGAAAGATAACGTGAGCCAGTTGGCTGGCCTTATGACCGGCGATTTGTCCAATGGCATCGGAATGGTCATCTCAAATCTTAATGATATGACTGTGGCCGCCATAGAGGCGTATAAAACCGACGGCTGGATCGGACTTGCCGGGGCTATTACTGGCCTGTCTGACCCCATCAGCAGCGCAAAGGATAAGTTTGACGACTTTGCATCCTCTGCAGTGACTTGGCTTGACCAGTTGAGTTACAAGCTCAACCGATTTCTTGGCAAAGCGGCAACTGCCGATTTTGACACCTACGAAGAATATGCCGCCGACCAGCAGAAGCAGCGCAACCGCGACCGGCTGCGGCAGGATGCATTAGAGGGTGTCGGCATCAGCAACAAGAGCTGGTCTGAGCGGCAGGCTGAGCTTGCTGCTGCCGCTGGCACCGGCGGCAGCTCTATCACTACTGGCGGCAGCAGCGGGAGCTCTTCCAGCGGAAAGCCTGGCTCAAAGTCCACCACCGAAACGGTCATTTCGTCCATCTCCAGAACGGCTACGACCACCGCTCAGAATGCTCTCGGCACCGTGACCACCAGCATCCAGACTCTGAGCGAAAAGGTCAAGGACAGTGCGGGCAGCATCAAAGACCGCATCACCGAGACCACCACCGAGACCGGCAAGGAGATGGTCAACGGAATCGAGACCACCTATAAACAGGTGGAGACCAAGGTCAACGGCGTGGTGACCAAAACCACAAAGACATACGACGATATGTCAAAAACGCTGGCGGCTACCCTGACCCGCACCACCAGCAAGGTAGAGGGCGGCGTGACCACGGCGATCCAGGAGGTCACCAAAAAATACGCCGACAACACCGAACATATCGAAAAGACCGAGACCATCACCGAAGAAAACATCGTCGATGGAGTGGCCCGGACCACCAAGACCATCAACACCTATATCGACGGTGTGCTCCAGAACACCAAGGTCGACACCGAAGAGGCCGAAAAAAGCATTCAGGCTGCGCTTTCCCGCACCGAAAAGTATATCTCCGAGATTCAGGGGCAGTCTGACAAAGGCATTTTCGGGCTGGTGAAGTCTCTCTTTACTGACATCAAAAACAAAGACGGCAAGGCCATCGCCGGGGATGTGGTAAAGGTCATTTTCGGACAGGTGACGCAAGAGCAGCGAAACACCATTCTGAAATGGGCAGACGATGCAATGACCGCCATCAATGAGCACTACGCGCAGGGCGGCATTCAGGGGGCGCTGCAGAGCATTGCAGGCCTCTTCAGCAACGGCATCACCCCGGCGGTCAACGGCTCCACCAAAGAAGTGCAGAGCTTTGCCGCCGCCATGAAGGGCCTTTCCGGCACCGGAGGCTCTGGCGGCATCGTCAGCAGCATCCTCAAGCTGTTCGGCGGCGGTACAAAGGCTGCGGCGGCTGCCGGTGAAGCCGGGGCCGGGCAGGCCATTGCGTCCGCAGCGGGCGGAGCAGCCTCCTTCTTCCCGGAGTGCCTTGCTGTGCTGGCCGTCATCGCGGAGGGCGTTGTAGGCTTCAAAATGGGCCAGAACGCCCGCGCCCGCGAGGATTCTGGCGAAGAGCGCTCTCTGGGAAGCAAGCTTCTCTCCGGCGCACTTCTGGCGGCCACCGGCCCCATCGGCTGGATCAGCTACTTTTTCGGCAAAAAGTTTGGCAAAAAGTCCTCGTCTTCGCCTGCTGCGGCAGAAAGCGCCTCGTCTGGTGCCATGAGCTACCTTGACATTCAAGACGCCTACTGGTACGGCAACGAGCGGGCTTTTGCGGGCTACGACTACCGCAGCGACCCCTTTACCTACAACCCCAACAACAATTCCGTTCCCAAATATCAGGCAGAGATACAAGCCCAGCTTGCAAAGCTGAGCACCGTAGTGGAGCAGTATCTGCCCGACGTGGCAAACCAGCAGATCGTGCTGGATGACGGTACCATTGTGGGCGCTCTCGCCCCAGGCATGAACGACCAGCTGGGCCATATCCAGATGCTTGCAGAAAGGGGCAACTGAGATGTACGAGATTTTTGCGTATCCCTACGGTGACCCCGAAAACAAGCTGACCGTCTATCAGCCGGGCAACCGGCAGGCTGTGGTGCTGTCACCCAAGCTCACCCGCGAGGTGAGCAAGGGCGGCAGCCTTACTTTTACCATGCTGCGCACCCACCCCTGCTACGAATCCATGCAGAAGATGTCCACCGCTGTGGCGGTGCATCAGGACGGCAAGGAGATATGGCGGGGCCGGGTGCTCAGTCACGAAGCCGACTGGCTCAACCGCCGGGTCATCTACTGCGAGGGAGCTCTCAGCTATTTCAATGACAGCTGCATCACCCCCTTCAACTACGAGGGCAAGCTGAAAGATTTTTTGGAATACCTCATCAAAGCCCACAACTCCCAGATCTCCGGCGGCAATGGCTACGAGGAGCAGACCAGCTACGACAAGATGAAAAAGTTTGAGCTGGGCAGGGTGACTGCCGCCCTCGGCGACCTTGTGGTGAGCTACGGCGACCGCAACCAATACGGCGTGGGCGAGGACTACGGCAGCACCTGGGACATCATCAGCAAAATGGTGCTCAAGACCTACGGCGGTTACGCTTACTGCACCTATAACTCCACCACCGGCATGAACGTGCTAAACTACTGCGACCAGGCATACGAGGCTGACCGGCAGACTGCCCAAAACATCGAATATGGCGTGAATCTGCTGGATTTTACCGAAAAGACCGACACCAACGACCTTTTTACCCGCATCTGGCCGATGGGAAACAAGCACACTGTCGAAGAGACCAAGACCCAGTGGAAGTACAAATTCCTGTGGTTTAAGTGGGGCTCGACTACTGTGACGACCGGCACCCACGAAGAGCGCTACGGCATCAACGGCACGAGCCAGAGCGCTGTGGACAAGTACCTCCCGAAGAAGGGTTACAGCTGGAATCGGGAGTACGGGTGGATCCAGAACGACGAGGCCGTGAAAAAGTTTGGCGTGGTCTCAAAAATCAGGGAGTTTGACACGGACAGCAGCGACGCCACCTTTGCCGCTGCGGTGCAGGACCTGGAAAAAAACGACCTCATGACCATGAGCTATGAGGTCAAGGCCGTTGACCTTGTGGATGCGGGCTATGATACCGAGCGGCTGACCTTTGCCAGCTTTGCCCATATCATCAGCAAGCCCCACAGCATCGACGTGATCATGCTCTGCACCAAGCTGGTGGAGCCGCTCGACCACCCGGAAAAGAAGGAGTACACCTTTGGCATGACCCGGCGCACCCTCACCGACCGGGCCGTGGCAAATCTGGGCGTGACCAACGAGCTCTCCGAAAAGACGGCATCCACCAGCCGGTATGCCAGCGCCACGCAGGTGGACACCACGCAGGCGGGCAAAACTGCCAGCGATTTTATCGACTATGCGCCCTCCACAGGCATGACAGTGGGCCACGCCAGCATCACGGCCAACATCCATTTCGGGACGGACGGCCTGACCTTCTCCGGCGTAAAAAACGGCACCGAGCTGCAAAGCTGGTCGGGCTCCTCCTTTGCGGCCCAGACCACGAGCACAGACCTCTCCGGCTATGCGGCGGTGCTGCTCACCTACGACGGAGACGCCGCAGCGTGGGCTGCTGCCGGGGGCAGGGGCCGAGCCTTTGCGGTGCTGCCGGTGAACGGCAAGACCTACTCCATCCTCTTCCCCGGCGCTCTGGCCCAGCGGCGGGACGTCACGGCGTCCAAAAGCGGCGTGACCTTTGGCAGCGGATACCGACAGACGGCGGCAGGCGCATGGGTGCAGGATGATACCGCCTGCCGCCCTGAGGCGCTGCAGGGCTTTATGTAAAGGAGCGTGATTTTTATGGGCAAGCTCATGGGGGCAAAAATTGGCTCTCTGCACACCTTGGACGACCTCGGCCTTTACCTGTTGGTTGGCAGCCCGCTCATCTCCGGGGCTGAGCCGGACAAAAAGCTTGTGCAAGTGCCGGGCGGCGATTTTCTGCTCGACCTCACCCGGGCCGTGGACGGCAAAGTACACTACCTTCAGCGCACCATCCGGCTTGACCTCAAATGTAAGGCTCCGCCGGATGAGCGCCGCAAGGTGCAGAGCGTCCTCGAAAACGCCTTGCAGGGGCAGTGGCTGCGCTGCGTGCTGGACGAAGACCCGGCCAACTTCTGGGTGGGCCTGTGGACAGTGTCGCCCCAGAGCAGAGACCGGCATACCGGCACATTTTCCATCACCGGCACCTGCAATCCCTACAAGTACAATGCCACCGCCTACGCGGGCGCAGATTGGCTGTGGGACGATTTTTATTTTGATGAGGACGTCATCTATGACGAGCCTACGGAGGTAAAGAGCCTGTGAACAAAACTTTCGAAGAAAACATCAACGACATCCGCAAGGCAAAGCGGGGCGTCGAGGTGCGGGAGGCCATGGCTGAAAGCCTTGAGTATGTGGAGGGCTTTGCCTCCACCGCTACCCAAAAGGCAGACGAGGCCGCAGCCAGCGCCGGAGCTGCCGCCGAGGCCAAGGAAGCCGCCGCCGCCTCTGCTCAGGCTGCGGAACAGCAGGCAGGCATTGCCACGCAGCAGGCCGAGACTGCCACGCAGCAGGCCGAGGCCGCTGAAAGCTCCAAAGCTGCCGCTGCGGAGTCTGCCAAGCGGGCAGAGGCGGCTGCCAAGGAGACCGAGGGCCGCGTCACCACCGACCCCACCCTCACCATCTCGGGCGCACCCGCAGACGCCAAAGCCGTGGGTGACCGCATCAACGCTATCAAAATCGAGACCGACAAGACCCTCACCATCTCTGGCGCGGCGGCAGACGCTGCGGCCGCCGGCGTGCGCATCAAACTGTTGGAGATGGTGCATGGCACAGACGTAAACGGCATCAGTTTCGTCTCGGCATTTGATACGCTGGACGGCGTGGCACTGGAGGGAGTGTGGAACAAGGCGATGAGCAGAGTGGAATTTTGAGGAGGATAGACCATGGCAACGAGACTTGGTGATATGGCGGTGGGCAGCACCGTTAAAATCAAGGTAAACGGCACGCTGACAGATTTTTTGATCGTGCAGCAGGGCAAGCCATCCAGCATCTATGACGATAGCTGCAACGGTACTTGGCTGCTGATGAATGACGTCTACACTACGTCCGTGTTCGGATATACGAGCAATTTTGGAAACAACTATAACAACTACGAGAAATCCCCTATTCACAGCCACCTGAACAATACGTTCTTCAGCCTGATTGATGGTGACATCCGCAACGCCATCAAACAGGTAAAGATTCCGTACAAGAAAGGCCTCGGCTCCCAAGGAAGTCTTGCCACTGGCGCAAATGGACTGAGCACCAAAGTGTTCCTGCTGTCTGGTTATGAAGTGGGCTGGACGACCCGAGACAGCGAATATTTTCCGAAAGACGGTGTGCGGCTGGCGTACTTCTTTGACGGCAGAGACGGCGACAGCAAGCGTATCGCATACTACAATAGCCGCGCTGCCATTTGGTGGCTGCGCTCTCCGTACACCGACAATGACTCCACCGTCTGGGCCGTCAGAACCAATGGTTCCAGCGTCTACGAAAGCGGCGGCAACAACCATGGAGTTCGCCCCGCTTTCATACTGCCCTCTTCTCTCTTCGTGTCTGACGATGGCACAGTCAGTGTCAACACTGCGCCTACTGTCACCACGGACGGCGCAGAGCTGGGGGAGAAGAACGCGGCCTTTGCGTGGAAGTACACCGTCAACGATGCCGACGGCGACACCCTGACCGTCACCGAAAAGCTGGACGGCAAGACCACCAAGACCCGCACCGGCGTTGCCAGCGGCACGGCCCTGACCTTTGAGCAGGCCGCCGAGGCCACTGGGTTCCAGCGCATCCTGAACGGCAACCACACGCTCACCGTTGAGGTGAGCGACGGCAAGGAAACCGTCAGCACGTCCGCGACCTTTACGAAGTCCGTCCACGCCGCAAGTGTGACGCTGACCGCCCCCCTGACGGCGGACGACACCATTACGGCGGTCTCCATGACGCTGGAAGGCAGTTTCCCGGTAGACATGAGCCTGACCGTGGAGATGACCAACAACGCTCTGGACGAGGCCCCGGTGTGGGAGAAATGCACGGATGTACGTCTGGGCGAGAGCCGGGCCTTTGTACACCACGTCTTTACCAACAAGACTGCCGCCCGGGGCTTTGCGTTCAACTACAAGATCACGGCTGCCCGGGGTGAAAGCGGCACCGGGGGGACGCTGACCATGATCGGAGGTGTTATCGGATGAGCGTATACTACAACAAGCAGAGCCTGAAGGAGCAGCATAAGAAGCAGGCCGAAAAAGAGCAGCTGCGGAAGCTCCCGGAGCAGGTGGCCGCCATTGAGGACGCCCTGTGTGAGCAGGATATGGCATCACAGGAGAGGCTGGCGACCATCGAAGACTCGCTGTGCGAGCTGGATGCCGCTGTCAACAAGTAAGGAGGATTTCAAAATGGATAAAATCTGGACAAACAGATTGATTGCCGGTACTAAGACCTGGGCCGAGATGCCCGCAAGCCGCCGTGCCGGGGTCAAGCGGGAGCTGGCCAAGAGGGTGGCCGAGGGGGAGATCACCCCTGAACAGTACAAGGAGATCACGGGGGAGGACTACTACAATGGATAAACTGCTGGAGCTGCTGGAAAAGCTGGTGCGGGCTCTCTTTGGCCCGGGGGACAAGCAGGATGCCGAAGAGGCAAAGCCCGCACCGGAACCTCCCGAACCCCCCGGGGCAGAGGCCGTCACCGGCTGGGAGGGCGACCCGCCCTATCGCTTTGTGGACGTGAGCCGCTATCAGGGCCTTATCGACTGGGCGCAGGTGGCTGCGGCGGGCTACAAGGGGGCAATGCTCAAGACCGTGAGCACCAACCGCAAGCTCTCCAAGCGGGCAGACGGCCTTTATATCGACCCCACCTTTGAGACCAACTACCGCAACGCCCGAGCTGCCGGGCTGGACGTGGGCGTCTACTACTACACCTACGCCACCAGCGAGGCCATGGCCGATGCAGAGCTTGCCCTGCTGCGGCAGGCGCTGCGGGGCAAGGAGCTGACCCTGCCTGTGGCGGTGGACGTGGAGGAAAACAAGCTCAAACCCATGAGCACCCTCGACCTCACCAACCTCACCGCCTATGCGCTGGAACAGGTAGAAAAGATGGGCTTTTACGCCCAGCTGTACACCTACACCCACTACTCCAACATGGAGCTGGATATGGGCCGCTTGGCAAGCCGTTGGGACGTCTGGCTGTCCGATACGACCGGGCGTACCCCCGCTGTCGGCTACCGCTACAACGCCCACCAGCACACCAGCAAGGGCAGCGTGCCGGGCATCACGGGCAACGTGGACCTTAACGTCACCACCCTCAACTATCCCCGTATCATCCGCAAGAAGGGTCTGACCCGTCTTCGGGAGGGCAAATGACCGAAAAAGAAGCTTTGCTGTGGGTACTGGGCATCCTGGGCAGCCTGTGCGCTGCAGCCATCACCATCGATAAGGTGCTGGAAATCATCCACAAGTACATCAAAAAGGCGCAGGAGCCGGACAACGCGCAGAACAAGCGGCTGGATGAGCTGGACAAGCGCATCGGCACCTTGGAGCAGGGCCAGCTTCAGCACACGCAGGCCCTCGCCCGTGACTTGCGCCGCTTTGAAGAAATCGACGAGGTGAGCCGTCTGACCCTCGACGGGGTGCGCAATCTGCTGGACGCCCAACTCTCCGGCAACAACCGCGAGGGGATGCAGAAGAGCCGCGCCGACATCGACAACTATCTGTTAAAAGGAGTGACCAATCATGGAAGCACTGGCAACTAAGCTTTTTGACCTTATCCCTGCCCCGGTGGCGGCAGTGCTGATGCTGGGCGGCTTTATCTTTTACGCCCTCGGCTGCATCCGGCTGGGCTATGGTGCCGCGGTAAAGCCGCTGGTGCTGGACCTCATCGAGAGGGCTGAGCACGAGATACAGGGGACAAAGCGCGGCGCAGAGCGCAAAGCTTGGTGCGTCAAGATGCTGCGCGCCTATCTGGACAACAGCCGGTGGGGCAAGCTTATCAGCTGGGCTATCACCGAGGAGACCATCGGGCGGGTGATCCAGTTTTTCTTTGACCGGGCAAAGGCAGCCCTGAGTAAGGAGTAAGACCATGAACAGCACTATATTCGAGCAAACACCGCGCTATTATTATGATCAGCGTGCGTACCCGATTTTGTGGCCCGCAGTGTGTGACCGTTTTGCCAACGGCGACAAAATGGGACATCCCCGTGCCGTGACCGCTCGAGTGCGCAACGCCGGACAGCTGCCGCAGCCCTTCTGGCTCGGTGCTACCTGTGGCGGCGGCTCGTGTAGTGCTGCCCGCTGCGCTGCAAGGACTTGACCGACAGCAGATGACCGCCGCAATCAAAAGCGCACCGCTTGGGAGGGTAGACCGTAAGATAGCCTTACTGCGGTATGTTGAGCGGCTCCCGCTGCCGGACATTGCAGCACAGACACATTACAGCCGGACGGCGATAGGCTACCGGCTGAAAAGTATTGATAAAATACTTGGATAAGGCTTGGATAAGCAAATCCCCCGGTGTTCCGTTTGGAGCATCGGGGGATTTTTTATTTTTGGGACATGGAAGCCCGGCAGTCTTTTTCGCTGAGATAGACCTGGAAGGGCTTGCCGCAAATGGTGCATCTTTTCTTTATCGCGCGGCTCATCCCTGTAAATCAGCGATGGTAACGCCGCAAGCGGCTGCGATCTTTTCGAGGGTAGACACTCTCGAGACTGCCTTGCCGGACTCTGCATGTTGAATGGTTGCGGTGGACAGCCCGGTTTTTTCTGCCAAGGCCCGGATGGTTAATCCTGCGCTTTCTCTGGCTGCCTTGATTTTGACGGCGGACACACCAAGCGTCTTGTAATCGGGCGAGTTGTACCCAATCACGAACAACCCTTGCTGTTCCATCGGCAACGCTTTGAGTGCGTAGCTCTTTTCTACATCCTCAAGGTCAACATCCTTCAGGACGTAGGCGCATGCATTGTCAAGCTCCGGGGTCATTTTATGGAGCTTGTGCGCCAGCGTGATCTTCATCGTCACGCCACGCACGGGAAATCGGGTAGCATTGTCAAGGTCTGCCTGATTTACGCGGTCGGGTGTGCAAGCCTCATCGAGCAGGCGGTAGAGCTTGCCGAGATTGCAGATGGTATTGTTTTCCATTTTGCCCTCCTAATTCACTTGTTCAGCATATCCATCACGGCGTTGTAATGCTTTTCGTATTCTTCGCCAACAGCAAGCTCCCGCTTGATTTTTTCGTTGCGGTAGCGGCGCTCCTCTCCGTAGATCTCGTTCTCGATCTCATCGGGGATTTCAATGAACGCTTTCTGCTTCTTGCCGTGAGTCACAACGAACACAACAAAGGCGTGGTGTACGTTCTCCGGCCAACGCCCGATCTGCTGCTTGTAGGCACCAGCCTTCATTTCGCGACCGTTCACAAGCAGAGAATTGATGGTGTACTGCCACTTATGGCAAGGGACCGTAACCTCGTTTCCATCATTCCAGAGGGTTTCTTCGGTGATGACCTTTTTGTCAATGTCGAGTTCGATTTTTGCGCCGCGGGCGGTATTCCAAGAGTATTTCATTTTTTGTCCCTCCATTTGCGTTTCCTTCTGACGCCATCATTATACCACAAAACTAATACAAGTGATACAGGCATAGTCACCAGACTTTGCCTTATTTTTTTGTCTATTTTGTATCAGTTGTATTAGTTTTGGCTAGGTCGCAATCAAACTCTAATCAAGATTTAATCAGGCGTTTTTGTCCTTCGTTATGCGTTCGTTGTCTCTTAACTCTCCTTAAAAAGGTAAACTGAGCGCAAAGGGAGGTAAGCGCCAATGTGGAACAAGTTCAGCCCGAACCCTCACGGGGGCAGCGTGGGTGATTGCGCCGTGCGCGCGGTAGCAGCAGCCACTGGGCAGAGCTGGGAGCAGGCCTACATTGGATTGGCGCTGATCGGCTTTGCTCTCGGCGATATGCCCAGCGCCAACCGCACATGGGGCGCATACCTCCAAAAGCACGGATTCAAGCGCCGCCTTGTCGAGGCAGACTGCACCACCTGTTACACCGTGGCAGATTTTGCCCGGGAGTATCCGCACGGCGTGTATGTGCTGGGGTGTTCCGGCCACGTTCTGGCCGTCATCGATGGCAAGTGGTGGGACAGCTGGGACAGTGGCGCGGAATGCCCGATCTACTACTGGTACAAGGAGGACTAAACGATGCCGTACAATCCATATGGCTATCAAATGCCAAACTACTACGGGCAGCCTATGCCTGACCAGCTCACGCAGCTTCGGCAGAATGCCGGGTATCAGCCGCCCATGATGAGCCAACCGACAGGGCAAAGCTCCCCATCTACGCCTCCGATCATCTGGGTGCAGGGCGAAGAGGGCGCAAAAGCCTACATGGTAGCCGCCGGGAACAGCGTGCTCTTGATGGATAGCGAGAACAGCGCCTTTTACATCAAGAGCACGGACGCAAGCGGAATGCCGCTGCCGCTCAGGGCCTTTGATTACAAAGAGCGCACCACGGCAGCTAAGATGCCCGCTCAGGCCGTCCAACAGCCCGGCGGGGAGTTTGTCACCAGGGCAGAGTTTGACGCCCTGGCAGCCCGCTGTGCAGCGCTGGAAAAGCAAGAACCCACAAAACCTGAAACGGAGGTCAAGTGATCATGGCAAATCCTCTTTTTAATGCACTGGGCGGCGGCAAAGCATCTTCCACGGCCGGCCCTATGGGCCAGTTCGGCCAGATGATGCAGCAGTTCCAGCAGTTCAAGGCTAATTTTCAGGGCGATCCAAAGCAGGAGGTGCAAAAGCTCCTTCAATCCGGGCGGATGAGCCAAGACCAGCTCAACCAGCTTCAGGCAATGGCTCAGCAGTTCCAGCAGTTTTTACACTAAGTCGTAACCGTGGCCACGGTCGAGATACACTTTTTACCAAAAATTTTGAAAGGAGTACAAAATGTCTCTTTCTTCTGACAACATCGGCTTGACTATGCCGGTGCAGCCCGCCAATACCAACAACGGCAACGGCTTTGGCTTTGGCGGCGATGGTTCGTGGTGGATCATCGTGCTCTTCCTTTTCATCTTCTGCGGCTGGGGCGGTAACTGGGGCGGCAATCGCGCCGGTGCCGGCGCCGGCGTCGTGGATGGTTACATCCTGACCAGCGACTTCGCCAACATCGAACGCAAGATCGATGGCGTAAACAACGGTATGTGTGACGGTTTCTACCAGCAGGCACAGCTCATCAACGGCGTCCAGCAGACCGTGAGTAACGGCTTCATGTCCGCCGAGATCAGCCGTGCAAATCAGCAGGCGGCATTCATGCAGCAGCTCTTTGCGATGCAGATGCAGCAGCAGAACTGCTGCTGTGAGACCCGGTCTGCTATCCAGGGCGTCAACTACAATCTGGCTACCCAGTCCTGCGAGACCCGGAACACCGTGCAGAACGCGACCCGGGACATCGTAGACAACCAGAACCAGAACGCCCGGGCTATCCTGGACGCTCTCACAGCTCAGCGCATCGAGGCAAAGGACGCCAAGATCGCGGAGCAGAGCCAGCAGCTCTTTGCGGCTCAGCTTGCAGCTTCCCAGGCGGCGCAGAACGAGACCCTCAAGGCATACATGAGCGGTCAGCTGGCCTACTACAACCCGCGTCCCGTTCCTGCCTTCCCGGTTCCTGCGCCGTACCAGTACGGTAATTGTGGCACCGGATGCGGCTGTAACGGCTGCGCATAACCAAATAACGGCAACTGACTGCAAATTGTAGTCTGTTCAGCCCCTGAGCTGATTTTGCAAACCAGAGCGCCGGGGCAAAAGTCCCGGCGCTTTTATTTATGAAAGGAGCCGATAAAATGGCTGAATTTACGAATCCCAATATCGTGACGGTATCCGCCGGGGAAAATCTTCCCTTGACAGAGACTGCCGTAAAAGGCCCGGCCTGCATCGTCCATCGTGAGGGCGCGGGTATCGTGACCCTGCGCGGCCTGACAAACCAGTGCAAAGCCCGCTTCAAGGTGAGTTTTGGCGGAAACATTGCGGTGCCTACCGGCGGCACAGCCGGGGCTATCTCTGTAGCGCTGGCAATCGCTGGCGAGCCGCTGAACAGCGCAACGGCCATTGTTACCCCGGCGGCAGCAGGGAACTACTTTAATGTGTTCGCCGCCGCCTTTATCGAGGTTCCGCGCGGCTGCTGCGTGACTGTGGCAGTCGAGAACACCAGCACGCAGGCGATCGACATTGCAAACAGCAATCTCATCGTTGAGCGCGTGGCATAATGAGAGGAGAGCGCTATGAACATGAAACACCTTAACGCACTGAAAGATATGCTGTGCGAGGAACTGGAAGAAATTACCCGAAAAGGTGAACTGAGCGCCGGTGATTTGGACACCGCGCACAAGCTGACCGACACCATCAAGAATATCGACAAGATCCAGATGCTGGAGGACGGGGACTACAGCCGTACCGGCGAATGGGAAGCCGATATGCGCGGCACTCATGGCCAGGATGGCAGCTATGGCCGTGGCAACAGCTACGCCAATCGAGGCCGTCACTATGTTCGTGGACACTACTCCCGCACGGATGGCCGTGATCGCATGATCTCTGACATTGAGGACATGATGCAGGACGCCACCGGCGCAGAGCGAGACGCTTACAAACGCGCGGCAGACATTCTGCGCAACGCATAAGGGAGGAGGGCGGCAAGTATGGACATCGACGAGATCAACACCCATATCCACAAGCTGAAATGCGGATCGACGGACTGGCAGAGCGTGGAAAAACTTGCCGCCCTCTGCACCGTGAGGAATGAGCTGGAAGAAAAGCAGGCACCGGCAGAAATGCAGACTCAAGCGCTGCCTCCCGCGTCGTACCCGGCGGCATGCTCCACAAAAGCAAATCCGCAAAGCGAGTTCGTGGAAGCGGCCAGCGCCGCGCCCTTTGGAGGCTTGATGGAAGTGCTTGATGAGCACATGAGCGCCATAAAGCTTGCATACCCGAAAGAGTATGAGTTGGTCATGCGGAAGATAACCGCATTGTAAAACAACACAAAATGTGTTATTTTTACATACAGCCAAAACTTGAAAAATTGAATTTTTAAGTTTAATAAGCTAACGTAAGGCTAACAAACTTTGAATTTTTATCGATAAATGGTAAAATAAAAC
>ENA-USZI01000616-USZI01000616.1-human-gut-metagenome-genome-assembly--contig:-NODE-616-length-25772-cov-11.522670_pt1 | contig 25772 bp, 21 predicted proteins | sample MGYA00250042_ERZ773532 | MGnify/ENA primary metagenome ERZ773532 (study PRJEB29103, sample SAMN06112036) | human gut metagenome | biome: human gut; feature: ankylosing spondylitis patient; material... | reverse complement strand
TTCTAATTTAAAATCCTCAGATACAAAAAGAGCTGTTGAAAGTCTGCTTTCGACAGACTTTTGCAACAGCCCCTTTTTATTTTCAGCGGCCCTTCGGCCACTCCAAAATACTATTCCTGATTACCTTGAGCGAAAGGGCTGTTCAGATAGTTATCCAAGTCTTTATCGCCTCTTCCGGAAATATTGATCACAACGACGTCGTCTTTTCCAAACTTTCTCTTTTCCAAGACGGCAACCGCGTGGGAAGATTCAAGAGCGGGAATGATGCCCTCTTCGCGCGTCAGCATGAATGCGGCCTTTAATGCCTCATCATCTGTCACTGCTTCAACTTCCATTCTTCCAGTCTTTGCCAAATGAGCATGCAGCGGTCCGATGCCGGGATAATCCAAGCCCGCAGACAAAGAATAAGCTTCTTTGACTTTTCCTTGTTCGTCTTTCATCATAAGAGTCTGAGAACCATGGAGAACGCCTTTTTCACCGATAGTCAGCGTAGCTGCAGTTTCTCCGCTGTCAACGCCCTTTCCTGCTGCTTCCGCAGCAATCAGACGAACAGCCGGTTCGTTAATGAAGTGGTAGAAAGCGCCGGCCGCATTGCTTCCGCCGCCCAGACAGGCAACGACGTAATCAGGATTTTCTTTGCCGGTTCTCTCTTTGAGCTGCTTCTTAATTTCTTCGCTGATCACAGATTGAAAACGGGCCACCATTTCTGGATATGGCTGAGGACCGACTGCAGATCCGATCAAATAGAAGTTTTCGGGGTCTTTCATCCAGGCTTCGAGGGCTTCGTTGACGGCGTCGTTAAGTGTTTTTGATCCGCTGATCGCCGGAATCACCTTTGCGCCCAGCATTTTCATTCTTTCAACGTTCGGTCTTTGACGCTGAATATCCAGTTCGCCCATATAAACGGAGCATTCCAAGCCCATCAAGGCGCAGACTGTGGCTGTTGCCACGCCGTGCTGGCCGGCGCCGGTCTCGGCAATGATTCGCTTTTTGCCCATGCGCTTGGCTAAAAGTGCCTGCCCGATGGCGTTGTTGATTTTGTGTGCACCGGTGTGATTCAGATCTTCTCTCTTGAGATAAACATTGGTGCCGTACTTTTCAGAAAGACGCGGAGCGAAATAAAGAGGAGACGGACGACCGACGTAATCTCTTAGGAGATCATTGAATTCTTTTTGGAACTCGGGATCATCGACATAGCGAAGGTAGGCTTCCTGCAGCTCATCAATGTTTTTTTGAAGCTCGGGAGGAACAAAACTGCCGCCGAATTCACCGTAAAAGCCCCTTTCATCAACCGGAAGAATAGATTTATAGAGATTCATTTGAGGTACCTACTTAATTGAAAAACGGGAAAATAAAAAAACCACCGAGTTGTTCGCTCGATGGTTAGATCGGTTCTTTAGCTTCTAGGCCGAAGATTTTTAAGCATTACTCCAGCACCATCGAGTGAAATCGATGGGCCACCACCAACTGTGAGAAACAACACTGAAGTACATGGCTAGAAAATAAATTGAGTTATATCCGTAAGAAAAATATTATCAAGAAAAAAACAGAATTTCGGTCCTTTAGAAAAAGTTTTTTCTTTTTACGGCCTGAGGATTTTCCCGAACTCAAGAACGACAAGACTTCTGAAGCAATGGCAAAGAAAACTCTTCCTTATACCTGACAGGTAAAGAAAAGTCCCGGAGCGAAATCACGGGACTTTGTTTTGGTTAAAACCTTTTAATCGGCTTCAGCATTTAGCACTCAAAACTTGCTTTTGATTAGTACAAGCCGATGAACTTCCACCAGGCCATACCGATGGTGAGCCAAATCACCACATTGATCGTTGTGATGATAAAGCCGTTTCTCCACCATTCACCTTGAGAAACATAGCCGGCACCGAAATAAACAGGACCGCAGCCGTTACCGTAGTGAGTCAGCGAAATCGGCAGGTTAGCGAAGCAGCCGAATGTGATGGCAACCAGCATAGCCGGAACACCGCAGGCGGCGGCAACTGCCACGAATGCTGCGTACATCGCAGAAATACGGGCTGTAACCGAAGCGAAGCAATAGTGAGAATAGATATAAATGAGGGAGATAAGGACGAAGGATGCAATCCAGCCCATATTAGCGGCAGCAACTGCGGTACCGATAAGTTTGGCGATCCAAGCAATAAAGCCGGACTTAGCCAGCGCGGTAGCCAAGGCAACCAAGCCGCCCATCCAGAACATTGCGTCCCAAGCGCCTTTTTCGGAAAGGATGTCTTTCCAGTCTAAAACTTTAGCAATCAGCATGATGGCGACGGCAAGCATAGCAACCGGTGTTGCACCAAGTTTTGTCCAAGAACCTGTTGCCCACAGAGCCAAGCACATGACAAACACGAATGCGAGGACTTTTTCCTGAAGGCTCATCGGACCCATCTTTTCGAGTTCGTTGACAGCCAGATCGCGGGCGTCGGGAATGTCTCTGATTTCAGGAGGAGAAAGTTTGAGCATCAGAACCGGCACCAGGAACAAGCTGATCAAACCCGGAACGATAGCGGCAACTGCCCAGTTCATCCATGTGATTTCAACGCCGACGGCAGTAGCAGCCAAACCGACGCACAGCGGATTGCCGGCCATAGATGTCAGGAACATCGTGCAGGTCACAGCGTCAGTGTGATAACCGACCTGCATCAGGTACTTACCGATTTTGCCGGCAGTGGGTCCGGGCTGAGAACCGAAGGCATTTGCCAAGGACTGAACGATCGGATAGAAAACGCCGCCTCCTCGAGCGGTTGCTGAAGGCATCGCCGGAGAAACGATCAATTCGGATAACGCGATGGAATAACCAAGGGTCAGTGAAGAACGACCGATGTACTTAATAATAAGGAAAGCAATACGGCGGCCGAAACCGGTTTTGATAAATGCGCGGGAAAGGAAGAATGCGCAGACGATCAGCCAGATTGTGCCGTTGGCACTGGGTGCCGCCAAGGGCGACAGGGCCGCGCTGGGCATCGAAGCGGTGAACGGGACTTCGGACATTACCGCCACCGATGACAAGGATGTGAATGCGCAGGTGGATGTAAGCATCGTGGCACTGACCACCGATGCGGACCGCCGTGTGACCAGCGCCATTGCGGATATGGCCGAGCCGGCCCTGACGGTGGTGTCAGACGGCGGTGTGACAGCCCCGAACCTCGTCAAGACCAAGCTGGAGCTGGGCGAGGACTACGGGATGCGCGGCGCATCGGCGCTGGGCAAGGAGTGGTATGAGCACAGCGAAGGCTTCTGTGATGCCCTCAAGGGCAAGACCCGCACTGAGATCGCTGGGCTTTCCGGCGGCGATGCCGACCTGAAGGCTCTGTGTACCATTGACATCACCGATCTGCAAAAGGCGGCGCTGGATGCCCTGAGCTGAGGAGGAAACCCTTTTCGGTCTCGCAATCGCGCACCGGCTCTCCCGGATAGGGGGGCGGTGGTATTCCGCTGAATTTTCAGAGAGAAACATCTCGCCGCGTCTGGCAGCTGCCGACGCGGCGTTTTTGTTTTGTCAAAATGACCGCTTTGCCGTGGTAAAGCGGTAAAGATTTGAGCAAACTGCGAAAAATCAGTTTTCCCCCTTGCCAAACGGCAGAAAACGCGCTATTCTATAACCACAGTTTAGCAATTTAGCATGGTAAAGCAATAAAACAAGGCTGCTTGCCACTGAGGGAGGAACCGTATATGAAACGTCTTGTATCTGCATTCCTGGCCGGTGCCATGGCACTGAGCCTTGCCGCCTGCGGCGGTGCCGCTTCCACTTCCACTGCCGCATCTGCTTCGGCCTCTGCTTCCGGCAGTGCTGCCGTTTCCCAGACCGCAGGCAGCGACCTGGATTACATCAAGGGCAAGGGCAAGCTGGTCATCGGCTACACCGTTTACGAGCCCATGAACTACACCGATGCCGATGGCAACTTCACGGGTTTTGATACCGAGCTGGCCACTGCTGTCTGCGAAAAGCTGGGAGTGGAGCCGGAGTTTGTGGAGATCAACTGGGATACCAAGGTCGTGGAGCTGGATGCCAAGAGTATCGACTGCATCTGGAACGGTATGACCCTGACCGATGACATCATGCAGAACACCGCTACCACCAAGGCTTATGCAAAGAATGCACAGGTGGTCGTTGTGAAAGATGGCACCGATTATACCTCTACCGCTGACCTGGTGGGTAAGACCGTGGTCGCCGAGGCTGGTTCCGCCGGTGAGGCTGCCATTGAGGGAGACGAGAACCTGGCACAGGGTGATTACGTTTCCAAGAGCGTTCAGACCGACTGCCTGATGGAAGTTGCCGCAGGCACTGCCGATGCCGCTGTACTTGACCTGACCCTGGCCAACGCCATGATCGGTGAGGGCACGGATTATGCCGACCTGAAGATCGTGGACGAGCTGAACGCTGAGGAGTACGGTGTGGCGTTCCGCAAGGGCAGTGATGCTGCCGCCGCTGTGGACGAGGCCTTTGATGCACTGAAGGCCGATGGTACCATGCAGGCACTGGCCGACAAGTACGATCTGGCACTGGCCGACTGAGTGTGTTGTAAATCTTCTTCCGTCATCGCTATGCGATGCAACCTCCCTCGGTGAGGGAGGCTTTTTGTTGCCGATGCGTGAAAGGCTCCCGAGCAGAGGAAACTTTCACCGGCTGTGATGGAAGGGGAATATGGATTCTGAATAAAAAAGGTGTGTTTTTGTGTCTGTGATTCTTATGCGCCTGTCCGGCGCGTTCCTGCTCAATTGTGAGCTCTTTGCCCTGACACTGCTGTTTGCACTGCCGCTGGGGCTGGTGGTCTCGTTTGGCTCCATGAGCCGCTGCAAGCCGCTGGCCGGGCTGGTCAAGACCTTTGTCTGGATCATCCGCGGCACCCCGCTGATGCTGCAGATCATCGTGATCTATCTGGGCCCCGGCCTGCTGGGCATGAACAACCCCTGGCCCTCCGGCTCCGGCGGACGGATGGTGGCGGCGGTGGTGGCCTTTGCCATCAACTATGCCTGCTATTTTTCTGAGATCTACCGCGGCGGCATTGAAGCAGTGCCCAAGGGGCAGACTGAGGCCGGGCAGGTGCTTGGCATGACCAAAACGCAGATCTTTTTCAAAGTGACTCTGCTTCAGGTCGTCAAGCGCATCCTGCCCCCCATGGGCAATGAGATCATTACGCTGGTCAAGGATACCTCGCTGGCAAACACCATTGCCAATAAGGAGATCATTATGATGGCCAAGGAGTACAGCGCAAAGGGCCTGATCTGGCCGCTGTTCTCCACCGCGCTCTTCTTCCTGGTGTTTGTGGGCGCGCTGACCATCCTGTTCAACTGGGCTGAGAAAAAGCTCGATTATTTCCGCTGCTAAGGAGGCAGATAGATTATGGCGTTGCTCGAAGCTTCCGGTATCGGAAAAAATTTTGGCGAGACCCATGTGCTGAAGGACATCTCCCTGGATCTGGAGCAGGGGGAAGCGCTGGCGATCATCGGCTCGTCCGGTTCCGGCAAAACAACTCTGCTGCGCTGCCTGAACTTTCTGGAACGGCCTGATACGGGTGTTATCAAGGTGAACGGCGAGACCATGTGGGATGCCGCCGACCCTGCCACCCAGAAGGAAAGTGAGATCCGCAAAAAGCGGCTCCATTTCGGTCTGGTGTTCCAGAACTTCAACCTGTTCCCGCAGTACACGGCTTTACAGAACGTGATGCTGGCAGGAGAACTGCTGGCAAAGGAACGTCCGGAGTATCAGGCAAACAAAAAGGCCATCCACGCGGAGCTGGAACAGCAGGCGAGAGAACTGCTGGCGCAGATGGGTCTTTCGGAGCGGGCCGGCCACTACCCGCATCAGCTCTCCGGCGGCCAGCAGCAGCGTGTGGCCATTGCCCGCGCGCTGGCGCTTCACCCGGATATCCTCTGCTTTGATGAGCCCACCAGCGCCCTTGACCCGGAGCTGACCGGCGAGGTGCTGAAGGTCCTGCGTGATCTTGCTGACCGCAAGACCACGATGATCATTGTCACCCATGAGATGCACTTTGCCCGCGATGTGGCCGACCGCATCCTGTTCATGGATGGCGGCGTGGTCGTGGAGGAGGGCCCGGCCAAACAGCTCATCGATCATCCCCGGGAGGAGCGTACCAGACAGTTCCTCGCACACTATTCAGAATGACCCGCCGCTGAGCATTCCGGATGAGGATACCCCGCCTTCGGGCAATGCAGGAACGAGTTTCTGGAGCATTCTGTTCCAGCTGCTGAAGCATCTGGCCGGGAAGCACTGAAAAATTTGAAAAAACCTCTTGAAAATTCATCGCAACCTGATATAATACCCACATGAACAAAAACGTCCTGCCCATTGCGCGGCAGGGCGTTTTTGTCGGAAAAAATTCGTGTGATAAGGTCTGTGATGCTTTCCCAAGGAGGAACGTGCGTATGACGAAAGATATGACGCAGGGCAGCCCGCTCAAGCTGATCCTTGCCTTTGCGGTGCCGCTGATGCTGGGCAGCCTGTTCCAGCAGTTCTATAATCTGGCAGATACCATCATCGTGGGCCGCTTTGTGGGTGTGGAAGCCCTGGCGGCAGTCGGCAGTGTGGGCGGTCTGAACTATCTGGTGCTGGGCTTTGTCAATGGCATTGCCTGCGGTTTTTCCATCCCCATCTCATGGACATTCGGGGCGAAAGACTATGTGGAGATGCGCCGCTACACCGCCAATGCCGTCTGGCTGAGTGTCTTTTTTGCCGCAGTGCTTACCGTGGTCACGGTGGCCATGACCCGTTCCATTCTGGTCTGGACCAATACCCCGGACAACATCATTGATCTGGCGGACATCTACATCCGCACCATCTTTATCGGCATTCCATTTACGCTGCTGTACAACATGACCAGCGCCCTGATGCGCGCTCTGGGTGACAGCAAGCGGCCTCTGTACTTCCTGCTGGTGGCAAGCTTTCTGAACATCGGGCTGGACTTGCTCTGTATCATCACCTTCAAGATGGGTGTGTTCGGTGCAGCATTCGCCACCGTGTTCAGCCAGGCAGTGGCCGGTCTGGGCAGCCTGTGGTACATCCTCAAGCATTATAATGAGCTGCGCTGGAACAAAGAAGAAAGCCGCCTGAGCAGACAGCACTGTGTCAAGCTGTGCGGCATGGGCATCCCCATGGGTCTGCAGTGCAGCATCACGGCCATCGGTTCCGTTGTGCTGCAGGGTGCGGTCAATGGCCTGGGCAGCGACATCGTGGCAGCGCAGACTGCAGGCGGCAAGGCGGCACAGTTCCTGTCCGTCCCGCTGGAGAGCATTGGCACGGCCATGACCACCTACGCCAGCCAGAACATGGGTGCCAACGACCTGAACCGTGTGAACAATGGCGTGAACACCGCCCTGGGCATCGGCTGTGTGTACAGTGTGGCATCCTTCCTGATCCTGCGCGTGCTGGATAAGGCTTTGATCGGCCTGTTCCTTGAGAGCAGCCAGACCGAGATCATGGCCAACGCCCAGAGCTTCATCTTCTGGAACAGCGTGTTCTATATCCCGCTGGCGGTCCTTATCATTTACCGCTACACCATTCAGGGTCTGGGTTATTCCAGCCTGGCCATGTTTGCGGGTGTGGCGGAGATGATCGCCCGTGCTATGGTGGGTTTCCTGTTCGTGCCGCTGTGGGGCTATTTTGCCGCCTGTATTGCAAACCCGGTGGCCTGGTTCTTTGCCTGCTTCTTCCTGATCCCGGCGTATATCGTTGTGTTCCGGAAGCTGAAACAGGAAAAAGCAAGACCGCACGCAAACTTGTAAAAATTGAGCCGCTCTTTTGCGAAACCGCAGAAGGGCGGCTCTTTTGTTGCCTAGTAGGGGAGGCCTTGGCGAAGAGGGAAAGCCTCACGCGACACCAAAGCTGAGAGGTTGTATAGAGCAGGGCCTGCCCGATTCCTTTACAAATAACACCAAAACGATTATACTATAAATAATTATGTCACAAGGGGGTGAGGAGCATGGAGCTGGAACAGATCGAGGGAACGGTGGAGGACATTATCTACGAGAACCCGGACAACGGCTACACGGTGTTTGAAATTTCCGGGGGCGGCACGGTCACCGTGGTGTGCGGGATCGTGGGCGAGCTCCATGCGGGCGAGAGTGTGGTCTGCCGCGGTAAATATGAGAACCACGCCACCTATGGCCGCCAGTTCCACGCCCAGGAATGCGAGACCGATATGCCGAAGGATCTGGAGGCAGTGTACGCCTTCCTTGCCAGCGGCTCCCTGCCTTATATCGGGGCGCGCACGGCCAATAAGATCATCGACAAATTCGGCGCGGCGGCGCTGGAGGTGATCGCCAACGACCCTGCCCAGCTCACCCTGATCCCCGGCATCTCGGCGGACAAAGCTGACCGCATCCAGCAGGAGTTCAAGCGGATGTTCGGAATGCGGGAGCTGATCGCCTATCTGGCCCAGTTCGAGATCAGCCCCCGCCGCGCCATGGAGGTGTTCCGCGTCTTTGGCCCCAGTGCCATGCAGGCCATCTCCCAGAACCCTTATCTGCTCTGTGGGGAACCCCTGCAGCTGGATTTCCGCCATGCCGACAGCATTGCACAGTATTACCACATGGAAGGGGACTGCACCCAGCGGCTGGAAGCAGCGCTTCTCCGTACCCTGCGCCATAACGCGGGCAACGGTCACACCTGTCTGCCCCGTGCGCAGCTGCTGGACACGGCATCCCACTTCATCCAGCAGCCGCCCGAGAAGTTGGCCCGCGCGCTGGACCACTGCATTGAGACCGGGCAGCTTGGCGTAAAGATGCTGGAGGCGGTGCCGTATATCTATCTGCCTGACCTGCTGGAAGCAGAACAGGCCATTGCCGACCGGCTGGCCCTGCTGGCGAAGCGGGAAAAGCAGACGGTGCGGGACCTTGATAAAAACATCCAGGTGCTGGAGCTGACCCAGGGCTTTTCCTATGCGCCCCTGCAGCGGGAAGCCATCCGCAAGGCCATGACCGAAAACTGCCTTGTGCTGACCGGCGGCCCCGGCACCGGCAAGACCACCACAGTCAATGCCATCCTGCAGCTGCTGGAACATCAGGCCGACCGGGTGGCGCTTTGTGCCCCCACGGGCCGTGCGGCCAAACGGCTGAGTGAACTGACCGGCCGCAAGGCCTCTACCATCCACCGCCTGCTGGAGGTGGACTACTCCGGCGGTGTGGTCAGCTTCATCCACAATGACAAGAACCTGCTCAAGTGCGATGTGGTCATTCTGGATGAGATGAGTATGGTGGATGTGAAGCTGTTTCAGGCGCTCATTGCAGCCCTGCGGTACAGCTGCCGCATTATTATGGTGGGCGATGCCGACCAGCTGCCCAGCGTGGGGCCCGGCAACATTCTGGGAGAGGTCATCCGCTCCGGGCTGGTGCCCACGGTCTGCCTGAACGAGATCTTCCGGCAGGCCAGACGCAGCCTCATTGTGGAGAACGCCCACCACATCATCAGCAGTGAGCCGCTGCAGAAGGGCGGCAAGACAGACGATTTCTTCTTTCTGGAATCGGACGGCGATGCGGCACAGAAACTGGTGTGCGATCTTGTCACCACCCGTCTGCCCCGGAGTTATGGCTTTGACCCTGTCCGGGATATTCAGGTGCTCTGCCCCACCAAGCTGGGGCCCACCGGTACTCAGGCGCTGAATGTGGAGCTGCAGAACCTGCTCAACCCGGAGCAGAAGGGCAAACCCCAGCTCCAGAGCGCCTCCCGGGTGTTCCGGGTGGGCGATAAGGTGATGCAGGTGCGGAATAACTACGAGATCGTCTGGAACCGCATTGGCGGGGAACAGGGCGTGGGAGCCTATAACGGCGATATCGGCATTGTGGAATCCATCAACATGCGCGACCGCTCCATGGTGGTGCGGATGGATGACCGCCGCCTGCTCTACCCGGCGGAAAACCTGAACGAGCTGGAGATCGCCTACGCCATCACGGTGCACAAGAGCCAGGGCAGCGAGTTCCCGGCGGTGGTGCTGCCGGTGGCGCAGGTGCCGCCAAGGCTCTGCTACCGCAACCTCTTCTACACCGGCGTGACCCGCGCCCGCAAATTGTGCATCGTGGCCGGGCGGCGGGATGTGGTGAACCGGATGATGTCCAATGTCCGGCAGAACCTGCGGTACAGCGGCCTGTGCGAATTGCTGAAAGAGAATCTGCCGCCGGAACAGATGGCGGCAGAATAACCTCTCAGGCACCTTGCGCCAGCTCTCCTACTAGGAGAGGTTTGGTCTATACTTTTTTACTGGCTTATGCTACAATATAAATTGATTTGATTTCCCGCCCGAACGGGCATTTACGATAGAAAACAGGGGAGCAGAGAAAGGAACATTTCATTATGGCACAGAATGACATCGGCATCGATCTGGGCACAACGACCATTATCATTGCACAGGCAGGGCAGGGGGTCGTGCTCAACCAGCCCAGCGTGGTGGCAATGGATACCCGCAAGAACTCCGTGCTGGAGGTGGGCGACAAGGCCCTGGCCATGGTAGGCCGCACCCCCAACTATATTTCTGCCATTTTCCCGCTGAAGGATGGCGTCATCAGCGACCACACCATGACCCGGGAGCTGATCTGCCGGTTTGTGAATCAGGTGTACAGCTCCCACATGGTCAAGCCCCGGGTGGCTGTCTGCGTGCCCGCTGCCATCACCGGCATTGAGAGTGATGCCGTGGTGGAGGCCGTGATGGCCGCCGGTGCCCGTCAGGTCTACCTGATCGATGAGCCCATTGCCGCTGCACTGGGTTCCGGCATCGACATCACCCAGCCCGATGGCCGGATGATCATTGATATCGGCGGCGGCACCACCGATATCGCTGTCCTGTCTCTGGGCGGCAAGGTCAAGGCCACCAGTGTCCGTGTGGCGGGCAACCACTATGATGACGAGATCCTGAAGCATGTCCGCAACAAGTTCAGCATTGCCATCGGCCAGCGTACCGCAGAGCAGCTGAAAAAGAACGTCGCCTGCTGCCCCCAGAAGGCTGATTTTGACGAGACGATGGAGGTGAAGGGCCGCAGCCTGCTGACCGGCCTGCCCATCAAGGTGAATGTTTCCACCAGCGACCTCTACGAGCCTGTGATGATGCTGAGTGAACAGATCGGCACTGCTGCCCATCAGGTGCTGGAAAAGACCCCGCCCGAACTGGCAGGCGATATCTTCCGCAATGGTGTGGTGCTGACCGGCGGCGGCGCACAGCTGCACGGCCTGCCCGAATACCTGAGCCAGGAGCTCAAGGTGGATGTGACCGTCTCGCCCGATCCCGTGAACTGCGTGGCATTGGGCACCGCCATGAGCCTGGGCCTGAACGATAAGCTGGAGACCGGCTTCCTGGATGCGACCCCCCGCATGGGCCGCCGTTAACCGGGGCCCTGACCCGGCTCGTTAAGAAATTGGAAAAGTTGCAACAAAATTTTGTTCATACTTGTTGAATCAGGTCGGGAAATATTGTATAATGTTTTCAAATCGCTTTTTGCGCGCCGGGGCCTGCTCCGGAGTGCGGAGTAAATTATTATTAGGAGGAAGACCATGAATCTGGGTTCTGATGTGGTTATCACCATTACCGGTATCGTGCTGGTGTTTGCCATCCTCGTCCTGCTGATGCTCATCATCATGCTGGAAGGCAAGATCTTCGACGGTATGGCCGCCAAGAAGAAGGCAGCCAAGGAGCCTGCAGCTCCCAAGGCTGCCGCAAAGCCCGCTGCCCCCGTACAGCAGGCTGCTCCTGCCCCTGTGGTGGAGGAAGGCATTCCCGGCGATGTGGTTGCCGCAATTATGGCTGCCATCCATGCCATGGGCAATGGCAAGTACACCCTGAAGGCCGTGCGCCGTGCTGCAAATGGCTGGAGCAAGGCTGGTGTCAACGACACCACCGCACCTTTTTAACACAGGAGGAAAAACATGACACAGTTTATCGATACTCTGGTCGGTATTTTCCAGAGTTCCGGCTTTGCACGGTTCGGTGAGCCGGGCGGCTACCTCTACGCGATCATGATCTGCGTGGGCTGCTTCCTGCTGTACCTGGCCATCGTGAAGGAATTTGAGCCCCTGATCCTGCTGCCCATGGCATTTGGCATGATCCTTGCCAACCTGCCCGGCAGCGGCATTATCCACATGCAGTACTTCGTTGGTGATGGTCTCGAGCACCCGATGTGGATCGAGATCCTGAACAACGGTGGTCTGGCCGATATGCTTTATATGGGTGTCAAGCTGGGCATTTACCCCCCGCTGATCTTCCTGGGCATTGGCACCATGACCGACTTTGCCCCCCTGATCTCCAACCCCAAGAGCCTGCTGCTGGGCGCTGCCGCTCAGTTCGGTATCTTTGGCACTTACATGGGCGCTCGTCTGCTGGCTGCTACCGGCATTGTGGATTTCACCCAGAAGCAGTCCGCTGCAATCTCCATCATCGGCGGTGCAGACGGCCCTACTGCCATCTTTGTTACCTCCCGTCTGGCACCTGAGCTGCTGGGCAGCATCGCTGTTGCGGCGTACAGCTACATGGCTCTGGTGCCCGTGATCCAGCCGCCCATTATGAAGGCGCTCACCACCAAGAAAGAGCGCACAGTCGTGATGAAGCAGCTGCGCACCGTGTCCAAGACCGAGAGGATCATCTTCCCCATCATGGTCACCATCGTTGTTTCTCTGATCGTTCCCGATGCAGCCGTTCTGGTCGGTATGCTGATGCTGGGCAACCTGATGAAGGAGTCCGGTGTTGTGGATCGTATCCAGAAGACTGCCGGCAATGAGCTGATGAACATCATCACCATTTTCCTGGCTCTGTCTGTTGGCTGCACCACCTCTGCAAACACCTTCCTGAACAGCCGCACCCTGTTCATCATTGTGCTGGGTCTGATTGCCTTCTCCTTTGGTACCGCTGCAGGCGTTCTGTGCGGCAAGGTGATGTACGCCCTGACCGGCGGTCAGGTCAACCCCCTGATCGGCTCCGCTGGTGTTTCCGCTGTTCCCATGGCTGCCCGTGTTTCTCAGAAGGTCGGCCAGAGCGAGAACCCCTCCAACTTCCTGCTGATGCACGCCATGGGCCCCAACGTTGCTGGCGTTATCGGCTCCGCTGTTGCTGCCGGTATCCTGATCAACATCTTCGGTTAAGCTTTATCTGAACACTGCCGCCCCTCCTGTGCTGTACAGGAAGGGCGGTTTTTTATGTACAACCCTCTTGAATTGTGATATACTTATAAAGTAAGTGATTTTATAGAAGAACAGGTGAAACAATGGCAGCAAGTCTCCAACAGGAATTCTGCGCTCTGCGCGATATCTATATTGAAAAGCAGTTTGGCCGCCTGAACGATATGCAGCGGCAGGCGGTGTTTACCACCGACGGCCCGCTGCTCATTCTGGCCGGTGCAGGCAGCGGCAAGACCACTGTTCTGGTCAACCGCATCGCAAACCTGATCCGGTTTGGCTCGGCCCACGGTTCCAGCTGGACCCCCCGTGAGGTGACGGAGGAGGATGTCAAGGCCCTGAAAACGGCAATTATGACTGGCACCGATGCGCCCGCCTGGCTGGACGGGATGCTGCGGCAGAACGCTGTTCGCAGCTGGAACGTGATGGCCATCACCTTTACCAACAAGGCGGCAGGGGAGCTCAAGGAGCGCCTGCGCAATATGCTGGGCGGCGAAGAGGGGGACGAGGTGTTTGCCTCCACCTTCCACTCGGCCTGTGTGCGCATCCTGCGCCGCTGGGCAGAATCCATCGGCTACCCCCGCAGCTTTACCATCTATGATACCGATGACTCCCAGCGGGTGATGAAGGCGGTCTATAAGGAACTGAGCATCGACGATAAGTTCTTCCCGATCAAGAGCGCCATCAACCAGATGAGCCGCTGGAAGGACCAGCTGGTCAGCCCGGAGGAGGCGCTGCGCACCCCGGCCCGGGACACCAAGGGAGCCATTGCCGCCAAAGTCTACGCCGCCTACGAGAAGAAGCTCAGGGAGGCGGGAGCTTTCGATTTTGATGACCTGATCTACCAGACCGTTCAGCTGCTGGCGGAGCACGAGGATGTGCGGGAGTTCTACCAGAACAAGTACCGCTACCTGCTGGTGGACGAGTATCAGGATACCAGCGTGGCCCAGTTCCGTCTGGTCAGCCTGCTCACTGGCCCGGAAAAGAATATCTGCGTTGTCGGTGACGATGACCAGAGTATCTACCGTTTCCGCGGTGCCACCATTGAGAACATTCTGAACTTTGAACGCATCTTCCCCGGCACCAAGACCATCCGTCTGGAGCAGAATTACCGCTCCACCTCCAACATCCTGAATGCTGCCAACTGCGTCATCCAGCACAACACCGAGCGCAAGGGCAAGACCCTGTGGACCCGGAACGACGAGGGCGACAAGGTGCAGGTCTACACTGCCGAGAATGAGCAGGACGAAGCCATGCACATTGCAGATGTCATCGGTGAGCACCTGAAAGAGGGCGGGCATTTGGCGGACCATGCGGTGCTCTACCGTATGAATGCCCAGTCGGCCCCCATCGAAAGCTACTTTACCCGCGCGGGCATTCCCCATAAGATCGTGGGCGGCCAGCGCTTCAATGACCGCAAAGAGGTCAAGGACATCCACTCCTATATGTCCATCGTGGCGAACGCCCGGGATGATGTGCGCCTGCGCCGCATCATCAACGAGCCTGCCCGGAAGATCGGCAATACCACTGTTGACGTGATCGCTGACCTTGCCGCCCAGCAGGGGATCAGTATGCTGGAAGTCATCTCCCACGCGGATGCATACGCCAAACTCAGCCGTGCCATTATGCCGCTGCTGAAATTCTGGCAGATCTACGAAAAACTGCAGGAATCGCTGGAAACCAGGACACTGGACGAATTTGCCCAGGATGTCATTGAGGTGACCGGCTACAAGGCCATGCTGGAAGCCGATGCGGCCAAGGGCCACGAGGATGCGGCAGACCGCCTGCAGAACCTGGGCCAGCTGGTCAACAACGTCAAAAACTACTGCGACCAGCACGGCGAGGATGCTTCACTGGAAGGCTACCTGGAGGATATCGCCCTCATCAGCGACATTGACAGCTACAACGAGAGTGCCGATCAGGTGGTTCTGATGACCATCCACTCCGCTAAGGGCCTGGAATTCCCCTATGTGTTCCTCATTGGCATGGAGGAGGGGGTGTTCCCCAGCGAGATGAGCAAATACTCCGAGGCAGATCTGGAGGAAGAGCGCCGTCTGGCCTATGTCGGCATCACCCGCGCCAAGAAGGAGCTGTATATCTCCAACAGTGTCTCCCGGATGCTCTACGGCCGCACCCAGCGCAACGAACCCAGCCGCTTTCTGCGCGAGATCGAGCCTGAGTATATAGAAGAGACCCGCAGCCCGGCGCTGGAACGCCGTTCTTCCATGGGCTGGGGTTCCAGTTACAGTGATACCGTTCCCGGCGGGGCCTCGGGTTACTCCGGCGCGTCCGGCTGGGGCCGCAATTCCAGCAGCTTCGGCGGCCGCACCGGCGGCAGCTACCTCAACCGTGAATACAATGCCTCTGAGCGCGGCGGTTTCGGCTCCGGTTATGCAGGCCGTGGCAGCAGTGCTTCCGGGTTTGGCAGCGGAAGCAGCGCCCCGCGCACGTCTGGCTCCTCCGGTTTTGGTGTGGGCTATGGCCGCCCCGCGGCCCCCAAGGCAGCGTCCAAACCCGTGAGCTTTCCGGGGAGCCCGGCAGCTTCCCGTCCGGCATCCACCGGCCCAAAGCATTACGAGGTGGGCGACATTGTGGAGCACAAGGTCTTTGGCCGGGGCAGGGTGCTGGCGGTCAAGGCCGCTGCCGGAGACCAGATCGTGGAGATCAACTTTGAAAAGGTCGGCGTGAAGAAAACCATGGCAAATTTTGCGCCGCTGACGAAAATTACGGAGGAATGAGAAAACTATGATGACCGTTCGATTGATCGCACATACCCCGGAACCGGAAAAGGTGGTGGCGGCAGCGGCCAAGCTCTGCTACTCCGATGCCCATATCACCGACCTGCTGGACGGCCTGACCGAGGAGAAAACGGCCAAGTTCCTGACCATGCTCAGCGACCTGGGCCATGCCAGCCCCATTGAACATGCCAGCTTCACCTTTGGCATTGAGGGTGTGAGCCGCACCCTGCTGGCCCAGATCACCCGGCACCGCATCGCATCCTTCAGTGTCCAGAGCCAGCGGTATGTCCGGCTGGACGACTTCCACTATGTCATCCCGCCGGAGATCGAGGCCATCCCTGAGGCAAAGGCAGCCTTTCTTGAGAGCATGGATGAGGATGCGAAGCGCTACCTGGACCTTGCAAAAAAGCTGGAGGACGGCCACACTGCCCGCCTGATGGCAGAGGGGATGCCCGAAAAGCGGGCCCGCGCCAAGGCCTCCAAACAGGCCAACGAGGATGCCCGCTTCGTGCTGCCCAACGCCTGCGAGACGAAGATGGTCGTGACCATGAACGCCCGCAGCCTGCAGAATTTCTTCCATCTGCGCTGCTGCTCCCGCGCTCAGTGGGAGATCCGTCAGCTGGCTGAGGAGATGTTCCGGCTGGTCTACCCGGTGGCACCCCATATCTTTGCCAAGGCCGGTCCGGCCTGTGTCAGCGGCCCCTGCCCCGAGGGCAAGATGTGCTGCGGCAGAACTGCCGAAGTCCGCGCAAAGTATGAGGCCATCAAGCAGGAGGCTGGTGTATGAGCAAAGGCAAGCTGATCGTTCTGGAAGGGCTGGACGGCAGCGGCAAGGGCACGCAGGCTAAGCTGCTGGCAAAGCATCTGACGGTGACGGATCATCTGGTAAGAGAAATCACCTTCCCGGATTATGACAGTGATTCCAGTGCGCTGGTCAAGATGTATCTGGCCGGGCAGTTCGGCGACAAGCCTGACGATGTCAACGCCTACGCGGCATCCAGCTTTTATGCGGTGGACCGCTATGCGGGGTATAAGTCGGATTGGGGCAAGTTCTACGAGGAAGGCGGCATCCTGATCGCTGACCGCTACACCACCTCCAATGCCGTGCATCAGTGCTCGAAGCTCCCGCCGGAGCAGTGGGACACATTCCTGCAGTGGCTTTTTGACTATGAATACCACCTGCTGGGCCTGCCTGCACCGGATAAAGTGATCTACCTGCAGGTTGACCCGGCGGTGAGCCAGCGGCTGATGACTGCCCGCTACCATGGCGACGAGACCAAGAAGGATGTCCATGAAAAGGACACCGAATATCTGGCCCGCAGCCGCCGGGCGGCAGAATACTGTGCCGCTCACCTCGGCTGGGATACCGTCCACTGCACGGCAGGGGGGAAGATGCGGAGCATTGAGGATATTCAGGAAGAGGTCAGAACTCTTGCTCTCGCTGTTATTTGAAACAAAAGGAGGCATCCTATATCATGTACCGTTTGATGCAGCCGTCCGATTGGGCGGAGGTGCTGGCCCTGTGGCAGGCCCAGCGCGGCGACACGGAGGAGTTTGTCCGTGGCGCTGTGGAGCGCTTTGCCGGGGTGCAGAATGTCTACGTCGCGGAGGAAAACGACCACATTGAGGCTGTGGCACTGGCTGTGCCGGTGACCCTGCAGGGCCGCCCGGGCAGCTATCTGTTCGGTCTGTGCGGGCAGGGCAGCCTGCTCCTTGCGGGCCTGGTGGATACCCTGTGCGCCCAGCAGAAACTGCGGGGCGCAGGCTTTGTGGTGGCAGTGCCTACCAGCCCGGAACAATCAACGCTGCTGCAGGATAAAGGCTTCCAGAAAGCCTTTGCCCTGCGCTGCCTGCCCCGGGAGGTGGAGCGCAACCTGTGGAGCCAGGCGGAATTCGATTCCGTGACGGCAAAAAAACTCTGCGAGCTGCGGGCAAAATACTGGCCCGACACCGTTCAGCTGCCGCCGGAGCAGATGGGGGAAGTTCTGCGGGATCTGTATTCCCGTGGCGCGACCATCGTATCCAGTGAGCAGGGCTACGGCATCTATTTCCGCAGGGAGGATACCCTTTACTTTGTGGAGATGATGGCGGAAAATGACCGTGCTGCCGAGGTGCTGATGGAAGCCGCCCGGGAGAAAGAGGTCATTGTGGAAAAGGCTGTCATCACGGTGGGGGCTGCCCAGAATCTGTTCCTGGGCGAGGGAACCCGGCAGGAGTATGGCCTCATCCGTTTTGAAGGAGAACCTTTTGATGTTTCGGAGAGCTACATGCGCCTGATGATGGATTGAAAGGAACGTGGATATGGCAGAGAAACACCAGAAAAAGAAAAAAGGCAGTGCGCTGAAGATCCTGTTGGTCGTGCTGTTGCTGCTGGTACTGACAGTCGGTGCAGCAGGTGTGTTTGCGTATAACGAGATCAACGGCAATGGAGGAAAGCCCGGTGCAGAGGTGACCGTCAGCATCCCCCAGGGCAGCGGCGTTGCTGCCATCGCAAAGGAGCTGAAGGAGGCTGGAGTGATCCGTTCGGCCTATCTGTTCCGCTGGTATGTGGGGCACAAGGGTGCCGCCGGAAAACTGCAGTATGGTGATTTTACGCTGCAAACCGGCGGATATTCCTACGATGGCCTGATCACAGAGTTGTCTGCGTATGCCAAGGCGGATTCGGTGCGTCTGACCTTCCCGGAGGGAACCACCGCCATTGCCATTGCCCGGAAAATGGAGGAAGCCGGTCTGTGTACTGCCGAGGAGTTTCTGGAAGAAGCCAACACCGGAGATTTCAGTGAGTACACCTTCTGGCAGTATGTCCCGGACGATGCCCCCGACCGCTTTATGAAGTGTGAGGGCTACCTCTTTCCGGACACCTATGAGTTTTTGACGGACGATACCGTGCATCATTACGTTGCAACGTTCTATGCACACTTCGATAAACAGTTCACAGCTGAGATGTACAGGGAACTGGAAAAGCAGGAGCTGACCCTGCCCGAGGTCATTACACTGGCCTCTTTTGTGCAGGAGGAAGCGGGCAACGATCAGGATTCCAATGTGGCGCAGGTGTTCCGCAACCGGCTGGATGAGGGATCGCCCTACCCCAAGCTCCAGAGCAACACCTCCAGCTATGTCCAGAGCGATGAGGACAACAACTACCTCTGGAACTGGGTGGCTCCGTATTATGGCGGCTGGGAGGAGATCCCCGAGAACATCCGGAATGCCTACGATACCTACACCTGTGAGGGCCTGCCCGCCGGGCCTATCTCGAACCCGGGCCTTGCCGCGATCCAGGCTGCTCTGGCACCTCAGTGTGATGAGGAAGTCAGGGACTGCTATTTCTTTGTTACGGATCTTTCCGGTCACTACTATTACGCCAAGACCTATGCTGAACATCAGGCTAACTGCCGGAAAGCGGCTGAAGTCAATCAGAGTTTGAAGAAGTAAGTCCCTCTCAGTCCGCTATGCTGAAAGCTCTCCCAAGGGGCGAGCCAACTGCGGCTCCGGAGTCAGGTTTGCAGAAACCGATCCGGTGAGGCGGTATCGCGTCAGCGATGACAGAGAGGGTGCTAAAAAGAGAGGACGATTTTATGTTACAGATCCCGGAACTGCTGGCCCCGGCAGGCGACTTGGAGCGCCTGCGTTATGCCATCAACTATGGAGCAGACGCTGTTTATTGCAGCCTGCCGGAGTTCGGTATGCGGTCGGCACCTGCCAATTTTACGCCGGAGCAGCTGACCGAGGGTGTGATCTACGCCCATGCCCGCGGCCGCAAGGTCTATCTGACCATGAACACGCTGCCCACCAATGAGGAAGCTGACCGCCTGCCCGAAGCCATCAAGGCTGCTGCTGCCGCCGGTGTGGATGCCTTTATCGTGGCCGATCTGGGTGTGCTGGAAGCCTGTAAGCAGTTCGCCCCGGAGATCGATGTCCACATGTCCACCCAGACCGGCATCACCAACTGGGCCGCTGCGCGTGCCGCTTACAACATGGGTGCAAAGCGTGTGGTGCTTGCCCGTGAGATGAGCCTGCAGGATATCGCCACCCTGCGCGATAAGACCCCGCCGGAGCTGGAGATCGAGGCGTTTGTCCACGGAGCCATGTGCATGAGCATTTCGGGCCGGTGCCTGCTCTCCAATTACATGGCAGGCCGGGATGCAAACCGGGGCCAGTGCGCCCAGCCCTGCCGCTGGAAGTATTACCTCAGCGAGGAGACCCGCCCGGGCCAGCTGTATGAGATCGGCGAAAATGAGAACGGCAGCTATATCCTCAATGCAAACGATCTGTGCACCGCTCCCTTCATCGACCTCATCTGCAAGGCAGGTGTGGACAGCCTGAAGATCGAGGGCCGCGCCAAGACGTTCTACTATGTCGCCAGCGTCACCGCCGCCTACCGCAAGGCTCTGGATCAGTATCTGGCCGACCCGCTCAACGATAACTTTGAGCTGAGCGATGACGTTCTGGCCGAGCTGACCCGTACCAGCCACCGGCACTACTCCCCGGGCTTCTACTTTGGCCGCGAGCAGGCCCGCCAGGCAACCGACAGCGCTACTTATATCCGTGAGTGGGAGTTTGTGGGCACTGTGGAAAGCTGGGAGAATGGTGTTGCCTCCTGCCAGCAGCGCGGCAAATGGAGCCTTGGGGACACGCTGGAGGTGCTCTGCCCGGATGGGCGCAGCATCCCGCTGCACCCGGAGTGGATCAAAAACGAGGCAGGGGAGAGCGTGGAATCCACCCCCCACGCCATGGAAAAGTACACCATCCCCACCCCGGAGCTGCCCCCCATGAGTCTGCTTCGCCGGAAGGTAGAAACTCTTGACAAATGATTCCAGAAGCAGTAAAATAATAAAGTCAAAATGAACGATGTCCTCTGGCCCTTGCAATCAGAGGACAGATGAGGGCTCGTAGCTCAGTTGGGATGAGCGTTCGGTTCGCATCCGAAAGGTCGAGGGTTCGACTCCCTTCGAGTCCATACAATAGAAAACCGCTCTGTCGTAGCGATACGGCAGGGCGGTTTTCTTGTTCGCAGTTCTATGAGACGGTGAAGATTATTCTGGCTGATCTGGAGCCGGTTCAAAGGTGGAAAATTACTGCTCCTCAAACCTTGAAAGTACTAGAAATCAAGGATTTATGCGGGTTAATGCCGTGATACATTCGCAATGCCTCGTCCTCGGGAAAAGGTCCACCGGTTGCACCTTTTCTGCCCGATACCCATGCTCTTCCAGCCACTTGGCATCCCGGGCGGCGGTGGAGGGGTTGCAGCTGACATAGACCACCCGGCGGGGGGACATGGTGACGACAGCGGAAAGGGTGGCTTCGTCACAGCCTTTGCGGGGCGGGTCGAGCATCACAACATCCGGGTGCAGGCCCTCGGCGGCAAGCTGAGAGGCGGCCTTACCAGCATCGGCGCAGAAGAAGCGGCTCTTTGCGGCTATGGCATCACCCATGCGGGCAGCATTGGCCTTGGCGCTTTCGATGGCCTCAGGCACGATCTCCACGCCGATGAGCTCCCGGCAATGGTCTGCCATGGACAGGCCAATGGTGCCCATGCCGCAGTAGAGGTCCAACAGCAGGTCATCCGGGGTCAACTGAGCATATTCTGCGGCAATGCCATAGAGCTGCTCAGCGGCCAGGGTGTTGACCTGATAGAACGACAACGGGCCCAGCTGCACCGGAACGCCGCAGAGGGTGTCCTCGATGAACCCGGGGCCGTACAGGATGTGGGTCTCGCTGCCCAGGATCACATTGGTGTTTCTGGCGTTGACATTGATCAGGATGGTGGCGATATCGGCATACTGCGCAGTCAGTGCGCGGCAAAGCTCCTCTGCGTGGGGCAGCTTTGCCCGGGTGCAGACCAGACAGACCATGATCTGGCCGCTGTGGACACCCCGGCGCAGAAACACATGACGCACCAGCCCCTTGCCCGTCTGCTCATCGTAGGGCTGAATGTTGTGGGCGGCAAAGAAATCGCAGAGGGTATTGCCGATCTCGTTCAGCACATCCGGCTGCAGCTTGCAGTCGGGGCAGGGTACGATGCGGTGGGTGCGCCCGGCGTAGAAACCGATGCAGGGCTTGCCATTCTTATCACAGCCCACCGGGAATTGAACTTTATTGCGGTAGCGGTCGATCTCGGGGGAGGGGAGGGGCGGCAGCACGGGTACATCCAGCCCGCCAATGCGGCGGAAAGCATCGGTAACGCTTTCGCCCTTGGCGCGCAGTTCAGCGGCATAATCCAGATGCCGCAGGCTGCAGCCACCGCAGGGGCCGGCCACTGCACAATCTACCGGGATACGGTCAGGCGAGGGAGTCTGAATGGCATCCAGAATACCGAAAGCGTAGCGGCCGCAATCTTTGACGATGCGGATGGCGGCAATGTCACCGGGGGCGGTGCCGGGTATGAACACAGCCTCGCCGTCCGGGCTGTGAGCAACGCCGCTGCCATCGTTGGACAGGCGCTCAATGGTCAGGGTCAGCACCTGATTTTTTTGTAAGGGCATGGAAATTCTCCTTTGGAATGGGATTAGGTCAGGCTTCTTCCGAAGCGGGGGCATCTACGTTCTCACTCTGAGCGGCAATGTATTTGCTGGGCGGCATCCCCTTGGCCCGCTTGAAGACCCGGGAAAAATAGAACTGGTCAAAGAAGCCCACCGAGATGGCGACCTCTGCAATGGAAAGGTTTCCGGCCCTCAGTAGCTTGCAGGCTTCGTTGATGCGGTATTCGGTCAGATAATCGATGGGGCTCTTGCCCACATTGAGCATAAACACCCGGTACAGATGACTGCGGGAAACGCCCACGCTCTTAGCGACATCGTCAATGGAGATGTCGTGCGAATAGTTGAACTGGATGTATTTGATGGCATTCAGTACATATTGATTGGAGGAGGAAGCGTTGTGGGGGCGCGTCTCGCTGGTCTCCTTCATCAGGGCAGAGATGAACAGGTAGAGGTACCCCACCATGGCAGCCTCATCCTGAGGCTCTAACCCACGGGAAGAATAGATGTTGGTCAGAGCTGCCCGCATTCCCTCCGGGTCCTGCGTGTGGTGCACAGGAGCAGTATCGGTAAAGGGAAGCTGTGCCGCCAGTTTATGGGCGCAGGCACCGTTGAAGCCGACCCAGCTGTACTCCCAAGGCTGCTGCTCATCGGCAGAGTAGCGGATGAGCTGACTGGGCCGGGCAAAGAACAGATCTCCCGGTACGACCTCAAAGGTCTTGCCGCCCACTTCAAAGGTGCCCTTGCCCGAGACCACCAGATGGATCAGGTAGTGATCCCGGATACCGGGGCCCCAGGTCTGGCCCGGGGCACAGCGTTCCAGACCACAGTTGAAGATGGATAATTCAATATTATTGGTGTAATTCTGCTTGAAGGACTGCTTGTAGACATCTGCCATGATCGTTTCCTCCAGTTGACCGCATTCTTGATTCCAGTATATCATAACTGTGTCTGCAAATTCAACAAAAGTACATCCGAAACTTTGTTTTTCGCGCTGAAATTGGATTTTTTGCGGATTCAAATTGCAAAAGAGGGCGGAATGAAGTACAATAAGGCTAACCCAAGTGCATGGAACCTTCATGCACGGACTTTGCGGAGAACGCTTGTGGAGGAGGAACAGCCATGGCGACCAGTGCACAACTCAGACGGGAGATCCTTGCGGGGGAGTGGGACGAAGCGCTCTGCACGCTCTATGGCACAGAACCGGCGGTGCTGGCCCGCCAGCGGCAGCGATATGCCGCCGCGCTGGAACAGTTTGAGCTGTACTATGGCCCCGGGCGGCAGGTGCATGTCTACTCGGCTCCGGGCCGGGCGGAGCTGGGCGGCAACCACACCGATCATCAGCACGGGTATGGTCTTGCGGCAGCGGTGACGCTGGATCTGGTCGCAGTGGCATCCCCCAGTGACGACGGTTTTATCCGGGTCAAATCCCGGGGCTTCAACAAGCTGGATGTCATTGACCTGAGCGAGGCCGAGCCTCAGCAGGGCGAGAGCACCCATTCGGCCAGTCTGATCCGGGGCATTGCGGAAGGCTTCCGGGCACAGGGAAAGACGGTGGGGGGCTTCGATGCCTATACCGCCAGCGACGTGCTCCGGGGCAGCGGGCTTTCCAGTTCGGCGGCTTTTGAGATGGGGATGGCGGCCATCCTGAACGGGGAATATGGCTGTGGTCTGACTGCGCCGGAGCTGGCGAAGATCTGCCAGTATGCGGAAAATACATATTTCGGAAAACCAAGCGGCCTGTTGGATCAGCTGACCAGTGCCGTGGGCGGGGTCATCTTTGCGGATTTTGCCGACCCAAAGAAGCCCCGGATAGAAAAGATCCACACCGCAGGGCTGCTCCCGGCGGACATGACCCTTTGCGTGACCGATACCCGGGGCAGCCACAGTGAGCTGACCGGTGAGTTTGCGGCCATCCGGCATGAAATGGAATCGGTGGCGGCTTGTCTGGGCGGTAAGGTGTTGGGGCAGGTCAAGGAGCAGGAGTTCTGGACGGCTCTGCCACACCTGCGCAGGGCTTGCGGGGATCGTGCTGTTCTGCGTGCGGTCCACTATTTTGAGGAGAATGCCCGCGCATTGGCCCAGCGGAATGCCCTGGTCAGCGGGGACTTCAATGCCTTCCTGCAGTTGATTCTGGAAAGCGGACATGCCTCTTTTGCCCTGTGCCAGAACGTTTACTGCTCCACAGACGTACGGCATCAGGGGCTCTCGGTGGCGCTTGCCCTCAGTCAGACTCTGCTGGAGAGGCAGGGGGGAGCCTGGCGGATGCAGGGCGGCGGCTTTGCAGGGACCATTCAGGCGTTTGTACCCGGTATGCTGACTGCAAAATATCACGACGCGATAGAAAAGGTGTTCGGTGCGGGCAGCTGCTATCTGCTCCGTCTGCGGGAGCAGGGAGCCCTGCGGGTCATTTGAACCATCTGGACACGGCCAAACAAAAAGAGCTTCACACTCCGGTGATATGTACCCCCAATACTGGACATCCAGTGTTGGGGGTATTTTTATGCGATACAGTTATGAATACAAAATGAAAGGGTATCAGGGATTGGCCGCACAACGAAAAGGACGGTCGCCCAAGGAGCCTGCTATGAAGAAGCAAATAGTACCAGCAGAACTGACCCCTTCAGAGCGCAAAGAAATGATTCGGCTCAGAGCAGAGAATGAGCGTCTGAGAGCGGAGATTGCTGTCGTACATAACAAAAACAAGGCCGTAAGAAAATGAGATGGGTTATCCGAAATAGGATTCCTATCTCTTTTTTGTTAACTTGGGCGAGCAACAACTACCAGCTAGGATGATAGAGCAAAAACACGGCTTTAATAGTTCGTGGTCGTGACAAAGCCATTTTCCTTTTTGGAGCTGGAACGAGCAAGGAGAAGCTTTCTCCCCCTGCGCAAAGAAAGCCATCCTCGTGTTCCAGTGCTCCATATTCTCGACCCGCCAGAACTGAGATTTTAATTTCTTTGTCTTCTGCTTTTCGTAAGAGATCGGCTTAATAAAGCAGTTCTGACCATGCTGTTCGTACACCAATAGCTTAAACATGATCCGAGTTTCTGCTGCCGGTTTTCTTCCTCTCGGAGAACACACCTGATACAGTTTTCTGTAATCCAATTCTTTAAGCTGGGCGTTGGCTACATACACCGATTCATGTTCATCTATTAAAATGATTTCGCTTATTGGAAGGGTCAGCTGTTGATGTATGCCGCCCTTTCCTGTATACTGTTTCTGTTGTATCTGGTTCATTGCAGTTTCAGCTTACAACAAAAAATGAGATAGGCAACCCCTTTCGGGGAAGTCTATCTCATTTTTTTGTTGGGGCTATTTGCAACAGCCCCATAGCCTCCTATCAAGTGGTTCAAACAACTGATTTGATTACATTATTTCCGGCAGTTAGATCAAAATTTACAAGATTTAGCAGATCAATGGTAAAATTGTATT
>ENA-USZI01000612-USZI01000612.1-human-gut-metagenome-genome-assembly--contig:-NODE-612-length-25951-cov-18.022300_pt1 | contig 25951 bp, 33 predicted proteins | sample MGYA00250042_ERZ773532 | MGnify/ENA primary metagenome ERZ773532 (study PRJEB29103, sample SAMN06112036) | human gut metagenome | biome: human gut; feature: ankylosing spondylitis patient; material... | reverse complement strand
GTGGGAAGCCTTTTATCTTAAAAAATGGATTTCAAAAGTACTGCCCAGACTGTGAGCCGAAGCACGCCATCCAATCGTGGAAAGAGTATAAGGAAAAATACGCAAAAAAGTAAAAATCCCCGGTGCTCCGCATGGATAGAGCACCGGGGATTTTTATGTGTTCGATTCAAGTGCTGAAAGCACCACTTTCAGGTGATAGCATACAGCCCTACGACTGTAGTGTGTCTGTGCTGCAATGTCCGGCAACGGGAGCCGCTCAACGTACCGCAAAAGAGCTATCTTTCGGTCTACCCTCCCAAGCGGTGCGCTTTTGATGGCTGCGGTCATCTGCTGTCGGTCAAGTCCTTGCAGCGCAGCGGGCAGCACTACACGAGCCGCCGCCACAGGCAGCACCGAGCCAGAAGGGCTGCGGCAACTGTCCGGCGTTGCGCACCATATTGCCAAGCACGGTAAACCGGTGACATTTTGTCACCATTTTGTTGGCATTTCCGAGATGGTATGTTTTCGTGAGGTCACGAAAACGTCCGTGTGCGTATGTAGTGCTTTCCATGATATCCTCCTTACTGCTTTTCCAGTGCCGCTTTCATGCGATCAAAGAAAAATTGGATGATCACCCCGATGGTTTCATCTGTGATGGCCCAGCTGATAAGCTTGCCCCACTTGCTGGCGCTGAGAGCCGTGCGGAGCATCTGTGCCACCCACGCCTTGCGCTCTGCGCCGCGCTTCGTGCCCTGAATCTCGTGCTCTGCCTGCTCGATCAGGTCAAGCACGGTGCCCTTGACAGCAGCACCATAGCCCAGCCGGATGCAGCCCAGGGCGTAGAAGATGAACCCGCCCAGCATGAGCACGAGGGCCACAGGGGCAGGAAGTGCGGTCAAAATATTACGAATCGCTTCCATGATTGGTAACTCCTTTCAGAAGATAGTTGTCGATTTCCGTGCGGCTCTTCTGCATCCCCTCGCGGTTGTTGCCGGATAACTGCGCATCCAGAAGGTTGCGCACCCCATCGAGGGTCAGACGGCTCACTTCGTCGATTTCTTCAAAGCGGCGCAGGTCGCGGGCAAGGGCCTGCGTGTGTTGAAGCTGGCCCTGCTCTAAGGTGCCGATGCGCTTGTCCAGCTCATCCAGCCGTTTATTCTGCGCATTGTCCGGCTCCTGCGCCTTCTTGATGTACTTATGGATGATTTCCAGCACCTTGTCGATGGTGATGGCCGCAGCGCACAGGCTGCCCAGGATGCCCAGCACCCACAGCAAAGCTTCTTTTTCGGTCATTTGCCCTCCCGGAGACGGGTCAGGCCCTTCTTGCGGATGATACGGGGATAGTTGAGGGTGGTCACGTTGAGGTCAACGTTGCAGGAGATGCCCGGCACACGGCCCTCGCTGGTGTGCTGGTGAGCGTTGTAGTGATAGCCAACGGCGGGAGTGTGTCCGGTTGTATCGGACAGCCAGACATCCCAACGGCTTGCCAAGCGGCCCATATCCAGCTCCATGTTGGAGTAGTGGGTGTAGGTGTACAGCTGGGCATAAAAACCCATCTTCTCCACCTGCTCCAGCGCATAGGCGGTGAGGTTGGTGAGGTCGAGGGTGCTCATGGGTTTGAGCTTGTTTTCCTCCACGTCCACCGCGATGGGCAGGGTCAGCTCCTTGCCGTAGACCGCCTGCCGCACAAGGGCAAGCTCTGCATTGGCCATCGCTTCGCTGGTGGCGTAGGTGTAGTAGTAAACACCCACGTCCAGCCCGGCAGCCTTTGCGTTGCGGTAGTTGGTCTCAAAGGTCGGGTCGATGTACAGGCCGTCTGCCCGCTTGGAGAGCTTGCGGTTGGTGGAGACCGTCTTGAGCATGGCCCCCTTGTAGCCCGCCGCTGCCACCTGCGCCCAGTCGATTTCGCCCTGATACCGGCTCACGTCAATGTACCGGTAGGGCGGTTCCCCTGCCCAGCCGGTCACGGTGTCCACTGTGGACACGTCCGGTGCAGGGGCAGACTCTTCCTTGTCGGCTCTGTCACCGGCAGCGTGGGAGAGCGCAGAGAAAATATCTCTCAGGAAGTCAAGCATCACTTTCCACCTCATAAAAACCCTCCTCCGTCAGCTTTTTCATCACGGCATCCTTGTACCGGTCAGGCACGTTGTCGATGGTAAAAGCGCCGTCAAAGCGGTGCAGCTTAATTTGGATCACATAGAACAAAACCATAGTATCCTCCTTACTGTGTGGCCAGCAGGTCGAGCATAGCCGCTTCCAGAGCGGCAAGGCGCTCTTCTGCGGTGGGCAGCTGCGCCTTTTCCTCTGCTTCCTTGCGGGCCTTTTCCTGTGCGGCCAGCTCGTCAGCGGTGTACAGCACATACCGCTGCACTTCCACCTCTTCATCATAGGCATCCTGAGCCGAAACGGCTTTGACATCCACGACTTTCTTTACGTCTTTTCCCCCGTTTGGATATTCACGGATGGTCTCATAGTGGCTGACCTCTTCCACGCCCGCCACAGCATCGTGATGGATGGTCTTGATCTCCTGCTTGAGGTAGCCTTTCGTCAGGTCGGGAGCTTCGATGGGGTTGCCGTTGCTGTCGATGATTTTCATAGGATCTCCTTTCAGGCGACACGCCGCCAGATGTACATACAGTATGCCGGGGGTTGGACGGTATCGCTGTTGCCGTAAACACTACTAGAACGAGAAGCATCAAAAGATGTAATGTCATCAGCTACAATTTTCGCCGAGTTTACATCATAAGAGCCATTCTTGTTCCCCGAAGCTTTATTGGTTGAAAAAGCTCCTCTGCTTCCGCCAACAACGCCATAGTAGACTGTGGTGTTGCCTCTGGAATCAAAAGAACCCATAATATTCGGAAGCCCTGCCTCCAACTTTGTCCCAGCTGGATGCGTATCGCTTGCACCCCAGATAGTGCAATCCTCAATCCGCTCCCACGTCCCGCCGTAAAGCTCTGCCGGGCTGGTAGCGTTTTCGCTGATGTACAGGCTGCCCACGGGGTGGTCTCGCTCGACTACCGCCGCAAGGACTTGCTGATAGATAGCATAGGCATCAGGGCCAATGCCGTTTTTGAGTTCTCCTAGTGCCATTGTTTCTCCTTTCAGTCGGTACGAAGCCAAGTGTAAGTAAAGTATGCCGGAGGTTGGACGGTGGTGGAAGCGCCGTAGATCGGGTTGGAATCAGAAGCATCAAAGACGACATTTTCTCCACCAGTATTTGAAGCAGAACTGGTTACAAGCTGAATAGAATTTAATTTAGTATCGCTCGTGATAACTTTAAAAGCCTTTTGAGCTCTTTGCGTATCGTTGTACACTTCATTAGCAGAGTTTATAACCTTTCGTTTGGTATATTCTCCTGTAATATTCGGCAGTCCCGCCTCTGCCGTTGTGCCAGCTGGGTGCGTGTCGCTTGCACCCATTAACACCCTATCTTGCGCAATCTTTTCCCACGTGCCGCCGCCAAAAGTTACGGACGGGTTTTCAGGGCTGATGGTCTGATAGATACTGCCTACAGGATGTGCCGCAAGCAGGAAGTTGGAATAGATGGAGCCGTCACCATAGAACTGACCACCATACTTGATGGGATACCACCGGGCAGAAATTTCCGCAGGCGGAATGTTGTGTGCACGGATACGGATAGCTCCGGTTCGAGTTTCGGGGTTTACAAGCATAGCTTTACCGGCTACGTCTGCGCTTGCAGGGTCGATACTGACAGATACCACAGTCGTGGACGTAACATCTGCTGTAATATCAATGTAATGCGGGTACTCTGCAACTTCTGTGTCTGTCTGCCACCCCGTAATTGGAATAAAAAGATCATGTGGAACGACGGAGTCCGCTTTGCCCTTGTTCAGTGCCGCTGCCGCCTTCTGTGCGTTGTTGACCTGTTTCATCAGGTAGTTGTACCCGTGCTGCTCGTCCAGGCCAGCCTCAGCGCCGGTCGGGGCGACGATCTGACCGGATGTCCAATTTTCCGGGAGATCAGCGGGAAGAGGAATGTTTTTCAGGATATCATCCGCCATAAAGCAATGTTCCCTCCTTGAAGATAATGGTGTGTTTGAACTTTGTTCTGGACGTGGTTTCGATGCTAACATCGCCCTGTGTAAGGGCGGCTCCGAACGCATCTTGTGCGGAGATGGCAGAGACTTTTGTGATCTTTTCCGATGGCAGAAGCTCATACTGCAGCGTGACTGCCGCACCGGAAAGGCTCTTTGCGAGGTTCGGAACGGTATAATCGCCGTTCAGCTGCACCATGTTGATGTGATCCGCCATGTACGAGGCTAGGCTTGTCAGGAACAGCGGGGTCACAGATGCAGAATCGGGCGCGGAGGCCGTCACCGGGACAAAATTATTTTGTCCCGGTGACGCGAAGGAAGTCTTGCCCAAAAGCCAGCTGCCCAGAAGATAGTGATACCGGCTTCCGTTTGCCAGCACGGTGTCCGCGCCCTCCAGAATAGAGAGATTTACGTCCACGTCTGTTTTTTCAGTGATGCCGAAATAGCAGTCCGATGCGTACAGCGTTTCTCCCGCATCGTTCAGTATCTCGTAGTGCGTGACGGTTGAATTACCTGCCTCCGGTTCAATGGATGCTTCCAGCTTCAGATTCTCACCCGCAATCATCAGCATTTCAGAACCCACCTGCAGTGTCGCAGATGCAATGACGCTTTTCAGCGGTTTCACGGTCGCTGCGCGGTTGAGCCGTGCCGTCGTAGCAAGCTCTGCCGCCTTGTGGGCCACATCCAGAAAAAGCGCTTGCGTTAATGTCGGTGAGGCCGCAGACTTCACGGTCGTCCACGCTCCGAGTACGGAAAATGGAGATTTCCCGAGAGCCCATCCGCCAAGCCGGTACCGATAGTCATATTTTTGCACATCGACCTGCTCTGTGATCAGGATTCCGGTCTTGAGGTACGGCATACTGATAAAGACGATGTGTGCAGGCTTGATTTGGTTGATGAGGTGGGTCACCTCGTCGTAGTACGACTGGTTCTTTGCGCTCGTCGCAAGCCTCAGCTCGTAGAGCGGGTATGTGATGGAGCACGTCCATTTACCCGCGCCAATCAGCTCATCCAGCTTCTGATACAGAAACCCCAGTGTGTAGGGCGGACGGGTCGCAATGCGGGTCATTACACGCTGCCTGCGGAACTCCAAAGATTCCTTTTCCGGGACAGCCACGATGTGAAACACCTTTTCCCACTGTGCAACGGAATCCTCGTCCATGGTCTGGAAAAAGAAGTTGCTTTGGACCCCTTCCACGGAACCGGCCAGCAGGTCAAACTCCGCTTTTTCAGCAGTGCAGATCTGCTGATAGTCCTGCACTTCCCGGTAGATGGGCGGCAGCAGCGGCAGCAGTTCATGCGAAAGATCAAGCTTCATGCAGCGTCACCGTCCCAACCACAGGAACCTGCTGCTGTGCGCCGGTTTCTGTCAGAATCAAATCGTCCGCTGCTCCGTTCAGCTGGACGTTTGTTACGTTTACCACGCCCTCTGCCGTGATGATGGCCGCAGATACGCGGGCCGTGTAGACGTTGGCGCTATACTCAATGCCGGTCTTGCTGATATTGGTCTCCCAGCTTTTCCGCACATTGAGCAGATATGCCTCCAGCGCCTCCCGTACCGCGGTGCGAACTGTATCCAGCGAGTAGCTGGGCAGGAGTGTCACCGATGCGGTGACCGAAACTTCCAGCTTCTCCGGGGCCGTGATCGTTACCTTTGCACCGATGGGCGCAAGACCGAGCCCCTGCCCGGAGTACGGCACCGGGTCGATGGTGTTCTGAATGGTCTGCACAAGGTCGGTGGATGCAGGCAGCCAGTCCGCACCCAGAACGGAGCAGAGCACCGTGCCGCCGCCTCTCCATGTCGGGTACACCTGCACAGCGCCCACACCGTCCAGCTTTTTGATCTCCTCCACGTACTGCGCCACATTGCCGCCAAAGGAGCGGCTGTTCAGCGATGCCTCGATGCGGGCGCGGAATTCGTCATCGGTCTCGGTCTCGTCTCCGGGTGTCAGGATATCCGAGATCCGGGCAGAAGTCAGGCCCTGAATGGTGTCGATGGGTAGGATAGGGCCGGTGTAGTCGTTACCGATGGTGCCGGGTGTTTCGGCCAAAAGGCGGTAGGTGTGCCCGGAACCCAGAGCGGACAGCGCAATAAAATTGATACTGTCCGCGCCGTTGATGGTGGAGAACCGGCTGCCCAGCGGGATATCAATATTGAACTCGCCTTTTCTCACCGCCGCCGTGGCCTGCTTGCGGGTAACGGTGGCGATGGGGGCCAGCAGATCCAGCGCTCTGCCAGTGGCTGTCTGAAAAAACGCCTGCCGCTGCACCATGTTCAGGGAAAGAAAGAACCCCTCAAAGACATAGGCGGCGGGAGAAAGAGCTGTTGGGATGGGGCTTGTGTCCCGCTTGTCGTAGTCGTCCGGGATCTGAGACAGCATATAGTCCAGAATCGCCCGGTACTGTGCGGTAGAAAAATCGATCATGCTGCGGTGTTCACCTCCGTGCTTGCCTGCATTTCGCCGTAGATCGTGGAGACGGTAAAAGATGCTGTCAGGGCCTGTCCCTGCACCGTGTAAGAAAAGTCCTTCACGCCGGTCACCCGGTCATCCACGGTCAAAGCCTCTTCCAGGCGGCGCTGCAGTTCGGCAGCCACATAGCCCGGGTCTTGCCCAAGCAGTCCCTCCCACTCCATGCCGCTGTAAGAGCGGAAAATCTGCCAGCGATAACGTTCCACGTTCAGAATGATGGTCACGGCCTGTTTTACGGCCTCGTACCCATCGCATTCCCCGACGATGCGGCCAGATGTCTGGTCAATGAACCAGGTTCTGGACGGCTGAGAAACGTACTCCACGCCGCCGGAAAGGTCGATGGACGCGCCTGTGGGAAGCGTAGCCATTACGATTCACCTCCGTATACTCGGGAAAGAACAATGAACTTCTGGCCGCTCTGAACACGAAGGAGCAGCACTTTGTCCCCGGCTTTCAGGGCCGGGTTCAGGATGATGTACTTTTTGTCCTTGCTCAAAGGCAGCGCAGCGCCGTTTTCCCAGCCCACAAAATTTTCTGCCTGCACTTTTGCATCAAATCCATCCGGAAGGGCCGACCACTCCGTGAAGTAGGGCGGAGTTGTGAACGCGTCCTCGCTGGGGCCGGACGGTGTTGCGTGCTTGTGCTGCAGGATCTCGATCTCGTGCCTGTGGCGCAGGATAGGGATCTTCTTTTCAATGACAGGCTCTGCCAGATAGAGCACAGCCTGCTTCAGCGGGGCCATTGCTTCACTGATCTGGATCTCCAGCTCATCATCGTCCGGCGGGGCCTTTGTTACCGTGCCGATCTGCAGGTCTGTGGGCTGCCCGGCATCGTTGGTCTGCCGGTTGATCTCCTGCAATACTCCCAGTAAATCCACGCTTCTCCCTCCTTACAGTGCTTTTGCTTCCAGTTCCATGGTGTGCTCGTCATTTTTGAAGGTATGCTCCACATTTTCCAGCATGACATACTTTTTGAACGGCTCACCGTCCAAATCGGACAAGTTCACCAGAATGAGCGCACCGGCCCGGAGACCGGGGATTCCCAGAGAGGAAAGCTTGAGCTGCTGCAATACGCGGTTGTAGTACTCCAGGCTCACCTTTGCCTGTTCCTTTACCTGTGCATCGTTGGCCGCCTCGTCCACGGTCTGGCACAGCTGCAAAAGCCCCCATTTCCCGATGTGTTCCGAATCCTTCATCACGAAAACATCCGCTTTTCCCGTCTTCTGATTGGGCCGGACCAGCTTGATGCTGTTGTAGGTCTGGGTATCAATGGAAGAATCGAAGTTGTAGTTTGTCATCAGGCTGTAATCACCGATGACGATATCGGTTTTCAGGTCGTTGGCCTCTTTGAGGGCCAGTCCGTCACCGGAATCGTAAAACACATAGACCTTGCCGGTGTTGAGCAGGGTCTTTTGCAAGGCGGTGTTGATGATGTCGATGCAGCTTTTGTCCTGCATAATGAGGGAAGGGAGCTTATAGCCGGTGTCCGCCAGCTCCCCCACGTCCAGCTCAAAGTCCTCTGCGATCTGCCGGATGATATCCCCGGCGCTCTGGCCGTAGAAGGAGTAGCTGGCATTGGCCTTGAGATACCGGATGCGGTCATAGCAGACCACATCCACCGGCCCCCAGCGGTCAAAGCCCCGGTTGAACACCCAGCCGTAAAACTGCAGCTGGCCGTCCACGGAGAAGCGGATTGCGTCCCCCTCTTCCAGCTTGGATTCCGGGGTGCGAAGATAGGTAAAGGTCAGTTTGCCCGGCTGACCGGTGCGCTGGGTAGACCAGACCACCTGCGTAATGCTGTTGGTCAGGTTCAGGGTGTTTCCGGTTGCTTTCTGTGCGGCCAAAAATTCGTATGTCACCCTTCCACCTCCTGCAAACTGCTTTCCGGCATCCATCCCAGCACAGTGCCGCCGGTGTCTGCCACGCAGACGGGGCAGGGCCGGGCGCGGTCGATGATACGCCGCACCACAACGGTCTGTCCGTGGATGCTGGCCAAGGTCTCCTCTCCGCTGCCGGTGCCGTAAACTTTCCCGGTGGCTTTTCGCCTGGCTCCCACAACCAGCTTGTCTGCCGGGGTGCTTCTGGTGGGGGTCAGGGAGAGCTTTACAGCGCCTGCGGCATCCACTGCAGTGTTTACCGCCGTAACTGCCGAAACGGCCCGTGCGTCCACGCTGGCTGCATCAGAAACGATGCTGGCCGGGGAGAATGTTCCGGTCTGGCCAGCGCCCTGCACAACGGCCCTCTGTGGGGAGTAATCCTTGTACTCGGTCAGGCTCAGGTCGAAATAGAAATCCCCCGTCTCCGCGCCTCGCTCCTCTGTCTTGAAGCTGGTAACGAGGCACCGAAAGCCCAGGCTCGGCCCCAGGAACGGAACACCGTTCTCATAGAACCGGACGGGCGTATAAACGATGGGGGACTTTCTCTTCATGGCGGCGGTGAAGAACGCCATGTACACCGCCGGGGGCAGATGAATGCCGGTCTGGCCCGGCAGCCGCCGCCCGGGCAGCAGGCCCGAAATGGACACGGTGCGAAGGTTCGGCGTGCGGGGCTGCATGATAGGGCCAAGGCCCAACACGTTATAAGTTCCGTTGTCAGCAGAAAGTGTCTCCGGCAGCTTTTCCGGGTTGATGGGCAGAGCGATCACCGTTGCGCCGCTGGAAAAATACAGTTTGTACAGGGACATCTCTTTCTCCTTACTGCACGGTGACGGTGCTTCCTGCGTTCATCAGATCCACCAGAACGTCCCGCAGGGTGTCTGCCAGATTCCGGGCATCCTTTTCGGTATTGCCGGTGTTCTGGCCCTGCACGGTGATCATGGGGGTCTGGCTCGTCAGGTTGACGTTGTTGACGTACTTTCGCTCTGCCACATCCACCAGCATCTTGATCTGCTCGTCGGACAGATCCACCGTCTTTGCAATCTTGCCGGTGTTCTTGTCAATGTTGCCCAGCAGGTATTTCACGTCTGCCGCCTGCGGAATTTCCAGCTCTCCCGTGCTGGTGCCCATAAGGCCGGATTTTCCGAGGTTTGCGCCCCAATCGCGACCGGCCTTATAGGCCTTGCCAAGGTCGATGTTTTCCCACGGCTTGACGACTTCCGTGTAACCGCTGGCCCACTTTTCATATTTGCGGTCGCGCTGGAGCTTTGTGACCGTGGCATTCACGCCGCTGGTCAAGTCCACGGTCACGCCTGGGATCTTGTTCAGCAGGCCCTCCAGTCCCTGCGCGATGTTCTGCAAGTACTGCATTACCGTGATCGCCATGTCGTAGAATGCGATTTTGATTGCAGCCAGGGGGTTGTTGAACGCATTTGCCAGGAAATTCACAAAAGCAGCAAAGCCGTTCTGCAGCGGGACCAGAACGCCGTTGAAGACGAATGCGCCCACAGTCGCAAATGCTCCCGTGATGATGCCCGTGGCCGAAATGCTGGAACCGGTCAGCTTGTTGAATGCTGCCACGCCGCCATACAGAGCAGCCACCAGCACCAGAACTGCCGCAGCAGTCAGGGCGATAGGATTCGCTGCCATAACAGCATTATAAAATGCCTGCATGGACGCGGCTGTTTTTGTGGCCGTTGCCAAGATGTTCGTCCAGTTGGCCGCAATCAGTAGCACACCGAACGCCGAGCCCAGACTGACCACCAGCGGAATCGCAACATTCAGGTTGTTTGCCACCCAGTTGATGGCCGTCAGCAGCGGGTCAAGCGCCCGGACGGCGGTGTTGCTTGCCACCGTCCAGACCTGCGCCCAGGTCATCGGGGTTTTTTCAAACTCTTCGTTTGTCTTTTGTGCTGCATCGAACAGAGCGTTTTTCACGATGTCGGCAGTGATCTGGCCCTGAGAGCCCATCTCGCGCAGCTTGCCCACGCTGACCTGCATATAGTCCGCAATGGACTTTGCAAGGGCCGGGGCCTGTTCCATGACGCTGTTCAACTCGTCGCCGCGCAGAACGCCGGATGCAAGGCCCTGTTCCAGCTGAAGGATCGCGGCCTGCGCAGACGAACCGGACGCGCCGGAAAGGGCCAGCTGCTTGTTCAGCTGCTCTGCGAACTGCACGATCTCTTTGGAGCTGCTGAAGGCATCCCCGGCCATTGTGCCCAGCTGGGAGACCAGCCCCATGGTATCGGTGAAGCTGCCCCTGGAACGCTGGGCAGACTGGTAGATCATCGTTTCCAGCTCCTGCGTGGTCTGCAGGCCGTCGTTCATCCGGTCAAGCCGGGCACGCATGGAGACCAAGCTGTCAGACAGGTCAATGGCCTTTTTCAGGCCCTGAATGCTCAAATAAGAGGCTGCCAGCCGGAGAACAGACGAGGTCAGGGATTGGGTGACGCTTTGCGCCATGTTTTCCTGCTCTTGCAACCGCTTTGTGGCTGCCGCCGCCTCATCCTTGGCCGTTGCCGTTACACTGGCGGCGTTTTCAGCTGCTTTCATGGATTGGGTCAGGGTCTGCTGCTGCGCTTCCAGCCCTCGGATGGTTGCGCCCAGCTTCTCGGTCTGGGTGTCCAGCTTTTTGAACGTTTCCGTGTTCTGCTGCCCGGCGGCAACCATTTCTTCCTGTTGGGCCACATACGATTCAAACTTCGCATTTGCGGAGATCAGCTGTCGGGAAACGCTGTTCAAAACAGACTGATAGTTCCGGGCCGCTGCCTGTGCCGTTGTGGTAGAGCTGGATGCTCTCTGCGCAGCCTGAATGTATGCACCAAAGGAAGAGGAAAACTGATCCTGAAGGACAAGCGTTTCCTGAATTTTAGCCATTTCGTCCCGCCTCCTTCATTCGCTGGGTCTCCTCTTTGTGTTTCTCCATGGAGTGCAAAGCAAATGCCCTCACCAGCGCCTTTTCACGCACCGGCAGGGCATCGTACTTGCCCGGGGGCCAGCTGAGGTTAACGAAGCAGTAGTATGCCACCAGCACGTCGATATCCCAGCTGCCCCCGGAGATCAGTTTTTTGCCTCTTCGTCCAGGCTCTTGTCAAAGCCGGAGAGCTTGCTCACGGCATCGATCAGGCGGCCAAACTCACCGGCCAGAAGCATCTTGCCGGGAACCTGAACCGGATCTTTGGTGCCGTAGCGCTCACACAGCTCCGCGCTGCGGAAATCCGGGAAAACCGTAGCTTCCACGATGGTGCGGGCGCTGAGTTCGCTGGCATCAATGGAATCCTGCCACTGGCCGTCCACCTTTTTCTGCCGGGTGGATGCCTTGATGATGGCAGCGTTCTCTTCCTGGGTCAGGGATCGGATCTTGAACGGGGTCGGTTTGCCGTCCTCGCCCAGAAAACGCTTGGAGATGACGACCTCCTTTTCCTCGCAGGTCACAGCGGGATGCAGAAATGCAGAAAGTGCGCTCATAAAAAATACCTCCTAAAATTAGTTGCTGCCCAGGTTGGTGGGGTCGTTGAACGCTTCCAGACGCTTGACGCTGGTATAGCTGAAATTGAAATCGTAGTTCAGCATGGCCTCCTCGTCGTCCAGAATGGACAGCGGGATATCGCCGGTCAGCACACAGCCATAGTAGCCCATTACCTGCGCGCCAACGCTGGACGTGGGGTCCTGGTTGGTGATGGTGATGTCAAACAGATCCTGCACGCCGTTTTCGATGTAGTTCAGCACCATATCGGTGAACAGGTTGGAGCCGTTGGAGCCGAAATAGACATTGCCGGTGCCGGTCTGGGTGACACCGTTTGCCTTTTTCTGAACCTTTCGGGTTCCGATGGTCTTCATGTCCGAAGTCTGAATGCCTGCAATGGTCTTGATGTTCCGCATACCTGCGGCTTCCAGAATGCGGCCGTTCCGGGTGATCGTGATCTTGCCCTCTGCACCGTTCAGGGTGTCCTGAGCCATTAAATAACTCATCTTTGTACCTCCTTACGCCACATCCAGGGTGATATAGATCTTGTTGGTGCTGCCCACGGCCTCGATGGCCAGAGTGATGAGCACGGCATCCTTTGCCTCGCCCGCTTCCACAATGACATCGGTCTCGCCGTCAAAGTTCTGGATGCCGCCGGATGCCTGGATCTGATCCAGATATTTGACGATGGCGCTCTTGTACTGGCGGCGGCCATCCTCGGTGTTGTCCACAATGCCAACATAGCTCTGGGCGAACTGTCTGTACAGGTCGTTGGCAATGGTGTTGCACAGCCGCATGGTGCGGTTGTAGCGGTACACCTCGCCGATCTCGCTGGTATAGGTGACCAGAGAGTTGATGTCATACTCCACCCGGACGGTACCGTCATCGGCGTTGAACACAAACTTTCCCGCATTGATGGCATCCACATACTGGCTGTGGGTCATCTTGGGGGCGATATCCACCGCATTTGGAACGGAGGCGTTGGTCAGGTCGTTGGCGTAGGTCGCACCGGAAAGCGCACCGCCGACCCACCAGACGGCTTCCTTCGGGGTCAGGGTGGTTCCATCGTTCATCACCAAACCGCTGCACACGTTGACGATAAAGCGGGTGTCAGGGTTGGTGGCATTGGCTTCCACCAGCTGAGAGAAGCGGCCCACTTCGGTGTTCACGCGCTTGATAAAGGTCTCCATTGCGGTCTTTACGGTGGCATCCTCGCCGTCGTACAGCATGGAATCGAAGTTGTAGGGCTCGATGTTCGTCAGGTAGGTGCTGTATGCGGCAGAGTTCACCTCGCCGTCCTTGCCGCCGGAAAGCTGGGTGCCGACATTTGCAGCCAGAGTGCCTGTGCCGCTGAAATCCACCCAGTCATTGCCGGTCAGGTCTGCAACGGTCTTGCCCGTCTGCTGATCCTTCACCACACCGTCAACGACCGTGGAGACTTGGAAACTGCCCGCAGGTTCCGTCAGTGCAGTGACGATCACCACGATGTCGTTGCCTCGGGTGCCGGGGTATTTTGCGGTAGCCGTCAGCGGGGCGATAGTGCCGGTGGCCTTTGCGCTGTCCGCAGCGGCCGGGCGGTAAAGCAGCAGCTTGGTGGGTGCTGCGGTGCGGTTGGAACCGCTGAAGATCATGGATGCAAAGCGATTGTGGGCATCGGTGATGTCATAACCGGTGTAGGGGGTCAGGTCATCTCCGGCGGCGATTTCCATCACCTTTCCAACGGGACCCCAGTTCATGGGTTCGCAGATCGTGACCTTGCCACGATCACCGATGGTCAGATTCTGCTGGTTCTTGGAGCGAAATTTAAAGTAAATGCCGGGCCGTACTTTGTTCTGTACAGTCCAGGTTCCGCCTGCTGCCATAGGTGTCACTCCTTCCAAAATTCTTTCACAGCGGCTCTTGCCTCTGCGAGGGTGTAAAACGGTTTGTGTAAAATAACAGCCAGAAAATCCGGCTGATACCCCGCGAAACGCGGGTCTTTCAGCAGCACTTCCCGGCTGTATTGGGTATTATCCTGTTTCATTGGTCTACCTTCTGGTTTACGGTCTGGGTCTGCATCTTCACTGCGTCCACGGGCTTTTCCACAAAGACCCGCAGCTCAAACTTGTAATGCAGGCCGTCATCGTCGATATCCGCGCTGCGCTCGTAGGCGTGCAGGAGCTTTTCCGCTTCTGTTCCATCGGAATAAGGGAATGTTTCCATGCAGAAATCGAGTGCTTCAGCGGCTTTGTTGTACTGCTGGCGCAGGTCTGTGAGGTTATAGTCCAGCAGATAGGTCAGGTCGAGCCGGATGGTGCGCAGCCAGCGCCCGCCGGGGTAAGGCTTGATATCACTGCCCCGCTGCTGGATAAACATGCAGGGCGGCTCTACGCCTTGCTGTGCAGGGTCTTCCAACATCTGCACGCCGGGCAGGAATGGAGCCAGATACTCCGCAAGAGACCGGGCCAGCGTTGTAATGGTAAAGTTCATTTCAGCATCTCTCCCAGCTTGTTCACGGCTTTTTCTGTCTCTATCTTCACGGTGCGCTTATAGGCTTCAATGCCCGCATCGGACATGTGCAGGCCCTCAACGTAGGTCGTTTTCGTGCCCACCATCATGCCCACCTCGCCCCGGCGGCCCGGGTCGTATTCCAGCATTCCGGTATAGGGGTTTGCGTACAGACCCGGCACGAAGTGCTTGTCCATCCGGTGGCCATCGTTGACGTAGGAGGCGTATTCCTTGTTGTTGTTCAGCTCAGTGACGATCTCTCCGCCCTGCCTTTCGGGTTCTGTTCGACTGTCAGTCGCCCAGTGCTGTTTCAGCTCTCCGGTGCGGGTGTTGGTGCCGCTCAGGCTGTCCGTTGTGGGCGGGGTCTTATCCTGCGCCGCTTCCACGGCCCGGAGGGTGGCATTGCGGGCAGCGTCTGCGAGCATTTCGGGCAAAGCGGCCTGCGCTGCTTCCAGCTTTTTGATGTACTCCTGCAGGTTCATTTCACACGCTCCTGACTGAGAAGCGTAATCTCCTGGTGGGCCAGCCCGGGCAGCACCGCACCAAACGGCTCATAGTACAGGTCAGGATCCCCGGCAAAGTACCGGGTCTCCTGCACGGCGTGCCCCAGCCGTGCCCCCCTGTGGATCACTAGCTCATCGCCGGGCTTGATATCCACATTGATATTACAGGCCAGCTTGTCCGTTTTCTGGACATTGGCTGCGGTCTGGGTCATGGTGAGGGGCTTGTCTTGGCTGCGGTACACCCGGCACGGAACGCCAGTGCAGACGACTTTCCGTTCCTTGCGGCTCAGCTGGCCATCCTTCACGGTTTCCGTGCGCCTGATTTCCATCAGGTCGGTATACCAGTCATTCCAGTTCATGGGTGCACCTCACATCACAAAAGTTCCGGCCGCACCGATAAAGCGGGCACGGTTTGCCAGCATCTGACCGTAGGTGGTGGCGTTCAGGTCGCCCCAGTCCTCTGTTCCTGCGGTCAGGGCGCTGGTATCGTAGGTCACGGAGCTGTCGCCCAGCGTTGCCGACTTCACCACGCCCACAAGTGCGCCGGACGCTGCCGCCTGCGCCGGGGTGGCGGTGCTCTCCGCATAGGTGCGCAGCTGCAGAGTGAAGTAGTGGGCCACATAAAGCCCCACGGCATAATGCCAGCTGTCCAGCCATTTATCAGGCTGAATGCTGACGTTTGCCATTTTCACGATCTCTTCCAGCATCACATCCGGCAGGTGGCAATTGCCGTCCGCGTCACAGAACTGCGGGTATTCCGCCTTGAACTGTTCCGGGGTGTAATTGCCCACACTCTGCCCCAGATTTGCGGCCTGCGCAAGAACGCCCTGAAACTGCGGTTTCATCGTCCAGCACATGGGCAGCCTCCTCAGTCTTCCTGCGGTTCGGCAGGCTCCTGCGGTTCGGCAGGTTTGTCCCAGTCCGCTGTCTTTTTCTTGCGGACGGGCTTGTCTGCGGCATCCTGTACGGCCTTGTCGCTGCGGCTCGTGGGTACGATGTCACCATCGGCCACCAGCGCCTTGAAATAGGCTGTCTCTGCCGCCCAGTCCGGCACTTCGACCAGCTGCTCCCGGTGGAGCGGGAAGGTCTGAGAGCCGTCTGCGCTGGGCAGGATGATATTTGCTTTGGAAAGTACAAAAGCCATTTCTCTTCCCTCCCGATCAGATGCCGTCCACGTACAGCATGGAGGTCTGGTACATGAGCTGCACCTCGGATGCGTTTGCCATATAGGCGGTGTCGTAGCAGACATTGGTAACGTTGGGGGCGCTCATCACGCGTGACAGGGGAACCAGCTCGTCTGCCTTGACAAAGCGGCGGTTGTTGACGTACACCACCATGCGGTCACCGTTGGAAGCACCAGCGCCCTTGACCCAGCGGGTGGGAACGATCTCCAGATCCACGCCGTGGTTTGCGGCCACGTTGTGCTTCTTCAGGAAGTCGTAGATGGTTTCAGTGCCCAGGTCACTCACCATGGTGGTGGTGATGTAGCTGTACTGCTCGTAGGGGATCAGGATGTGGTTGGGAATACCGGCCTCATCGTACTCGTTGGCAGCCCACACGGCAGTGATGGCATTGTTGATGTCCGTCAGGATCTGCTTGGGGGTCTTGTCTGCAAACTTGGAAGAGGAGCCGGTGCCGGAAGTTGCGGCAGTGGTCTTGGTGACATCGGGGTTGTTGACCAGGCCGGTGGTGGCGTACTCGTCGAAACCGATGTAGGTGTTCTGGTCCATGTGCTTGTCGTATGCCAGGCGGATGCCGTCCTGCAACATCTGGTCAAGGCTGCGGCCAATAAAGTTTGCGCGCTGCATATCCACGAACATGACGCGCAGAGCAGCCGCAAAGACATGGGCTTTGAATGCACCCTTGCTCACGCTGGCCTGCACCACAGGGATGCCGTTGGAACCGCCGCCGTTGACGGCAGAAGCGCCGGAGCCGCCTGCCATACCGTAGGCCACGGACATGGCGGAGACGTAATCCACCCAGCCGCCGCCTACCTCGATGGGGATATCACGGGGATAGGTGACGCTGGTGAGGGGCTTGCGGATCAGCGGGTCACGCTTTTCCAGCTCACTGGTGAGGAACGCATTGCCGCTCTGGATGGCAGCCGCGTCCATGGTGGGAGTGCCGCCGGGCAGCGCAGCACCGGCGTTGTTTACGGTGAAAGTACCGGCATTGGTGGTGCCGACGTTCTGGAAGTTTGCCATAGTTTAAGCCCTCCTATCAGGCGTTTGCACGTGTGAGGATGACCAGCTCGGCCACGCCGTTGGCATCAGCCGCGCCGCCCCACTGGCAGTTGGTGAGTTTGACGGAGTTTCCAGCGGTCTTTTCGTCCGCTTCCGCCTCGAAGCCGCCTACCAGTGCGGCGGCGTAGTCAGCGGTCTTGACGATGCGAACGTAAACGTCACCGCCCAGGGCCGGGGTACCGCGCTGGCACAGCACGTTGATGCTGCCGCGCTGGAACACGCTGCAGGCCTCGCCGGGGGCGTATTTGCCTCCGTTCTGGTCAGGATAGACCAGGGCGCTCTTGACCTCGCTGCCCGCAATGCCTGCGAACTGTGCAGCGGTAGTGCCGGTGCCGCCCATCACGATGACCTTGCCGCTGTTATACTTCAGGGCAGTGCCAAAAGGAATGTTTTCGGTGCCGCCAACGGGGCGGGTGTTGACGATCATATCCGGCTGACGGGCATAAGTGCCAGCAAAGCCGTGGGGCATGGTCTTGCCGATAATCTGAGTATTCAGGGACATTTTTTAGCCCTCCTTCTTCATGTGGGGATTGCGGTCGTTGTAAGCGGACTGGGAAGCCTGACACAGCTGCTCATACCGGTTCTTACCGGATGCGTTGGCCGCAGCGGCAGCGCTGTCCTGTGCAGCTTTTGCAATGGCATCCACGGAGCTGGTACCCTTGACCTGCTCGATCAGAGTCTTGGACAGGGCATCACGGGTGGCCTTGTCCTGAATGCCGTTGATGATGGGGCGCATGGCTTTCAGCAGAGCCAGGCCGCTGTCATTGGCGGCAGGCTTTGCGCACTCGTCCTCGGAAGGAACAGTGGTGGAGCCGCTTTCGTCCTCGTCCTCTTCCTTCTTGTCAGGCTTTTCGCCGGACATTTCAGCGATCACCTTGTCCAAGTCTTCCGGCTCTTTGTCCTCTGCCTTTTTGGCGTTGGCAGCGATCAGCTGATCCAGCTTGCCGGAAAGATTGTTCAGTGCGTCCAGAACAGCGGTATTCTGGGTGTCAGTGGGATCTGTGTCTTTAGCGGGGCCTGCATCCTGCGCCGGAACGGCGGGTGCTGCATCCAGCGCTGCGGCAGCTGTCTCCACCATGCTGTCAAGCTCTTCGGGGGCTGCATTCTTTGCCGCCAGACCGAACAGGGACAGCAAACTCTTGCTCTTGCTCATGTGTTTTACCTTGCCTTTCTCCGCCGGAAGTTCGGCGGCGCTATCTTTTATTGCGACATCACGGCCAGCGCGCCCACGGGGCACGATGGCGATGTGATTTCCTCTGATATGGGTCTGCCGGTATCCTGCGCCGTCTGCCTCATACTGGCAGTAATAGCCGCAGGATACATCCCGCATGGCTCCGTTCTTGACCTCTGAGATCAGCGTGGGGTCTTTCAGGTACAGGTCAGCCACCAGATAATCACCCACTCGGCGAACATTCTCTGCGTGGCCTTTGGAGTAGGCGGCCTGATTTTCCTGCACGATCATCTCCGAGGGGTGGGTGTTGGTGACATCCTTGCCCTCAAAACTGGCAATTGCCGCCGGGTCAAACACGTCCTCGGCGCTTCGTGTCACCTGAAGAACACGCTCCGGCATCCCGTCCAGCCCGATCTCCCGGGCCAGATAGTTCTGCGTGCCGGTACGGGCGATTTTGACATCGTGGCAAATTAAAAAGCCCTCCGGCGTTTCCGTCATGTGAGGGCTCAGTTTGCTTCCATAGTACGCAATCAATGGGCATCACCTCCGTTTCTGTATGCGTTCATCCATTTGTGATATTTTTCGTCATCTGCCAGCTTGTGCCGCTGGAAGGTCTCAAAGGTCTTGGGCACCTTGTCTCCCAGAGCCGTGCGGTAATTTTCCCACTGGCGGTAATCCCGCAGCCACTTGGAGCGGCCCTGCTCCTTTTTGCGGTAAGCCTCGATCTGTGCTTTGGTGCGCGGGTCTCGGCTGTATGGATTTGTTGTGGGGTCGGAAAAGTGCCGGACCTGCTCCAGCTCTTTCTCGGTGCGGCCGGCTGGTGTCCAGGGGCGAAGGGCGTGCAGGCAGTTCGGGTGAATGTTCAACCAGCTGTTCGTCAGGTCATCCGGCCCGGCGGGGTCTACTTTGCCGAAGGCATCCGAAAGAGGAGGGAAGTGCGGGTCTTTACCGCTCTTGCTGTATACCCGGCCCTCATAGGGGGCGCAGAGGGCGCAGGTAGTGCCGTGAGAGCTGATCTGATACAAGTCCTGTTCCTCGTCCTGCGTCACCACAGACAGGATTTCAGCCTGCCGGGATGTGGTGCGGGAGACCATGGTGGCATAGGTGTGCAGGCTCCAATTTCGCCCTGCCTTGTCCGTGAATGCCGTCACGCCCTCCCGGCGCAGAGCATCCACAAAGGCGGGAACGCTCTGGTTCACACCCCTTCCCACAGCCTGCTGTGCCGCCACCTGCTCCAGACCGATACGCCGGTAAACGTCCGGCTCAGTCCGACCCAGAAGGGCGCTTTGCAGAGTGGAAAGCGCCCTCATGTTCCCGTCCACCAGCTGACCCATGAGGTTCATCGTGAGCTTCTGCACGATATCCGTCTGGGTGCTGGTAAGGCTCTGGGCGTTGGTGTAGCCGCGCAGGTGCTTTTCCACGGTCTCGCCGGGAATCGTCCGGGCTTCCGGGTGATGGACGTAAAACTGCGCCTCGACCATGCGGGGCACATACTCCCATTCATCCGTTTCCAGCTTTCGGAGAATCTCCTGCACCCGTTCCAGCGCGGCCACGGCGTGATAATCCACAAGACTGCGGCTGCGCAGGCGGCCGATCTCGTTGATAATGTCCGTCTCCGCCTTGAGGTACAGCCGGATGAGGCGCTGCAGTTCCCGCTCAGGGGATGCACGGGCAAGAGTAGGCATATTTTACTCGCCCTCCTCAGTATCTTCCCGCGTCTTTTCTGTCAACAGCCCCGCCAGCGGGTCGCGCAGGGCGGTCACGTCCTGGTAGGTTTGGCCCTGCTTTGCGGCGATCAGTTCGTCTGTCAGGGAGCCGAACAGGCCGGTCTCGTCCTCCAGTTTCTTGAGCTCACGCATTGCCACATCTGCGTCCAGAAGCCCGGCCTGAAACGCCGCAATGATGACATCGGTCTTTTCCTTGGCGATTGTCGCCGTCTCGCTGGCAGTGGGTGTCCACAGCGGCGGGAACGTTACATCAAGGTCGAGCTGCTCAATGCCTGCGCTGCGGGCCACTACAGGAAGCATCTTGTCCAGAATGGGCCGCAGTTTGCTTTCCCGCAGGGTGTCCACGTAGTCGTAGTAGTTTTTCAGGTCACTTTCGCCGGTTGCGTTCATGCCCGCCGGGGAACGGCCAAACAGCTTGGTCATGGGGTAGTGGGACGCACCGCACAGGTTCAGGCACATGCTCTCGTACACGTCAGACAGGCCAGCAAAGGTGTACTGGGTGTTGTTGATCTTATTTCCCTGCTCCACCAGCTGCATTCCGAAATTGGAACGCAGGACTTTTTGGGCCTGCATGGTGTTCCAGAAACGCCGCTGCACATCCGGGCTGGACATGGAGAGCAGCTGCTCCAGGCCCTTTACCTCCATGGTGTTGACGTTCGCTTGGAAGGTCAGAGCGGCCATGTTGGCGCTTACGTTGTCGTGTGCTACCACGTCATTATAGAGCGCTTCCACCTCGGACTCGCCCCAGTAAAGCTCCGCCTGCCGTTCCAGATCGGGGAGCTCCCGGCCCACGAACCGCACAAGGCGGGAGTGATGGACACGGGCGGCAGTATGCCCGGCGGCATCGTTGATGCTGTAGTACTCCGGCACAAGCTCCCCGCCCTCAAAGGTCAGACCTGCATCCGGGCTGATTCCCTGCCAGCGGTCGAGGATGTACAGCCCCCGGAAGCTGCCGGGAAGAATAGCTTCTGCATCCAGCGGGCGGGAAAGGTCCTCCTGCCCGTCAATGAGGATAAGCCCGGCGGCACCGCCATACAGGCGGCCCCATTTCAGGCCAGTGCTCACGCGGTCCCGGAGCCGGGTGGAGCGCTCCACAGTCTGGATCGCCTTTCCTTGCTCCGGTGTGGCGCTCTTGAGGTCGTACCACTCTCGCAGCATATCGTCCACGAGCAGGCCCACAACGTTCTGCACCACCCAGTTGCTGCGGTACAGGCTGTTCAGCAGGGCGTAATTGTCTGTCATCCGGGTCAGCGGGTATTCCGTCGCTTCCAGCGGGCTCTGGGAGCCGTACCCCAGCGAGAACAGCGGGTTGGAAAATGCGTCCAGCGTGGCCGTCATCGGTTTTTCTGCGCCCCCGGCGGGGCGGTTTTTGTTACGTCTGGACACGTTCAAACCTCCAATCGGGCAGTGAGTTGATATAGTATCGCAGGGCATCCGGGCCGTGATCCTGCTGTTTGATGGGCTTGTCCACTCCCATGAGGGCGGCTTTATCGTCCCACCGGTATGTGCCGAGCTCGTCCAGCAGTCCCTCACAGTCGGTGGAGATCAGCAGATCGCGGTGGGAAAGGAGTGTGCTGCACTTGCGGATACCGTTCAGCACGTCGTTGTTTCCTTCTATCACATAAACGCCACGCTGGCGCAGAGCCGTGATAAAGGACGCTGCCGCCGGGTCAACAATGGCGGCGCAGGGGTCTTTCCCCATAAACTCCATGAAGTCATCGGCATACTCTTCATCTGTTTTCTGCCTGTGTTCCTGGCGGCTGTCCCACCGGTATTCCCGATGCACCCGGACTTTCTCGCCGTCATCGTATACATCGAGGTAGACGGTCGGGTTGGTGGTTCCGTAGTCGCATGTAATGGTACGGGTGGAAAGGCTCTTAAATCCCACCGGTGCGTCCTGCGGGCGGTAGGTGTTGGCGGTGGTGTCCATCATATCGTAGATCAGGCCCTCGGCCATTTTGCGCTGGCCCAGAATGTCGCGGGCATACCAGACGCTTTTTCGGTCATACGTCGCCAGCACAGCCCGGAGATGGTCGTCCGATATGCTCATATTGTCGGCGATAGTGAAGTGGCCGTAATTCAGGCCATACTTCGGGTTCGCTTTGAGCTTTTCCTCATGGAAGTTCAGAACATCTTTGTAATACCAGTGCGCTTCTGCCTTGGGGTTCAAGTCGTGGAAAATCTTTCGGTTCGGGCTGGAAAGTGTGCGGTCGAAAACCTCCTGAATAAAGGTATTGCTACACTCGTTGGCCTCGGTGATGTAGGCGGTGCCGTAGGTGTTGCCCTTTATGAGCTTTTCGTCGCCAGCCTTGCCGCCGCCGGAGATCAGCACGACCTTTTCACCGGTGGCTGTCTTAATATACAGACAGTCACGGTTCTGGTATACGCCTTCCCGGCATCGGCCCTCGAAGTAGTTCTTCAGGCCGAAGCCGTCGCAGTCAAGGATGTTCAGGCGGGCCGTTGCTGTCGAGACGCCCGCAATGAGGTGTATTTTACTGGGATGCTTCTCAAGGATTGTGCAATAGGCCATCGTAATCAAAACGTTTTTACCGCCTCGTTTGCCGCCCTCTGCGACATTGAACCAATGGTCGAAGCAGTCCCAGAAGAAACGCATCTGATTTTCGGAGAATGGAGCCGGAATATTCATTCCTCGTCCTCCTCAAAATCCTTTATGTCGCGGTTTGGCAGAGGACGTTGCAGCAGGTCCGCGAGGGCTTGCATATCGTTCTTCTGATTCTCGGCGATACTCTCCACCGGGCGGTCTTTCCACTTGTCAGGCCGCCGGTTCTTCAGGTAGAAGATTTGGGCCGTGACATTGGCCGGGACGACAACCTGTTCTTCCGCATACTCGATACGTTCTTCCTCAAGTCGTTTTTTCCCGTCAACCATGACCTTTTTTAGCTTTATTGGCTTCTTTACGGTCACAGTGCGGGTTTTGCAGCTCTCAAATAGCTCGTTCTCTACGATGTAGTCCGCATTTTCCCTCCCGATTTTTAATGCGTCGGAAATGACGGGAAATCGGTTTTTCCACTCGTTCAGGGTATCTCGGTGGATTCCCATGTTCTGAGCTATTTGCTCCTGCGTAAAGCCGTCTTTAGCCCATCCACGAAGCAGCGTTAGTCCTTCAGGCTCTAGCCACTGCTCAAACTTACCTTTGCGGCCAATCTCAGTTCACCTCTTTTTCAAGGACAGCCTTTTCTCCAGTGAGGTCTTCCCATCGCTTTACAATAACATCAACGTACTTCGGGTCGTACTCCATGATATAGGCCGTTCTTCCGTTCTGTTCGCAAGCAATCAAAGTTGTTCCACTTCCTCCAAACAGGTCAAGGACAATGTTTCCGCTTTCTGTATTGTTCTTGATCTGATAGTCAAACAGAGCAACCGGTTTCATAGTTGGGTGCAACTCGCTCTTAACCGGTCTGTCAAAATCAAGAACCGTTGTCTGTTTCCTGTCGCTTGTCCATAGATGTCCTGCGCCATCTTTCCACCCATACAGGCAAGGCTCATGCTTCCACTGGTAATCCTGCCGTCCCATGCATAGCGTGTTTTTGTTCCAAATCAGACACTGCCTTACAGTCCATCCAACGTCTCTACATGCACCCCGGAAGTTATACCCTTCTCCATCTGCGTGCCAAATATAGAAAACAGCGCCTGGCCTCATTACAGCATCGGCGCTTTTGAAAGCGCTTGTCAAAAACTTTCTGAATTCATCATCGCCCATGTTATCATTTTGTATGAGCAGTCCATCCGTTCTCCTGTGCCCTTTTACTGCTTCGCTTACGTCCCTCACGGCTCCGTAGTTCACGTTGTAGGGGGGGTCTGTGAGCAGCATGTCCGCTTGTGTTTCTCCCATTAAAGATTTCACGGACTCCTCGTCTGTGCTATCTCCACACATAACGCGATGCCTGCCGCACTTCCAGATATCCCCCAACTTTGCCTTCGGAGGTGCGTCTTCGTCAACTTCGGGGGCCTCATCCTCAGCAGTCTGCGTTTCTTTGTTGTCACCAGCAGGAAGGTCAAAATCAAAGTCAAAGTCCCCAAAGTCAACTTCTGACAGTTCTTGTTCAAGTTTTCCGAAATCCCACCCGGACATTTCACCGGTCTTGTTGGCGAGGATACGGTATTTCTGTTTCTGCTCTTCCGTCAGACCGGTGTAACGTACCACGTCGGCCATGTCCACATGGAGCTGCATCAGAGCGAGGCGGCGGGTGTGACCACTGAGGATGACATTGTTTTCGTCCACCTCGATAGGGTCAAGTGCGCTGCACTGGCGCATACTTTCCGCACAGGCGTTCACGGCTTCCGGGGAAATCACGCGCGGGTTGTTCTCATACGGAACAAGATCTTCGACCGGTAATTTCAGCAGCTCTTTCTGAATCATGTTATTCTCCTCCCGTGCAAAATAAAAACCGCCCGGAAAACCGAACGGTCAGAATCAAATAAGCCGTCAGCCGGATTTGAACCGGCACCCACAGGCCCCCGCCGGGGCATGGTTCAGTGCCTCGGATGTATCGGGTTGTAACAGCCATGTGGTGTCACCAGCGTTGTCCCGCCTTAAATGGGCGGCGCTCTTCCAATTGAGCTATGACGGCATATAAGCAGCAACGCCGTTATCTGCTTTTACCGGACAGTAAGACGTTGCCGCTGCATCCGGAACTTTCGCGGCCAGATGCCCCGCTTCTTTGCATGCCGCCCCACGGTCATGCAAAGTCTGGCACTCCCGGCAGGGCTCGAACCTGCAACCTGCGGTTTTGGAGACCGCTGCTCTACCGCTTGAGCTACTGGAGTATAAAACGCCGCCCTTGGAATCGAACCAGCCGTGTCTACACACACGCGCCGCGCACCATACTGCGCTCAGGCGGCCATATAGCAAATAAAAACAGCCCACGGTTCGCCGCCGGGGCTGCTTGAGTTGACGCACATCCTGCGGGGCATGCTGGCCCGCTCAGATTTCCGGTGCTGCTGTTCACGGGCGGAGGTTTCAGGGCGTGGGCAAGATTTCAGGAATCCCACACCCACCCGCACACCGGTGGTGAATCACTCCATGCGTCAGATCTGCCGCGTTACAGACTTTGCGGCGTTCGGTGCGAGATTGCAGACTTGAACTGCGCCTAAACCTCCATGGTCGGTCTGGACACCATTTCTCGCATAGAAGCAGCCCGCAAAGCACGGTGTCAGAGCGAAAAGCGTTAAGCGGCATGAACGAAAGGAGAATCCGTACGGGGCCGCACTTTGGAAGCTGCTGAGAAGCGGCGCACCGCTTTGCGCGGTTCCGCTTGTAGTCATTTTACCACACTTCGATTCACATGTGTTTCACAACGATTCAAATAAAGCGTAGAAATCAAAGCGCTTTCAATGGTCGTTTTGTACATCCTCCCAGATTTCTGCCAAAGCATCAAACCCCTCGCGGATGTAGGTAGAGACCGAATTGTCTCTGGACAAGCCCACGTCCACCGCGATCTTCTTTTGGGGCTTCAGGTCGATATACCAGCCGCAGATGCACTTTGCTTGCTTTTCAGACCGAGCAGACCCGCTCAGGCAGTAGGCCCGCCGAGCAGCTTCGATGCGCAGTTCACAGAGATCAAGCTCCATCTGCTCGAGGTTCCGCTCTTCTGTGTCAATTCTCTCCACGGCAAAGCCCACCTTGTCACCGGCTCCACCGCCCGTGGGCATCCCGCTCATGCTCTGGGTGCACTTTTCGGCAGTATCCCGGATGCGCTGGATCTTCTGCTTCTGGGCCTCGACCTGCTCCGCCAGGTCTCTGCACTGCTGAAACCACGCTTTTACCTCGTGATAGTCCACACCGGTGCGGGGTTTTGGTTGTTCGCTTTCAGGTGTCCATGTGCGGGTCATCACTTTCCCTCCTCGATGTGTAGTAGGCTCATTTGACTTGCGCGCTCCGCAAACCTCTCTTCTTCCATGTGAAAATAGGAACTGTCAATTTCAAACCCGATAAAGTCAATTCCGGCTTCA